>RCMY010001768.1_pt1 | contig 20048 bp, 17 predicted proteins | sample 2041341 | NCBI WGS metagenome assembly RCMY01 (sample SAMN09708234, study PRJNA481090) | Marine sediment metagenome, whole genome shotgun sequencing project. | reverse complement strand
AGCAGCGCGTGGGCCCGATCGGGGTCGAGTTCTGACAAGACGTCGTCGAGCAGCAGCAGAGGCGGTTCACCCAGTTGTTCGGTGATCAGCTGGTGGCCGGCCAGGCGCAACGCCAGTGCGAGCGTGCGCTGCTCCCCCTGACTCGACTCGTTGCGACTGGCGAACCCGTTGACGGTGAAGGCGATCTCGTCGCGGTGTGGTCCCACGGTCGAAACGCCCCGGCGGACATCGTTCGTCCGACTGGCGGCCAGCGCTTCGGTGAGCGACGTCTCGCTCCATGACGTCACGTACTCTGCGCCGATCTCGGAATCGTCGGCTGCCAGGGTCCGATACCCGTCGGCGGTCAGGGGAATCAGCATCTCGAGCACGTCGTAGCGCCGTTCCAACACGACCGATCCCAGCTGAGCGAGCTGGACATCCCAGACGTCGAGCGTCATGGCTGCCGATTCGTCCAAGCGACCGCCGGCAGTCCGCAAAAGCGCATTTCGTTGGCGTAGCGCACGGTCGAAGTCGCTGAGCGTTCGATCGAGCTTCGGGTCGAGTGCCACCGCGAGATCATCGACGAACTCTCGACGGATCGACGGTCCGTCTTTCACGAGCGTCAGGTCGTCGGGAGCGAAGACCGTGACCCGCAATGCACCGAGGAGGTCTCGGGTGCGTTGGAGTTTCTGACGATTGACCTGCGCACGACTCTTGCCCGGTGCGAGCTCGAGTTCGATCAGTACCGGTCGTCCGTCGCGTTCGCCTTCGGCACGGATGATCGCTCGAGCGGCACCTCGTCGAATCAGGCTGTCGGTCGGTGCTCCCCGAAACGATTTGAGCGTCGCGAGAAGGCCGATGGCCTCGAGCAGGTTCGTCTTCCCGATGCCGTTGGCGCCGACGATTGCCGTCAGGCCGTCGTCGAGACCGACCTCGAACTGTTCATAGCTACGAAAGTCGGTGAGCCATACTCGGTCGAGTCGCATTCAGGGCCGCCCGCTACCACATTCTCGGACACAGGACTGCCGGATACAGCACGGCTGAACGCAGCAGTACGCCGCAGCGATCAGGACACCCGTACGGGCATGAGCAGGTACAGGAAGTCATCGGTGCCCGGCATACGGATCACGGCCGGCCGCAGTTCGTCGATGGTCGACAACACGATCTCGTCGCTGGTCGAGACATCGATGCCCTCGAGGAGGTACTGGGGGTTGAAGGCGACCGTCAACGGTTCGCCGTCGTAGGTGCCCTCGAGTTGCTCACGAGCGGTACCGACGTCTTGTGTCACCGCAGCGAGTTCGAGGCCGTCAGCAGACATCTCGAGACGGACGGGAGTTGCCTCACGAGCAAGCAACTTCACACGACGAAGGGCATCGAGCAGCTCTTCACGTGACACGGTGAGTGCGTTGGGGTGCGAGTCGGGAATCAACCCTCGGTAGTTCGGGAAGTCGGCTTCGATCAGGCGCGTGATGAGGTCGACCGATCCGACGTGGAACGAGGCTTCGCGTTCGCCCAGGCGGAGTTCGACCTTCTCGCCCTGTCCGAGAATGCGGTTCAGCTCCGAGAGCGCACGGGAAGGAATCAAGACGCTCTGGCCCTCGGCCAACACCGACACGCCGGGGACGTCTCGCATGGCCAAGCGGTAGGAGTCGGTGGCGACGAGTCGCAACCCACCCTTCTCGGCAGCGAAGAGGACTCCGGTCAACGGAGGGCGCGAATCGTCGTTGCTGGCAGCAGGAACGACCTGCTTGAGTGCTTCGGCCAATTGCGCCGACGCCAGTTCGACCGGCTCGGTGGCGATCTGCTCGATCTGGGGGAACTCGTCTCCGGCAATCAACCGGATGGAGAACTGGCTTCGGCCGGCGCTGATCAACAACTCGTCACCGTCGGCGGCAACCGACACCGCGCCGGGTTCGAGCGCTCGCACGATGTCTGATGCCAGTCGTGCGGGAATCACCGCGACGCCGTCGGCTTCGCCTGACACCAACACGGCAATCGTGATCGTGAGATCGAGATCACTGCCGGTCAGCCGGAGCTGATCACCGGTCAACTGTGCGCGCACACCTGACAGCCCAGGCAGTGTGCCTCGACCGCTCACGGCACGGCCTGCCGTGGCCAGCGCTTCAACCAATACGTCTCGTTCGCAACGGAACTTCACCGTTGTGCTCCCTTTGTCCTCAACTACTTACCGATTGTGCTTTGCTCAGATGAAAGTGGTGATAGGTCCTGTGGATTGTGGACAAACACCGATGTTCCCTGGTCAGACCACCTTTGGTTGTCCAGAGGGTGGTGTGCGTCGTCCCCAAGTTGAGCACGGTTGCACGGTAGTCCTGGGGATGACACTTGCCTTGTCCACCACGAAGTCCGGGTTGTCCACCCGTATGTCCCCCGTTCATCCTCAGACCTATCCCCAGGCTGGCCGACTCGATACGACTCGATGTGGCTGGCTGGGTGCTGCGAGTGACGGTCATGTCCGCCTCAATCTGCGGCCCGAGAACGGACCGTTCGCTCGAGTGCGCCGACCTTCTCGAAGATCTGTGACCGCTCGGTCATCTGCTTGCCGATCTTCTCGCAGGCATGCATCACCGTGGTGTGGTCTCGCCCGCCGAAGGCGTGGGCAATCAAGGGAAAGCTCAGATCGGTGAGTTCACGGGTGACGTACATGGCGATCTGGCGAGCCTCGACGAGCGGACGACGACGAGACTTCCCGATGAGCTCGGGGAGATCGAAGTTGAACTGCTCGGAGGTGGCCTCGAGGATCATGTCGACGGTGATCGGCCGTGGTTGGCGATCGGCGATGAAGTCTCGCAGTGTCTGCTCGGCGAGTTCGCGGGTCATCGGCTGACGATTGAGGTTGGCGTAGGCGGTGACCTTGGTCAGCGCTCCTTCGAGCTCACGGATGTTGCTCGTGATGTTCGTGGCGATGAACTCCGATACTTCGCTGGGGATGAAGTAGCCGTCTCGATCGGCCTTCTTGTGCAGGATCGCCATGCGAGTCTCGACGTCGGGCGGCTGGATGTCGGTGAGGAGTCCCATCATGAAGCGGCTTCGCAACCGATCTTCGAGGGTGGGGATGGCATCTGGGGGGCGGTCGGACGACAGCACGATCTGGCGGCCAGAGCCGTAGAGCTCGTTGAAGGTGTGGAAGAATTCCTCTTGGAGCCCGTCTTTGCCGGCGATGAACTGGATGTCGTCGACCAGGAGCACGTCGATCTGGCGATACCGGCGCTTGAACTCGTTGTTGGACGAGTTGCGGATCGCGTCGACGAATTCGTTCAAGAACTGCTCGGTGGAGATGTAGAGCACCCGAAGATCGGGGTAGACGTCGTTCACATAGTGCTCGATCGCCCGCAGGAGGTGGGTCTTGCCGAGCCCGGCCGAACCGTAGATGAACAGGGGGTTGTAGGATTCGCCCGGCCGTTCGGCCACCGAGAGCGCAGCTGCGTGGGCAAACCGGTTCGACGGCCCGATCACGAACCCCTCGAAGGTGTATCGGTTGGCCCCGTCGAGCGACGGTGCCGGTCGGTACGGGGCGTTCTTGTCGGCAGGCGCCTCGACGGCTTGGGCACGAGGCCGTGCGGTACCGGCGGCCGCACTCGACGGGGCGATGGCGGCGTCGGCCGACAGATCGATGGCATCGTCGGGAAGCGAGTCGAACAGTGTCGGCGGGCGGAGATCGAACTGCACCGTGAGCGGTGATTCAGACGCATGTTCGATGGCGTCTTCGACCAAGCCGCGGTAGGTCCCCTCGAGTTTGTCTCGAATGATGCTGTTCGGAACGGCCAGAATGATCGTGTCGTTGACGAGATCGATGGCCTGGACCTGGGAAAACGTCGATTGCCACACGCCATCGGCGACCATCTCACGAAGACGGTCTGCCGCTGAGCTCCAGACCCGGTCCGCCGCGATCACTGTCTGACACCCACCGTTCTCCCCATCTTCCACAGCCTTTTCCACAACAACCACATCTCGACGTTGTCATTGGTCCGACGTCGGTGGGATGTGGTGTTTTCCCCTTGAATGACGCTCGAAGAGGGGGTCGAAGGCCGAGGGGTTGGGTCAGCGGACGGTAGCAGGAGGCTCCGGCAGGCGCACACGGACCTGTGGAAAAGGTTGGTTGTCCCTCGTCTCGAGCGGGCATAGCCTGATCTGGCTCCGTCGGGCGTCCTTTGTGATGTCGATTCGGAGTGGCAGTCCCCTGATCGCCGCCCTCGTGGCCCTGGATGATCCCGACTGACCGTGCAAGATGTTCTCGGATGACCGATCTTCGTGTCGTCCAGAAGTCGGTCCGAGGGCGTAGGTCATCGAACCGGGTTCAGCGAGCAGCCACCGGCTGTTTCGTGTCCGTTCGGCCTTGGGCCGACCTCAATGTCAAGGAGACTGCGGTGAAGCGCACCTTCCAGCCAAACAATCTCAAGCGTTCTCGGAAGCATGGCTTTCGTTCACGGATGTCCACCCGAGGCGGCCGCGCCGTCCTGCGTGCACGTCGGGCCAAGGGACGCCACAAGCTGAGTGCGTGATTCCGTCGGTGACACGACACTCGTCATTTTCCGCCTTACGGCGTGATGGGCGACGGGCCCGATCTGGTCCCGTCAGTGTCGTGTTTGCCGCGGTCGAAGCGGAACCTGCGTTGGCATTCGCCATCGGAAAGAAGTTCGGCTCTGCCGTCGAGCGCAATCGTGCTCGACGGCGTTTGCGTTCGGCCTTCAACGAACTCGCCGTTGATCGCGATCTTCCCGCTGGTGCGTATCAGATCAGTTGTTCTCGCGCGGTGCTTGGCACTGAGTACACGCACTTGGTGCGCTCGCTCGACCGCTGCCTCGACCGGCTTTCGTCGGCGAACAGTCCGGCCTGACACATCATGAAGCGCTTCCTGCTCTGGATCATCTCGATGTATCAGGGCACGGCCTCGATCCGTCGGGCCCGGTGTCGCTACGTCCCCACTTGTTCGCAGTACGCAGCCGAGGCCATCGAACTGCATGGCTCTGCCGCCGGCTCTTGGCTGGCGATCAAGCGTCTGGCACGATGCCAGCCGTTCGGCTCCCACGGTTATGACCCGGTTCCCGATCCGGAGAGGTAAATGGCGATCTTCAACAACTTGATCGACTTCGTGGCTGGCGTGCTCGCCGGTCTGTATGCACTGCCTGTCGTGGGCGGTAGCTATGGACTGGCCATCATCCTGCTCACGGGTGGCGTCATGATCATCTTGATGCCCCTGACGCTCAAGGCCACTCGAAGCACCATCAAGATGCAAGCGGTGCAGCCCGAACTTCGCCGGCTCCAGAAGGAGCACAAGGGCGATCGGGAAACGATGAACGCCGAGATGATGACGCTCTATCAGGAGAACGGGATCAATCCCGTCGGTGGCTGCATCCCCATGTTCGCCCAGCTGCCGGTCTTCCTCGTACTCTTCCGTGTGTTGCGAGGCATCACGCGTCACACCGCAGACGCTCCGTTCTTCAGCGTCATGAACAACGTTCGTGAGGTGCAGGGCCTCGTCCCCGACGACGGCAGCACGATCACTCCGGCCCACATCGACCACACCACGAAGATGTTCGGTGATCTCAGCCAAGACACCGAGATGAGTTTCGGACCGCTCGACCTTGCCGCTCAAGCCGGCGACGTCATTCAGAACAACTTTCTCAAGGGCCTGCCCTACATCGTTCTGATCATCTTCGTGGTCGGCACCAGCTACTACCAGCAAAAACAGGTCTCGGCTCGCCGTAAGGACGGCGACACCTCGCCGATCAACCAGCAGCAGCAGATGCTGCTGAAGTTCTTGCCGTTGATGTCGGGTGTCTGGTCCTTCTTCTTCCCAGCCGGCCTGGTGCTCTACTGGGCCACATCGAACGTGTTCCGTATCGGCCAGCAGGCCTACATCACCCACCAGATCTACGGCAAGGAAATGGCCGACGGTGGCAAGCTCTCGGCTCCGCCCAAGAAGCCCGACGACGCCAAGAAGAGCTCGAGCAACGACGAGTCGGCGGAATCCGGTGCCAAGCGCACGAATGCCAAGAGCTCCAGCTCCAAGAAGGACTCCGAGGCTGACTCAACCCAGTCATCGGGAAGTGGCCGAAATGTAGAGTGGGAGAAGCGCCGCGCTGCAAAGGCTCAAGTGAAGAAATCATCCAGTGCGCCGTCGGACCGGGTCACGCCAAAGGGCACCAAACCCCAGGATCCGCGCGCCAAAAACAAGAAGAACCGGAAGAGGTAGCGATCGTGGAATGGATCGAGACAGCGGCCAAGTCGCTCGACGAGGCAAAGGATCAGGCACTCGACACCTTGGGTGTCGATGAAAGTGAAGCCGAGTTCGAGGTTCTCGAGGAGCCCCGTCAGGGACTCTTCGGCCGAGTGCGGGGCGAGGCTCGAGTTCGGGCCCGTATCGCGCCCAAGGCGCCGCGAGCGAAGGAAGACGCCAAGCGTCGCCGCCGCCCGAAGAAGTCCGAGAATGGTGGTCCGAAGACCGACCGTCCGTCCAAGGCCAAGAGCGAACCGAAGGCAGCAGCAGCCGCCGACGGCGATGCCTCTCCGGCAGATGCCACCGATGACACGTCGGCCGACACTGGCGCTCGCCAGGGTGGACGCGGCGGTCGAGATGGTGGAAGTCGAGATGGTGGCGCCAAGCGTCAGCAGCGAGGAACGAGCGGCCAGAGTCGCCCAAAGCAGGAGGACAGCCCAGTGGAAGAAGTCACCAGCACCGTCGAGAGCTTCTTGACCGGACTGACCAAGGCGTTTGGCATCGATGCCCCGGTCTCGATCGCCGTCGAGGATGACCATCTCATGGCATCGATCGAAGGCAAGCACGGTCTTCTGCTCGGACCGAAGGCTCACACGCTCGATGCAATCCAAGAGCTGACCCGAGTCACTGCCCAGCGCGGTGCTCCGTCCTCGATGCGCATCAAGGTCGACGTCGGTGGTTATCGCGAGGCCCGCCGCGTCGCCCTGATCGGCTTCGCCAAGACCGCGGCCGACCGGGCCATCGACGAAGGCGTCGAGGTTGTTCTCGAGCCGATGAATGCTGCCGATCGTAAGACGGTGCACGATGCCATCAACGAGATCGACGGCGCCGTCACCCGTTCAGCCGGAACCGAGCCCCGTCGCCGAGTGGTCGTCGGACCCGACGACACCACCACGACGAAGAAGAACGACGAAGAGGAATAGCACCCGACGCCCTCGGGCGAAGGTGGCGTCACGACGATGACTTCATCACTGGATGTCGTACTTGATCGGGCCCGGTCCGTGGGTTTCCTCGGACCGGGCCCGATCCGCGCCCATATCGATCATGCTGATCGCTATCTCTCGGCCTTGCCGGAGTCGGCGCGTCGGATGGTCGACCTCGGATCGGGAGGCGGCGTACCGGGCCTTGCGATTCTGGTCGCCCGACCCGAGTTGTCGGCCGTGCTCCTCGATGCGGCACACCGCCGTGGCGCCTTTCTGACCTGGGCAGTCGTCGAACTGGGCATGGCGGACCGGGTGACGGTGGCCGTGGGGCGGGCCGAGGTGCTTGCGCACGACCCCGAGTACCGCTCCCAATTCGACGTGATGGTTGCCCGTGGTTTCGGACCACCGGCGTCCACGCTCGAGAACGCCCGTGGCTATCTCGAGGCCGACGGCCTGGCGATCATCAGTGAGCCGCCGGGGGGCCGTCTGTGGCCCACCGACGCACTGGAACGATTGGCGTTCGAAGAAGTGAAGGCCCCTGCCGAGGTGGCGGTCTTTCGGGCCATGGGTGACGCTCCCGCCGACATCCCTCGGCCCCACAAGCTGCAGCAGCGCACACCACTGTTCTGACCGACGGCTCAGCTGGCCGGCCGAGACCGGCCGCCACCGGCCTCGACGTGATCAGGTGAAGATGATCTGGCCACCGGCCGCCATCTCGTAGAAGTCGCCGATCGTGATGATTTCATCGACTTGTTCGATGAAGTCGTCCTCTTCCAGTTTGAAGAGGTCCACCGATGCCAAGCAGCCGTAGATCCCGGCACCCGTGTCGGAGATCATCTCGATGAACTCGGGAATCGATGGAATGTCGAGCGCTTCGATCTGATGTTCCATGTACTTGGTCATCAGGGCCGAGACGCCTGGGAGGCCACCGGCCCAAGTGGGAATGTGAAGCCCGGGATTTCCGACTGTCGACACCTTGATGTGGTCCTGGCGCTTCTTGTGGATCGCGTCGAGACCGAAGAAGGTGAAGAAGAGATTTGCCTCCATGCCCTCGGCGCGAGCTCCGTTGGCCATGATCAGGCCCGGATAGATCTCTTCGAGCGATGCCTTCGAAATGACGATCGACACCTTGGTGATCGGCTCGGGATCGTCGGAGGCTGTCGGCTTGCTGTCGAACTGCTGTGCGAGTGTGGTCATGACGGCCACCTTCCTTTTCTGGGGTAGGGGAGTTGTGGGGTCGGGAAACGGGTGTGCTGGGCAACTGTGGGTCGGCCCCTTCTGGGGGGGAAGACCCAACGCCTAGATGCAGCCCTTGGGCTTTGGAATGCCGGCGACGCGGGCAGCCAACTTGGCCGGGCCCTTCGGGAACAGTTGGTACAGCTCTTTCACGCTGACACCGGAGGATTTTCCGAGCTTGCGTACGGTCGGCCCCGTTCCCTTCTCGAAATACTCCTCGCGCATGTAGTTCAGTACGAGCCAGTGCTGCTCGGTGAGGGGTCCCGGCACGCCCCACTCCTCGGCAAGCTGGGGAACCATGTCGGTCGTCCACTGCTCTGGGTCGACGAAGAACCCTTCGTCGTTGAGTTCGACGTCTATCCCGGCGAGTGTTGCGATGGTCATGTCAATGTCTCCTTGGAGTCTCGGCTGTTTGCGGTGTTGTGATTGCGGTCTGGTGACCGTGTGGCGGTCTGGTGGTGTGTTCGGCGCTCTCTCACGAGACCTCGGTGGTCTGCTTTCCACCGCTGGGCATGTCGGCACCGATTCCCGGAATGTCGCGTCCGGGAAGCAGGCCGTGCCAGTAGAAGGACTGGAACATGAGCTTGCCCAAGTGGTTGATGCGGGATTCCTTCAAGAGTGGGAGTCCGAAGCGGCTGGGGTAGTGACCATGGAGCGGCTCGGTCTCGTAGTTGAAGTCGATCAGGAGGGCTTTGGAGAATCCTGTCTCGATGAAGCAGTTCGCATGGCCGTCGTAGCTCGCTTCGAGCGGCTTGCCGGCGAGAAAGGATTCGATGTTCTCGACGAGGACCTCGCCTTCGAAGTGCGTGACAGACCCTGCCTTCGAGGTCGGCACATCGGCGGCGTCACCGAGTACGAAGATATTCGGACGAACCAGTGACTGCATGGTGGCGTTGTCGGTCGGGACGAAGCCGAGCTCGTCGCCCAGGTCGCCCGAATCGGCGACGTACGGGGCACCACCGTGCAATGGAACGATGACTGCCAGATCGAACGGCACTTCGGTCCCGTCGTAGCTGATGAGCACCTTGTTGTCGTTGTCCACCTCACCGGTGTTGAACTCGGTGACGATCTCGATGTTCTTGTCTTCGAGGAGTGACCCCAGCGCATTGGAGGCCGTCGGCTTGGTGAAGGCGCCATCGAGTGGCGTGGCATAGATGATGGTGATCGCGTCTCGGACGCCCTTCTCGGTGAAGTACCAGTCGGCGAGGAAGACGAACTCGAGTGGGGCGACCGGACACTTGATCGGCATGTCGATCACGTTGACCACGAGCCGGCCTTCGGTGAATCCCTCCAGCTTGTCGTGGAGTGCTGTGGCCCCTTCCATGTCATAGAAGGTGAAGACAGAATCCATCCACGCGTCTCCCAGGAGCCCTTCGGTCTCCTCTGGAAGCAAGGTGGTTCCGGTTGCGACGAGAAGGACGTCGTAGGCGAGGACGGCACCGTCTTCGAGGGTGACCGAATTGCCGTCGACGTCGACCTTGGTCACCGGATTGAGGTGGTAGTTGATGCCATCGTGCAGCTGATGATCTCGGGGGCGAACGATCTCGTCGGGCTTGGCCAATCCGAAAGGAACGAAGAGGAGACCCGGTTGGTAGACGTGGTCGTTGTTCTCGTCGACGATGTCGATGGTGAGTTCTGCTGCCGGGAACTTCTTGCGAAGTCGGTTTGCGGCCAGTGTTCCGCCTGTGCCGGCGCCGAGTATGACAAGTCGTTTCGGCTGCGAGGTCATTGGAGTCTCCCTTGATCGATATGTATGAGTGTGATCCCGTTCTGTCGCTGCCGGTATGGCCCAAAGTCCCGTTCTGACGGGGTGACCGGAGGTCACACGCAACCTCGTTGTCGTCGGTGGAGTCCGCTGCGGGCGTTGAATCGGCACCCGACGATCTGGGTCCGCCGGGGCCGGAGATCACGCCACTCGGGTCGCCCAGTGACTCACTGACGTCGTGATGGGGTTTCGCGTGCCAGCAGGATTCGCTGGTGGGCGAGTCGAGGGGAAGGACCTTCACCCGTGGCCATCGTTGCGATGATCGAGGCCGGTGGTTTCGACTTCAGAGCCAAGGAACCTCTCTGATGTCCAAGGCCTGGAGCGCATGCCGGCCTGCACGCGGCTAGCGTGAAGGTCGGTGCGGCGGCCGGTCGATGTTCCACGTGAAACACGAACGTGACTCACTCATCATTGGTCTGGCTGTCACTTCTAGGAGGCCCTGGTGTCCGATTTCATTCCCTGGAGACGGTCGAAAGACCGTTCTGATCATCCTGATGATCCGGTTCGAACGAGCGACGAAGCGGTCCTGGATGAGACTCGAGAGCAGGGCGCTGCCGCCTCAGAGTCGTCGTCTGAAGGTTCTGAGCCCGCAGGCACTGCGTTCGAAACCCAAGGCGCTCAGTCGACGTCCTCGACGGAGGGCACCCAGCCAGTCGAACGCCCCCCGGTCGTCTCGACCCGGGACTCGCTCGCCGGGTGGAAAGATTCACTCGAGACCGAAAGCGCAGCCCGCGTGACCGCACCCACATCAGACGCAACCGATCCATCTTCGACGACGACCTCGTCGCCCGATGCCCCCGTTTCGACGACCGGAGACGCAATGCCGTTCCGTCCATCTACCACGCCTTCGACGGCGTCGGCCCCGACTCCAGGACATCAGGGGGGCCAACCGCAAGACGGGCTGCCTTCAGACGGTCCGTCGAGAGCCGTGCCTTCTCCTGCAGTCACCAACTCGCCGGCGTCGAGTGGACCGGCGGCATCCGACCCGGGCCATCGTCCGCCGGCTCAGCCGCAGCCCGCAGGCCAGCCACCGGCTACTGCACCACCGGCTGCCGCCCAACCCACTGCCGCCCAACCCACTGTCGCCCAACCGGCTGTCGCCCAGCCGACCGCGGCAGAGAGTCGTGTCGATCGGGGGTGGGGGAGTCGGCCAGACAACACGTCCGAGCAGCCGACGCCGGCACCTCGTCCGATGGACCGTTCGGGTCCTCGCATCATGGCCGTGGCCAACCAGAAGGGTGGTGTCGGCAAGACCACCACGACGGTCAACCTTGGCGCGGCGGTTGCCGAACTCGGGCACCGGGTGCTGATCATCGATCTCGATCCGCAGGGCAATGCAAGTACGGGACTCGGCATCAATCCGAGAAGCCTCGACGCGTCGATGTACGACGTGCTCTTGCACGACGTGCCGCTCGACGATGCCATCGAAGCCGCTGCGGTTCGGAATCTCTTCGTTGCGCCCGCGAACCTCGACCTGGCTGGAGCGGAGATCGAATTGGTTCCGGCCTTCAGTCGAGAGATGCGTTTGAAGAATGCCATCGCCTCGGTGGCCGACGACTTCGACTTGGTGCTGATCGATTGCCCGCCGTCGCTTGGCCTCCTGACCGTCAACGCCTTCGCTGCGGCCACCGAGGTCTTGGTCCCGATCCAGTGTGAGTACTACGCACTCGAAGGGTTGGGTCAGCTTCTGCGAAACGTGGACCTTGTGAAGCGCAATCTGAATGCTTCGCTCGAACTGTCCGCCATCGTGTTGGTGATGTACGACGCTCGGACCAACCTTGCCGCTCAGGTCGCCTCCGAAGTGCGCGAGCACTTCGGTTCGAAGGTGTGTCGGTCGGTCATTCCTCGCACCGTTCGACTCTCGGAGGCGCCGAGCTTCGGTCAGCCGATCACGGTGTTCGATCCGACCTCTCGTGGGGCACTGGCCTACCGAGACCTGGCAATGGAGGTCGTCGGTGAACCGACGTAGTGGACTTGGCAGAGGGCTCGACTCTCTGATCCCGACCGAGAAGGTCAAAGAATCGAACGAGGTGTTCATCGAGGTCCCGATCTCGGCGATTGCCGCCAACGAGTTTCAGCCGCGCAGTCGATTCGACGAAGAGGCACTGGTCTCGCTGACCGAATCGATTCGTGAGCTCGGAGTCCTGCAGCCGATTCTGGTTCGGCGATCGGGAACCGACCGCTATGAACTCATCGCCGGGGAGCGTCGCTGGCGTGCCGCTCGACGCGCCGGACTGGCTGCGGTACCAGCCGTGGTTCGCGAGGCCGACGACAAGACCTCACTCGAACACGCGTTGGTCGAGAACCTCCACCGCGAGGATTTGAATGCGCTCGAGGAAGCTGCGGCCTATCAGCAGCTGATCGACGACTTCTCCCTGACACAAGAGGAGGTGGCAAAGCGCGTTGGCAAGAGTCGATCTGCAGTGGCAAATACGCTCCGTCTTTTCCAGCTTCCGACCTCGGTCCAAAAGCTCGTGGCCAACGGGGAATTGTCGGCGGGACACGCCCGTGCGTTGCTGTCGAGTCCCGATCGTGCGTTCCAGCAAGAGATGGCCGTTCGGTGTGTCGCCGAGGGGCTGAATGTTCGCCAGATCGAAGAGATCATGCGTTCCTCTCAGGCCGAGGCTCCCGTACCCGAAGAGCCGAAGCCGGCCGACGAGACTCCCAAGGCGCCAGTCGGGCAGACGCGTCCTGCGGCGCTGCTCGAACTGGAGCAGATTCTGGGTTCTCACCTCGACACTCGAGTTGGTGTCGCCATGGGCAAGTCCAAGGGTCGCATGACGATCGAGTTTGCGGATCTCGAGGATCTGGAGCGGATCTACCAGGTGTTGATCGGTGGACAGGTCGACCGGTCCGACGACGACTGAACCAAAAGATTTGGTTGTGAAGTTGTCGTCGATGGTTGCGAGGTTGACGGTTACACACAGCTTGTGGAAAAGGTTGTGTGTAACTCTCACTCTTGACTGATAGTCGAGAGTTGCCTGGTCAGGACGCTGTCAGACGGCGCCCGGTGTGACGGGAGAAGCCATCGGACTGGCGTACGAGTGGTCTCGCGATGGTTGGGCGATCAGTGTTTCACGAGAAACACTTGTGCGGCCGACGCTCGAGAGCTTTGGGGGTTCTCACCCGGTCCACCACGCGAAAGGGCCCCTCCCGAGTTGGGAAGGGCCCATGTGGTTTCGATGGGTTCCACGCTCAGCGTGGCATGGGTTCGTCAGCGACGAGACCGAGTGGGATCAGAGTCCGAATTCTTCGATCAGCTGTGCCTTGCCCTTGGCGCCGACGACTTTGCGATCGATTTCACCATTGCGGAACACGAGCATGGTGGGAATGCTCATGACGCCGTAACGCTGCGCGATCGACGGGTTCTCGTCGACGTTGAGCTTGGTGATCTTGACCGCTCCGGCTTGTTCGACGGCGATTTCTTCGAGCACGGGGGCGATCATCTTGCAGGGACCGCACCACTCGGCCCAGAAGTCGACGACGACAGGCTCAGAAGCGGCGTTGATGACCTCATCGAAGGTGGCTTCGGTGAGGTTGGTGATGTTCTCTGACATGGGATTGCCCTCCGGGCGGTGTGTGGACGTGATGGTTCGACGGGTATGACTCGAGCCTGACGCTCGAACGGCACAGAAGACAACCGTGCCGAGTGGTGGTTCTATTCCGAGGCGTGGGTTGCTTCGAGCCAACGTTCGGCGTCGATGGCCGCGGTGCACCCTGAGCCGGCAGCAGTGATCGCTTGCCGGTAGGTGTCGTCTTGGACATCGCCACAGGCGAACACGCCGGGAACACTCGTGCGAGAGCTCGGGGCCTCGGTGATGAGGTAACCGTTGTCCTTGAGTTCGAGCTGCCCTTCGAAGAGCGAGGTGTTCGGCACATGGCCGATGGCGACGAACAGCCCGGTTGCGGGCAGTTCGCCAGTCTCACCGGTCTGGGTGTTCTCGGTGATGAGTTTCTCGACCGACTGGTCGCCGATGACGTCGGTGACGACGGTGTTCCAGAGGAACGTGATCTTGGGATTTGCGAGTGCACGATCCTGCATGATCTTCGACGCCCGAAGCTCATCTCGTCGGACGATGATGGTGACGCTCTTGGCGAACTTCGTGAGGAAAGTGGCTTCCTCGAGCGCCGAATCGCCACCGCCGACGACCGCGATGTCGTGGTCACGGAAGAAGAAGCCATCGCAGGTGGCGCAGGTGGAGACGCCGTGGCCAAGGAGCCGCTGCTCGTTCGGAAGATCGAGCATCAGGGCGGTGGCTCCGGTGGACACGATGACCGAGTTCGCCTGGTACGTGGGCTCTGCGGCGGTGGGGTCACCAATCCAGACCTTGAACGGGCGGCTGGTGAAGTCGACGCGCGTGGCCTTCTCGGTTCGCACGTCGGCACCGAAACGAACGGCCTGTTCACGGAACCCGATCATCAGCTCAGGGCCCATGATGCCGTTGGGAAACCCGGGGAAGTTCTCGACTTCGGTGGTGAGCATCAACTGTCCGCCAGGCTGATCGCCGGTCGAGGATGGTTCACCTTCGATCACGAGTGGGTCGAGGCTTGCTCGTGCGGTGTAGATCGCGGCGGTGAGTCCTGCCGGACCACTTCCGAGGATCAGGACGTCATGGATCTTGCTATCGGACATTGGTACTCCGGGTGGGGCCTGGGATTGGGAAGATGTTGGCGCAGCCCACTCACTTCTCTAACCCCGGACTATGCGTCCTTCTTCCGCCACAGCAGGGCGCCGATACCGGTGAAGAGGGTTCCGAGGATCAGGTAGGCAAGCCAGGGGTTTCCGGCGTCGACGAACGGGAGGTACCCGGTGACGACGACGAGTAGCCGAACGATCATGATCAGGAAGAGCACCACGAGCACGAGGGCGATCAGTGCAATCGGGAAGAAGTACACGCCCATGCGGGATGCGACGAGTGCCTTACCGGTTGTCGCTCCCTTGACGGTGTCGACGTAGCCGACCAGCGTTGCGGTGAGGGTGGTGGGCCAATCTTCACCGTCGGTTGTTGCCGGGGTGGCGGTGGAGAGGTTGGTGAGTGCATCTGCGTCGGACATCGGCGACGATCCTAGTCAGTCAGCGGCAACAATGCCGGGTCTGTGTCATCCTGCGGCAGCGAGCGTGACGCAGTTGGTCGTGACGACCATTGCTCGTTCGGTCGGCGACGTGGTGAAGACGAGCAGTGCGAACTCGTCATCGAAAAGAATCGGGGCGGCGATTGCCGGGCCCCGGCCCTCGAACATGGTGGGGCATCGAGTCTGGATCTCTTCGAGAAGCTGTCCGGCATCGGTCGCCGGGTCGGACGACATCAGGTTCTCGGCGTCGAGGAGCGTGGCGACGGCGAGAAGGTCGTCGTCCGCTGTGAGATCGGCCACTGCGGATTCGGTGGACCGCTCGCCGACGCTCGCCTCGGTGTCTGAAGCCCCAGTGTCTTCGGAACCAGCGGTGTCGTCTGAAGCAGCGGCGCTGTCGGCAGGAGATGTCTCGCCGTCGTCACTCGAGGTGGCTTCGGTTGCGACGTCGGCATCGGCACTGTCTGCTTCGGCCAAGGTGCTCTCCTCGCTCTCGGCGGCGGCCATCTGGGATGCCTCGTCGGCCATCATGTCGGCTTCGAGTTCTTCGGTTGCCGAGGGTGAGGCGGCGACTTCGTCGCTGGATGTCGAGTCGTCGGTCGACCTGTCGAGTTGTGAGGCGGTGAATCCGAGGCCGGCGACCACGACGACCGCAGCAGCTGCTCGGCCCAGCCAGGCAGCGGGTGCGCGCCGTCGGAGGGGTATGACGTTCGATGCCGTCGTGTCGGTTGATGCGCGAGTGTCGGTTGATGCCGTCGTGTCGTTTGCGACCTTCGATCCATCGAGGCCCCGGGGCTCACCGACTGGTTCGGCAACAACCGCTGTCGCGGTGTGGATGTCGTCGAAGAGGCTCATCGCTGCGCCGAGGTGGAGGGACCGAACCGAATCGGGTGGTGGTGGGACGTCGGCGTTCGCCTCGGAGACGGTGCGCAGCTCATCGAGCGCACGGCGTGCCTCGGGGGAGTTCTGGATGAGCGCGACTTCCTCTGCTGTGGCCTCACCATCGAGGTGGGCAGATGCAAGTTCATCCCAGTGTTCACTCATGTCATCAACTCTGACGTTCGTCGGTGCTGGTCTGGTTCCCCAGATGTTTGGCAAGGTGTCGACGACCACGCGCAATTCGAGAGCGCACGGTTCCGGGTGGCAGGTCGAGAGCGAGCGCGATCTCGGCGTAGTCCATGCCCGCGACATCTCGCATGACGACCGGCGCTCGGAATTCCTCGGGGATCAAGTGCCACAGACCATCGAGCGTGACTCGGTCGGTGACCTGTTGATCGAGGCTCGGTTGATCGGACTCGGGTTCGTAGTCGTCGACCAGTGCGAGTGGTCGACGACTCCGCCTGCGGAGTTCGTCGAGGCAGGCGTTCGTTGCGACGCGATAGCTCCAGGTCTTGAAGCTGGATCGTCCGTCGAAGCGTTCGAGGCCGCGGACGACGGCCATGACGGCTTCCTGACAGGCATCGGCTGCGTCGGCGTCGTTGCCGGCAAGGCGACGGCAGACGGCGTAGATGCGGTCGTAGTGGCGCGCGAGCAACGTCTCCATCGCCGTGCGATCACCCGCCTGGGCAGCACGTACGAGATCGTCGTCGGTCCGTTCGATGGGGCGATCCTATTCGCATCACCTTGACCCGACGTCGATACTCGAGCGCTCGGGCTGAATGTGGTGTGGTCCGGATGGGTGTGTCCAGGCCGGACTATTCGACGCTGAGCTCTTCGAGTTCGAAGCGGAAGTCGTCGAGGTCGTCGTCGTCACGATCAGGCGAGACGCCGGGCTCGGTGATCCAGATCAGGAGATGGGTGCCACGAGCATCGTCGAAGGAGAAGCGCTCGCTGCCGTCGAGTCCTTCACCGCCGCCGATCGGTGTGCCCCAACTTTCGGGCGGACCACTGAAGTCGGAGCCGATGTAGATCGAGACCGCCCAGTCGTCGGTGTTGGTCTCGAGTTCGAGTTGCTCGACCACTGCACCGCCACCGAGATCGACGAGTACGCCGACGCCCGGCTTCAGTCCGGCGAAACCGGCGCGGATGTAGGTGTCGGATCGCCAGGCGGTGTCGTTGTCGCCATCGATGGCGAGCGGGAGCAGCTGATCGTTCTCCTCGCCGTCACCACCCCGATCGACGGCATCGAGGGTGGACAGCCCGGCGATCGTCGGTTCGCCGAACGAGTTGGTGGGCGTGATCGGGATGGTCGAGTCGGTCGAGCTGGATGAACCGTCGCTGGTCTCGCCGCCACCGATCAGCTTCGCCTGCCCGGTGAACAGGATTCCCGCAAGCACCAAGGCACCGGCCAGGACCAGGACGATCATGGTCGGAACCAGCCAGCCTCGTTCGGATCTGAGGAAGGTGTCGTCGTCGGACTCGTCGTCGGGGTCGGGTGCCTGGGGATGGACGATGTCGGGGCTGATCGGCGGAACCACACCACCGGTCTCGGTCGCCGGTGACGGCGCGGTCGACAGGGCCTGGGTGGCATCGGCGGTGACCGAGGCGGGGTCCGCGTGGTCTGACCGAGTGAGGGCAGCCAGGGCCGTTCGAACCTCGATGGCGGTGGTCCATCGTTGTTCGGGATCGCGAGCCAGGAGACGATCGACGATGGCGATCAGGCCCGGGGGGAGATCGTTCCGGAACTCGACGAGTGGCCGGGGAAGTTGATGGAGCCGGGCCAGTGCCGTTGCCGCGTCGGTCTCGGCCCGAAAGGGTGCTCGGCCGGCCATGGCCTCATAGAGCACGACACCGAGTGCGTAGAGGTCCGACCGAGGATCGACGTCGTCGCCGAGCACCTGCTCGGGGGAGAGGTACTTGGCTGTTCCGAGGAGGGTGCCGGTGACCGTGAGGTCGGTGTCTTCGCCGGCCTTTGCGATCCCGAAGTCGGTCACCATCACGCGTCGATCGGCGCAGAGCAGGATGTTCGACGGCTTGATGTCTCGATGGACGACGCCGCCTCGGTGGGCCTCGCCGAGTGCCTCGGCCACCTGGATGCCGATGTCGAGCACGTCGGAGACGGGCAGCGTGCCCGCCTGGTCGAGGACCGCACGCATCGTGCGGCTCTCGACCAGCTCCATGATGATGGCTTCGTTGCCGTCTTCGGAGACGGTGTCGTAGATCGCAACGATCGAGCGGTGCGACAGCCGTGCTGCGGCAATCGCTTCACGCCGGAAGCGCAGGAGGAACGCCTGGTCGGTCGCAAGGTGTGGATGCAGCACCTTTGCCGCGACCTGGCGCCCGAGCACGGTGTCGTCGGCTCGCCAGACCTGCGCCATTCCTCCCGTGGCGATGGGCGCGACCAATCGATAGCGCCCTGCCAGCATCGAGCCGGCGGTCAACTGTGCACCGAGCGCTCGCTCAGGGACCATGGTGATCAGACCGTTCGGGTGGGGTTGTCCGCGTCGACGTTAACCCCAAGCGTGTCCTCGTGGTCGTCGATCGCCGCGTGATCGGCATGTTTCAGCGCCCGAGTTCGACCGATGGACACGATCCACCAACTCACCAAGAAGGCGAGCGCAGCCCCCGACAGCAGCAGGCCCAAGCCCGGAATGGCGGTCGAGCGAATCTGCAGCTGTGTGTTCGACAACAGCTGAGCACCGTCGGGCGTGTAGGCCTCGACGTCGAGGGGCGAGAGCCCGATCGCTCGGGCTTCGACGTTGATGTCGAGGGTGGTCGAGCCGGGCGGGATGACGAAGACCTGGCCGTCTTCCTCGACTTCGACCTTGTCACTGGTGAATCGGAGCTGCACCATCCGATCACCGAACGAGGTGTTCTCGATGCTCAGCGGCACGGTCAGATGTCGTGCGGTGAGGGTCATGGATTGGCCGTCGCGGATGGTGATGACCTCGAACGATTCGCGAATTTGATCACCGACCTGTTCGATGGCTCGCAAGCGGTCGTCGGGATTGCGGTCTCGCCCGAGTGCTGCATACAGGCCGGTCTCATACACACGCGGCTGGTTGGGCCCTGCTGCGTGGAACGTCCGATAGCTCTCGATCAGCTGAAGCGTGTCGCCGATCAGATCGGCCACCGGGGCAAGGTCTTGGGCCGGGTTCTCGACCGCGCGGATCGTCAGTGGTGGACTCAGGTCGCTGAACTCGTCCAGCGATGCTGGTTCCAGAACCCCGACCTGTTCTTGGGCCTGGAGCAGGATCTCGATGGCTTCAGACGACGCCTGCCGAAGTGCCGTCCCGCCGATCAGCACCGGTGTGATGTCGGTCTCTGCCCGAAGCGCGAGTCGAGCGATGAGGAGATGCGCCGCGGCGACCGACTCGGTGCGGGTGGTGAGCAGAGCCGTGAGTTCCTCGTCGATTCTGGCGATCCGGAGGTTGCCGGAGGAGGTGGCGATCACACCGCTCGAGCCGCTGTCGGCGTTGAAGACGGTGGTGACGCCGAGGGACCGCAGAAGCTCGGCGCCTTCGATCGTGAGCACGGGGTCGACCGGCAACGTGGTGTCGGACGCCCGGAGTCCGATCTCGTCGAGGGCAGTGCGTGAGGCTCGCAGCGCTCGGGAGTAGAGCACCCCCTGGTCGACCTCCGCGAGGGCCGACGGATCGAGGTCGAGACCCGAGCCGACGATCAGGGTGCGATCGCCGAGGGCGGTGTGGAGTCGTTCGGCCGAGGTGGGATCGTCGAGCAGTTCCGACACGACACCGGTCTCGAGGAGCACGGTGAGCGGAAAGGCAGGATGGCGCTCCAAGATGCCGATGACGTCGTCCAAGCCCAGCCCGTCGGCCGAGCTCACCGGCAAGATCACCGAGACCGACAGCAGATCGATCTCGGCGGTCTCGGTGCCGAGCCTGACGAGGTAGGTTTCGATCGAGGCGATGGACCCGACCGGGTCTCGAATTTCGAT
>RCMY010001767.1_pt1 | contig 20060 bp, 21 predicted proteins | sample 2041341 | NCBI WGS metagenome assembly RCMY01 (sample SAMN09708234, study PRJNA481090) | Marine sediment metagenome, whole genome shotgun sequencing project. | reverse complement strand
TAGCTGGGGATCCGCGCAAGCCCGGCCAACTCCGGTCGGGCCGCAGACTCCACGAACAAATTACACGGGTGTGACTCTATGTGGTGACGTAAACACGGAAAGCGCGAAAATGCTTGCCTTGTGGGCGAGGTCGCACTACATTCGGCGTACCAACCTCGAAATCCGGGCGTGCTGGGCGGCACGGGCACGGAGTAGAGGGATGGATGCGTGGAGGAAAACGTGTCAGTGACAATGCAAGACAATGCCGTACCTTTCCCGACTCGGGAATCAATTGAACCGCGTGTGTGGCGCAACAGCGCTGCCTGTCGCGACACGGACCCGGACCTGTTCTTTCCGGTCGGGCAGACCGGACCGGCGATCGCGCACATCGAGAATGCGAAACGGGTGTGCACGACATGCGCCGTGAACCGTGAATGTCTCGAGTATGCGCTCATGACCAATCAGGACGCCGGAATCTGGGGTGGGTTGACCGAGGACGAACGTCGACAGATCCGTCGCGAACGTCGCCGGGCAAATCGCGCCTGACCCGTCCACAACACGAACTCGGCGGCCCTTCGGGGCCGCCACAAGGACTAGTCGGTGAGAAGAAGCGCCAGGTCATAGACCTGGCGCTTCTTCGCGCCGGTCAACTCGACCACAGCGCTCACCGCATCTCGGTGCGAGGCCCCACCTTCGAACTCGTGACGGAGCGCCTCGGTGATCTCGTCATCGGTGTGGATGGTCACGGCCGCTCCGTCGACGATGAGCACGTATTCTCCCCGTGGCTCGACCGCGGCCACATGGGCTCGTGCGTCGGTGAGGTTTCCACGCCACACCTCCTCGTACCGTTTCGTCAATTCGCGGGCCAGAACAATCTGACGATCGCCACCGAGTCCCCGTTCGAGGTCATCGATCGTGCGCACGAGCCGGTGCGGCGCTTCGAAAAGAACAGACGTGCGATGCTCGGTAGCGAGCTCTGACAGTCGCTGTTTGCGTTCGGCGCCTTTCCGAGGGAGGAAACCATCGAAACAGAACCGGTCGCTCGCCAGTCCGCTGACCGTCAACCCCACGAGCACGGCACTCGGTCCAGGAATGCTGCGGACGACGTGACCTCCCTCGATCACCGCTCGGGTGACGCGAGTGCCGGGGTCCGAAACGGCCGGGGTGCCGGCATCGGACACCAGTGCCACGGTCTGTCCACCATCGAGCCGACGAAGGATCTCGGCAGACGCTGCTGCCTCGGTGTGTTCGTTGCACACGATGAACGGCGCATGGGGAATCCCGAAATGGGCAAACAGCGCACCTGTTCGGCGGGTGTCCTCACATGCGACCGACTCCGCATGTGTGAGCTCGTCGACTGCGCGTGGCGACAGATCGCCGAGATTTCCGATTGGTGTCGCAATCAGCACCAGTGCTGGACCTTCTGGGTGACCCTCTGGTGTGGTCACTTCGGATCGCCGGCGAGCTCGCCGCGGATCTCGAGTTGGTCGCCGACGCCGATCTGCCAGTGACGAAATCTGCCCGCCTCGGTCTCGATTGCACAGGACGCCCCGAAACAGAGCTTCGAGACTCGACGCCTCTTCATCGTCAATACGCGCAACACACGCATGTCCGCATCACAGAACGCCACGTCGATCGGAAACTTCATCCCGAATGTGTGAACGCTCTTCGTTCGTTCGAGAAGCAATGCACCGTCATAGCCAGGTCTGCCAATCAGACCCAACGTCCGGCGCATGAATGAATCGGCGCGCTCCACCGAAGCCAAGACCGTCCCCTCGTACACCAGCCAAGCCATCCCGAGATTCTACCGATGGCATCGATCTACACGTTAAAACGGAATTCCATGACGTCGCCATCCTTGACGATGTAGTCCTTGCCCTCACTGCGTACCAACCCTTTGTCGCGCGCCGCTGCCCAGGAACCGGCGTCGACGAGCTCTTTCCACCCACAGGTCTCGGCCCGGATGAACCCTCGCTCGAAATCGGTGTGAATGACACCAGCGGCCTGCGGCGCGGTTGATCCAGCGCGGAACGTCCAGGCTCGCGTCTCCTTCTCACCGGTGGTCAGGTACGTCCGCAATCCCATGATTTCATAAGCGGCCCGGATGAACCTCGGCATGGCGCCCTCGCCGAGACCGAGACCCTCGAGCATTTCCTCACGTTCACCGTCATCGAGTTGTGCCGCCTCGGCCTCGAGCTGCACACACGTAGCGATAACCTCGGCGCCACCGAGCGCCTCGCGTACTGGAGCGGCGAGCGCCTCGCCCTCCTCGAGCTGTTCTTCGCCGATATTCAGTACTGCGAGGACGGGTTTGTTGGTCAAGAAGAAGAACGGCTTCAGTTCATCGCGTTCGGCGTCAGTCAGGTCGGACTTGTAAAGCGGCGTGCCCTCGCCGAGCAGTTCGACCACCTTCGTCAGCAGGGTCAGCTCTTCTGCCTTCGACCGATCGGTGCGCGCAACACGCGAGACCTTGTCGAGCTGTTTCTCGGCTGCATCGAGGTCGGCAAGCGAGAGTTCGGTCTCGACAATTGCCAGATGTTCTAGCGGATCGGTTGGTCCGGGAACATCGTCATCTGGAAACGCACGGAGGACGAAGACGATCGCATCGACTTCGCGAATTCCGGCGAGAAACTTGTTTCCGAGCCCCTCTCCCTGGCTCGCACCCTCGACGAGACCACCAATGTCGTTGAACTGCACGCTCGCGTGGATGATGTTCTTCGAACCCGACATGGCCGAAAGTTGCTCGAGTCGGTTGTCGAACACCTTTGCGACGCCCACATTCGGGTCGGTGGTCGCAAACGCATAGGGCGCGGCGAGTGCCCCGCCGCCAGCGAGAGCATTGAACAGCGATGACTTTCCTGCATTCGGCAGGCCAACAAACCCAAAACGTTCCATAAGAGCGGGAGCCTATCCTTGTCTCATGGAGCCGACTGACGCACTCGACCGAGCGATCTACTTCCTCGACCGCGAGCTTGCTCCCACAAATAAGATTCGCGCCTTCCAACGCGCCAGAAATATTGTCGGCGAGATGCCCTCCGACGAGCTGCGAAAGCGGGTGCAGAATGGCACGCTCACTGAATTGGAGGGCATCGGGAAAAGCACGGGGACCGTGATCAGCGAGGCACTGGGCGACGTGGACGACGGTTATCTCGCTGATCTGGACGAACGAAGCCAGATTCCACTCGGCGTCGGCCACGAGCTGCGGGCTGCGATTCGCGGCGACTGCCACATGCACAGCACGTGGTCCGACGGTGGTGCACCGCTCGAAACGATGGCTCGTACAGCTCGAGGCCTCGGCCACGAGTACGTGGTGGCGACCGATCATTCGGCCCGCCTCACCATCGCGCACGGCCTGAGCGAGCAACGTCTCGTCTCCCAGCTGGAAGAAGTTGCATCACTCAATGGCGAGCTCGCACCGTTCCGAGTCCTTTCGGGGATGGAGGTCGATATCTTCGAGGACGGTTCGCTCGATCTCGCCGATGACATGTTGGCTCGGCTCGATGTTGTGGTCGCCTCCGTACATTCGAAGCTGAAGATGCCGTCGCCAGACATGACGCGTCGACTCGTGATGGCCGTGGCAAACCCCCATGTCGACATTCTCGGCCATATGACCAACCGCAAGGTCTCGGGCACGGGGCGACCGCCGTCGGAATTCGATTCCGAGATCGTGTTTGCCGCCTGCGCCAAGTTTGCCACGGCGGTGGAAATCAACTGTCGACCAGAGCGTCAGGATCCGCCCGAAGAACTTCTCGAACTCGCGGTCGAGTGGGATTGCTACGTCGCCATCGACACGGACGCACATGCCCCGGGGCAACTCGAATGGCAGGCGTTCGGTTGCGACAAGGCGGTTCGATGTGGCGTCGATCCGACCAGGATCATCAACACCTGGACCGCAGACGAACTCCTTGTCTGGACTGCGGCGAAGTAGCGCACGAGAAACGCACAAGAGCGGAATCCAGCCGAGCGCTTGCGCGAGGGAAGGGCCTCAGCGGCCCCGTGCCGAAGGCACAAGAGCGGAATCCAGCCGAGCCAGCGTTACGATTGTCCTCCATGTCGAAGCGAACTGATAAGAAGCGATCAAAGGCCCGCCGCTCGAAGGCAAACCACGGCCGCAAGCCAAACGCTGGCCGCAACAGCTGATCCTGCGTTCTCCACGACCATGAGCTCGGTGATTGGTGTTCTCGCAATCGGTCTCATGATCGTCGTGTTGGTGATCGCAGCTGGTTCACTCGTCGTCGTTGCGATCATTCCGATCGCCCGATTTCTCGAGCGACGACAGCAGGATCCGACCAACGAGGTCTGACCAGCCCGGCTACTGCTTGATATACGGCTGACCGTCGGCTGCAGGTGGCCGACTCTTTCCGACGACACCGGCGACGACGATGATCGTCACGATGTACGGAAGCATGGAGAGAAATTCCGACGGAATTGGCGTTCCCAGAATTCCCAGCTTCTGCTGCAGGGCTCGTGCGAATCCGAAGACCAACCCAGCGCCGAGCGCGCCCAGGGGTTTCCATCGGCCGAAGATCATTGCGGCGAGGCCGATGAAGCCGATGCCCGCTGTGAGGTTCTCCTCGAACCGGGACACCTGCGAGAGCGTCAGGAATGCACCACCAAATCCAGCGATACAGCCTCCCATGATCACGTTGCGGTATCGGGTCTTGTAGACGTCGATGCCGACGGTGTCGGCAGCCTTTGGGTGCTCGCCAACCGCCCGTGACCGCAAGCCCCACCGCGTGTAGAACAACCCGAGATGAATTGCGATGACAAGCAAGAACGTCACATACACGAACATGTTCTGGTCAAAGAACATCGGACCGATGACAGGAATGTCGCCGAAGAATGGAATCTTTATCGATGCGAACCGGCCCGGTGAGTTCAAAGTGGGTTCTGCGGTCAACACCCTTCGAGCAAGGAACGACGTGAGTCCGAGTGCGAAGATGTTGATCACCACGCCGGCGATGATCTGATCGATGTGATACCGAATTGCGAGCACCGCGAGGACCGCTCCGAGAAGAGCTCCTGTCAGCACCGCTGCAACGAGTCCGACCCAGATATTGGCTGCCGAGCCGACGATCGTGCCGACAAAGGCCGACGTCAGCAACTGTCCTTCGATGGAGATGTTGATGACCGCCACGCGCTCACACATGAGACCCGAGAGCGCTCCGAGCGTCACCGGTATCGAGAGGACAACCGTCGAAACCAACATGCCGACCAGGCTGAATGACTTCCCCGCCGCAGCCCATGTCAGGAAGGACAGGGCGGTAAGGGCCAGGCTGATTGCGAGCGCAACATTCGTCCACCGAAGGTACGTACGCCTCAGCACCATCCCACCGAGGAAAGCAATGGCTGCGGCCAGAAGCACCGACAGCAGTCGAGAGTCGACTTCCCATTTGATGTTTTCGTACTTGGCCCCTGGGAGCGACAGGTTGAACGTCGATCGGTCGGCACCCTCGACCCCAAATCCGAACACCCAGAGTACGAATGCGCTGAGCAGGAGGAGCACAATGCCGACTGCCCTGGCTCGACGTTGCTCCGGCGTTGCCCGCCGAAGTGTCACGTCTGATGCGTTTGACACGATGTCTGCGGTCATGATCCCCACCCCGTCGAGATGGTGCTCTTCGTACTGTCGTCGACTGTCTTTATTCGATACACGGCCTTGACCAGCTCAGGTGCTGCGATGAACACGATGATCAGCGCCTGGAGCACCAACACAAGATCGACCGGAATTCCAGCGGTACCCTGCATCTGCAATCCGCCGGCACGCAGCCCACCGAAAAGCAAGCCCGCGAAGAGAACGCCCACCGGATGAGATCGGCCGAGTAGTGCCAGTGCAATCGCATCGAATCCGGTGTCGCCTGCGAAGTTCGAGAAGGCTCGGTATGGCTCGAGGCCGAGTACCTGGTTTGCGCCAGCGAGACCAGCGAGGCTTCCCGAGACCGCCATCACGGCGACGTAAATCCATGCAACGTTCATGCCCGCGTACTTGCCGCCATCGGGGTTTGCTCCGACAGCGCGGAACTCGTAACCAATCGTCGAGCGATACATGAGCCACCACACGAGCCATACCGCTGCGAGCGCGACGAGAAAGCCGATGTGCACGCGGTAGTTGTCGAATAGCGTCGGGAACTGCGCGCTGGGTTTCGCCCGCCTCGAGATCGGGTCGTTGCGGCCCTCTGCTTGAAAGAACGAACCGGTCAACAGGTAGTCGACCATGAACAGCGCGATGAAGTTCAACATGATCGTCGTGATGACTTCATGAGCCCCTGTACGAGCTTTCAGGAGCCCCGCCACCCCGCCCCACACCGCGCCGCCGACGATGGCACCCAGGATCGCAAGCGGGATGTGGATGATTGTTGGCGCCGACACGCCGAAACCAACCCACAGGCCGACCATGCCGCCGACGTGCATCTGTCCGTTTGCTCCGATGTTGAAGAGACCGGCCTGGAATCCAACTGCGACCGCAAGGCCAGCGAGAATCAATGGTGTCGCCGCGAAAAGGGTCTCGGTAATCGCTCGACGCGAGCCGAGCGATCCGACGAAGAGCGCCTTGTATGCGTTGCCAATCCCGCGGAGAGTCGAACTGAAGGCCTCCCCTGGGTCATCACCCCACAACTTCAGACTGTCGACATCGGTTACTGCCATGATGAACGCCCCGATGATTAACGCCGATACCAAGGCGAGTGCCGGGACCATCAAGGCCTGTTTGACGGACGAACCCACACCGGTCGCCCGTGCGAGGAAGTCGGTCGAACTCGACTCGACGTCGTCGCCTCCACCGCTCGCTTTTTCGTCATCAGTGTCGGGGGCATTACTGGGATCGGTCACGATGCCACCTCTTCATTTCGACTTCCGAGCATCGCGAGTCCAATTTCGGTGCGCGTCGCAGAAGCGTCGAACTCGCCGGCGATCTTCCCCTCGAACATCACGAGTATGCGGTCGGACAGGGCCATGATCTCCTCGAGTTCTGAAGAGACGATGAGGACGGCAGCACCGTTGTCTCGTTCTTCGACGATCCGTGAATGAATGTATTCGATTGAGCCAACATCGATGCCTCTCGTGGGCTGTGAGGCGACCACGAAGGTGACGTCTCGATCGAACTCGCGGGCGACGATGACCTTTTGCTGGTTGCCACCCGACAATGTCGACACGGCAACATCGATACTCGGAGTTCGCACGTCGTACTGTTCGACCAGCCGCGTCGCCTGCTCTTCGGCTGCTGGCCAATCCATCCTCACACCATGCGATATTGGCTCCTCGTAGTAGGAGTCGAGCACGATGTTCTCCGTCACCGAGAAAGGCAGGACGAGGCCACTACGTTGACGATCTTCGGGAACGTGAGCGACATTGCGCTTATGGATCGATCGAGCATTCGCTGTGGTGATGTCTTCACCTTTGAGTTTGACGAACCCACCAAGCGATGGTCGGAGCCCCATGATCGACTCGACGAGTTCGGTCTGTCCGTTGCCCTGCACGCCGGCGATGCCGACGATCTCACCGGCAGAGACTTCGAACGACACATCGTCCACCGTGCGTTTGTCACGATCGTCGAATACGACGAGATTCTCGACCGAGAGCACCACGTCACCCGGCTCGGCAACAGACTTGTTGACCACGAGGTCGACTGGGCGCCCCACCATCAACTCGGCCAGCTTCTCTTCGTTCATGTCGGACGGGGCAACCTCGGCGACAGTGCGCCCTCGGCGCATGATGACGATTCGGTCGGCGAGCTCGAGCGCCTCCCCCAGCTTGTGGCTGATGAAGATGATCGCTTTCCCATCTGCCTTGAGTCCGTTCATGATGTCGACGAAACCCTCGACTTCGGACGGGGTGAGAACCGAGGTGGGTTCATCAAAGACGAGCACGTTCGCTTCTCGGGCGAGAACCTTGATGATCTCGACACGTTGCTGCAAGCCGACCGGCAGATCCTCGATGATGGCATCAGGATCGACGTCGAGCTTGTAGCGACTGGAGATCTCTCGAACTGTCTTGCGAGCCCGATGGAGATCGAGCCAGCCGAAGTTCTGCGTCGGCTCGTTTCCGAGCATGACGTTCTCGGCAACCGTGAAGACGGGCACGAGCATGAAGTGCTGGTGCACCATGCCGATGCCAGCGTCGATGGCGTCGCCAGGACCGTTGAACAGCATTGCTTCACCGTCGATGCGAATCTCTCCGGCGGTTGGTGTGTATAACCCGTACAGAATGTTCATCAAGGTGCTCTTGCCGGCGCCGTTCTCGCCCAGCAGCGCAAGGATCTCACCACTCGCAACCCGAAGGTTGACATCGTCGTTGGCGAGCACGCCCGGAAACTGCTTGGTGATGCCCGAGAGTTCCAGTTCCAAAACGTCCCCCGTTGTAGGTGTCAACCGCACACTAGCCATGGCGTTCCACGAAGGAAAAGGCGAAGGGGCGGGGGCGCAATGCCCCCGCCCCTTCAGCGGGATTTCAGGTTGTCAAATCGTCGCGCCGGGTTGCGACGGACGATCGAAGGACAGGCCGATCAGTAGCCCACAGGAGTAAACGCAGCGGTGATCGTGCCGTCAGCGATGTCGGAGAGAAGCTGGTCAACTTCACCCTTGAGCTCATCGGAGACACGGTCATCCCAGTCGTGATATGGCGAGAGGCCAACGCCACCGTTCGAAAGGGTGCCGACGACCGAGCCAGCTTCCCACGTTCCCGCAGCCTGCTCGGCAATCGAGTCCGTGACGAAGTTGGCAATCTTCTTCTCAACCGTGGTGAGCCAGAGCGGCGCGTACTGCTGATCCATGGCGAAGAACGCATCGGAATCGACACCAACGAGTGCCCCGTCGATACCGGTGTCATTGATGGCATCGCCAGCTGGCAAGTTGATTGCGCCGCCGACCGGGATCAGAATGTCGCAGCCCTCTTGGATCAGGCCATCAGCGGTGCTACGGGCGAGGCCCATGTCGCTGAAGCTGCCGGTGAAGATGCCGTCTTGAGCATCTGGGTCCCATCCGAGAACGGTCACATCAGTACCCTTGACCTCGTTGTAGTACTGGGCACCACGTGTGAAGCCGTCCATGAAGATGGACACGGTTGGGAAATTGCCGCCGCCGTACGTGCACAACACGCCGGTCTGCGTCATGCCAGCAGCCAGATAACCGGCAGCGTAGGCTGCTTCATCGGTCTGGTAGACGAGCTCGCGCACGTTCCCGAGCATGAGCGGAGCAAACGTATCAGGGTCGCTCAAGACGTTGTCGACGATGGTGAACGTGATGCCTTCGTTCGCGACCGCAGCGGCAGTCGTCGTCTCGCCCCAGTCGAAGCCCACCGTCACGATGTGCTCGCAGCCTTGGTCGACAAACTGGTCGATCACCGCTTGGTACTGTGATACCTCTCCGGGCTCCAGGAAGAGTGAGTCGTCGTTTGCGACGCCTGAGGCCATTGCGGCCTCGACACCTTCCCAAGCGCTGGCGTTGAAGCTCTGATCGTCGACGCCAGTCGAACTCGTTGCCAGACAGGTCTTCACCGGCGTCACATCGCCCGGTGCCTCGGTGTCCGTGGGGGCCTCCGTGTCAGTGGGGGCCTCCGTGTCAGTGGGAGCCTCCGTGTCAGTCGGAGACTCCGTGTCAGTCGGAGCCTCCGTGTCAGTCGGAGCCTCCGTCGTGTCTGTCGCTGTCTCGTCGTCACTACCACAGGCAGCGGCAATCAGACTGAATGCGAGCACTATGCCCAATATTCCCAGGAAACGCTTGCGCATGACCCCTCCATTTTCTTGAGGTCGACAAACGCTTGCCGACCGGACTTCTCGGGAATGAAGATAGCGCCGGATGGCTATGAGCGGGCAGCGGTCCAGAAAAAGTTCGCAGACGTGCAACCAGTGGCCAGTGCAGACAATCAGGCCGAGGCTTCCAGTGCCGGACGCCGGATCGTCATCGACGACGCGAGATCATCACGCGACGAGGGATGGTCGGACCGGAAATGTGCGCCGCGCGACTCGGGTCGGTCGAGCGCGGTTCGAAGGATGAGTTCGGCGACGACGACCAGGTTTCTCATCATCATGTCCGTCGATGACTCCTCGGCGATGTCGCCGATCTGATCGAGAGCCGCGCGTAGTCCTTGCTCACTGCGAACGATTCCGCCGGCCTTCCACATGAGTTCGCGCAGAGGTGTCGCCAGTTCGAGATCGCGTACAACGTCGAACGATGACCGCATTGCTGCATCGAGCACCATCTCCTCGATGCTGCGGCTTGTGGGCCGCTCGGCACGGGAGCTGCGCGTGCTGGCATCTCGCGCCTCATTCGAGATTGCGTCTGCGATCACTTGTCCGAACACGAGACCCTCGACGAGTGAGTTGCTTGCCAGCCGATTTGCACCGTGTAGGCCGGTCGACGCCACCTCGCCGACGACGAAGAGCCCCTCGAGGCTCGACCGGCCGACATGATCGACCGCGACACCCCCCATGTGAAAGTGCTGCGAGGGCGTCACCGGCAAGAGGTCGACCGTGATGTCCAGTCCGGCTGCGCCGGCGAGCTGTTGAGCGGTTGGAAACCGTTCTGCGACGTCGGGCACGGTCCGGGCATCGAGCCACACCTGACCGAGGCTTCGCTCGTGCCAGTTGGCTCGTGCCACAACGTCGCGGGGCGCGAGCTCGGCGTCAGCGTGAATATCGGTCATGAAACGGTGTCCCGAATCATTACGCAGAACAGCACCCGCCCCCCGAAGCGCTTCGGTGAGAAGGGGCAGCGGGTCTTGCCCCGCGTCCAGCGCTGTGGGATGGAACTGCACGAACTCGGTGTCGCGCACTGCGGCGCCTGCACGCCAGGCCATTGCGAGACCGTCGCCGGTTGCCTCGATCGGGTTTGTCGTCAGCGAGTACACCTGCCCGATTCCACCGGTCGCAAGGACGACGACCGGCGCCCGCATCGAAAGGACGTCGCCCACATCGGTGCGCACGACCAGACCATTGATTGCCTCACCATCATGGAGGAGGTCGAACGCACGTGTGTCTTCGAGTACCTCGATGTCGTTGCGGGAACGAATTGCCTGGGTGAGAGCTCGCATCACTTCTCGGCCGGTCGCATCGCCGTCGGCATGGACGATTCGGTGATGGGAGTGTCCCGCCTCGCGACCGAGCTGCAGCCTGCCCTGATGGTGATCGAACCGGGATCCCAGCGCCTCGAGCCACGAGATTCCCTCGGCGGCGCTCTCGGTGACCAGCTTCACGACCTCGGGGTCGGCAATCCCGCCGGCAACCGCAACGGTGTCGACCGCGTGAGACGCTGCGGAATCGTCGGGCCCGAGTGCCACCGCGAGCCCACCCTGTGCGAGCTCTGAAGAACCAGCGCCGAGCCTCGATTTTGTGATCAGGGTGCACGACCCGAGGTGTAGTGCCAGCGACAATCCCGCGATCCCCGAGCCCACGACGATGACTCGACGCTGGACAAAGGTTGTCATGAGACTGCGAGCATCGCCTCGAGTGCCCGACGGGCGCCGCGTGCATCTTCGTTCGAGACATGGACTTCGTGTTGCATGTCCTCGAGCGCGGTACGGATGTTGTGGACGGTGATTCGTTTCATGTGCGGGCACATGTTGCACGGCCGAATGAACTTCGTGTCGGGTGCGAGCTCGACGACGTTGTCCGCCATCGAACACTCCGTGATCATCGCGACCTGTTCGGGTTGTTCGACCTTTAGCCAATTGGCCATGCCAGCAGTCGAGCCGACATAGTCGGCTTCGGCCAGGACATCGGGCGGGCATTCCGGGTGGGCGATGATCTTCACACCGGGTGTGTCGTTGCGAAGCGTCAGGAGCTGTTGCCCCGTGAAGCGTTCGTGCACCTCACATGCGCCTTCCCACACGATGATTTCTTTGTCGGTCTGACCCGCGACCCAGGAACCCAAGTACTGATCAGGGGTGAAGATGATCGTGTCGGAGTCAAGAGACTCCACGACCGCGACGGCGTTCGACGAGGTGCAGGTGATGTCCGACGCCGCCTTGACTGCTGCCGATGTATTCACGTAGGTCACGACCGGCGCTCCCGGGTACTGATCCCGCAGTCCCTGGATGTCAGCAGGTGTGATCGACTCAGCAAGGGAGCACCCGGCACGAGTGTCGGGGATCAGGACGGTCTTTTGTGGACTCAAGATCTTTGCGGTCTCGGCCATGAAATGCACTCCGGCCATCACGATCACGTCCGCGTCGACGTCAGCGGCCATTCGAGCGAGCTGCAGTGAGTCACCTCGAAGATCGGCTACTCCGTAGTAGATGTCGGGCGTCATGTAGTTGTGCGCGAGAACAACGGCATTTCGTTCGCGCTTGAGCGTTTCGATTTCCTCGATGATGGGTTCGAGAATTGCGATCTCGATCTCGGGGAGGACGCCGAGAAGGCTGTCGCTGCGACGCTTCAAAGGTGAGGTGGTGGACATTGTCTACCGATCTTGTTCAAGTCTGGTCGTGTTCAGGTCTGGTCTTGTTCAGGTCTGGCGGCCGCGAGGACTGGCGTTCTGCGACTTATACTCACAATGAGTATTGCTCGATGAGCCTAGCCTATCCCGCGCTCGGCGATTCCCGCCCACAGAAGACGTATCTACCGATACGGCTGACCAACCCCGACCCGAGAGCGCTCGAGCTGAACCTCGGGCCGATACCGAAACATCTCTGCGGGCCGGCCACCGTGGCGCGCTTGTTCACCGGTCCCCTCGACCAGACCCAACCGCTCGACGACCCGGCGAAAGTTCTGTTTGTGAAGCGTGACGCCCGCGAGTGCTTCGACACACCGTTGCAGTTCGAGAAGGGTGAACGTCTCGTGCAGTAGGTCGAAGACGACAGGCCGATAGGTGAGCTTGCCACGGAGACGCGCCAGCGCAGTGGCAGCGATGCGACGACCATCGAGGTGCATTGGATCGCCGAATGTTTCGACCGTGCTTGCGCGTCCCTCGTCGGACCACTTCTCTTCCACCAGACCGGCTTCGTACAAGAGTTCATATCGTTCGAGTGCCCGCACGCCGTCGAACGGTCCGCCAAACGTCAATGCAACGCGTTCGGAACGCTCGGCATCGGCGCCGGCCCAGGCCACGAGACCCGGAAGAATCCCCGTCTGAACCTCGACTGGAGGTCCAGATCGATGATCTTCCCACGGGAGGAGGTCGTAGTAGCCGAGCCAGTCGGCGCCCGTCGACAACTCCGTCTCCTGAATCAACGCGAGGTAGGCCACCGTGACGGTCCTGCCACCTTTGGTACTCGGGAGTCGATGAAGATCGCCGAACGTGTAGAGCTGCTCCATGTAGCTGATCTCGAGTCCGGTTTGATTCTTTATGCCGTCGCGCATCGATCGTTCGAGCGTGGGTTCATCACCAATCGACGCAAAAGGCATTCGCGGCCGAGGAGAGCCCGAATCATGCAAGGTCAAGATTCGAGGTTCGTCGTCGGTCACCGCGATGATCACCGCGTCGAGGCGCAATCGGATCTCCATGACGGTCTCGCAGTCCTCGCGGGCGACCCGACTATAGCGAACTCGATCGCTGCGTCCTAGAACAATCGGTCGATCTGGCCTTGCAGATCGGACTCACCAAGCGACGCAAATGTCTCCGAGGAGCCATCGGCGCTCACGAACACGAAGGCAGGCTGATAGCTAATTCCGTAACGAGCCCAGATATCGCCATTCTCATCGTTGACGTTCGGGAACACACCAACGCCGGTGGCATCGACGAAGGACGCCATTGCCGCTTCGCTATCGAGCGCGGCGATGCCGAGGAAGGTCACGTCTGGATTCTGCTGTGATACCCGTGCGACCGCACCGGCTTCTCGTCGGCAGACCGGTCACCAAGGCGCCCAGAACCAGAGCACGGTGTCGGTTCCCTCGACAGAGTTGAGATCGAGCTGACCTCCGCCGACGAGCGTGACGAGATCGGCGGGCGACGCAGTCGTGGTCGTCGGTGCAACCGTTGACGGTGTCGCTCCCGACGTGGTCGGCGACGCGGCGGTCGAAGTCGGCGCCACCGAGGTCTTCGATGCCTCCGATGTCGCGGCGATTGCGTCGGTCGAAGGTAAAGGCACGGTGTCCTCTTGTCCCGCCGAGTCGGCAGGTGACGCAACGTCAGCACCGGTCGATGAGCCACACGCGCCGACAACAACTACCAGTGCGGCCACCACGGCACGAAATCGGGTTGGACGCATACAGAGACTGTATGGAGGGCGGTGCGTTGGACTCGGTCCCGGACATGACCGTTTCGAACCTTGTAAGAAGTCGCCTCCAGCCGATCGCTACTGAAACAGACTCGGCGGCCGACGGCGGGTGCATCAGGAAGCGGCGAGATCAGCGGAGTTCGACTCGCAACCACGTTGTCGGGCGTGTGAATGAAGAAAATCGGCCGCGTCGTTGGTGGCCACCGCCACAACGGGAAGTCGAGGTTTGTTCTCGAACGCCTCGAGCTCAGCCCCGCCGGGGAGTGGACGAGACACCGACAACAAAGACGACCCGGAGAAACAGTCTCCCGTCGCGTCGGCGGTTCGACGCACATGTACTGGCAAGCTTGAACCATGACGTTCCTGAACGCCGACCTTTTGATCATCGGTGCCGGCCCTGCTGGTGCCGCAGCGGCAATTCGGGCTGCACGAGGCGGCGCAAAGGTGGTCGTGTTCGACAAGGCCCCGTACGGCCGAGACAAGGTGTGCGGCGATGGTCTCACCCCTCGGGCGATTGGCGCCTTGAACGAACTCGAGATTGATCTCGACGGCGCCCATCACATTCGCGGTTTGCGCATGATTGCCAACTCCACCGTCCGAGAACTCGACTGGCCCAGCGGCACGAGATTTCCCAATCACGGTGCGGTCTGGCCGCGCCGCAAACTCGACGCAGCACTGATCGATGCGGCGACCGCCGCCGGAGCCGAGGTCATCTGGGAGACCGAAGCCCTGCCGCTCATCGAGAACGACGACGTCGTCGGCGTGCGAGCTGGCGGATCGGTGTGGCGGGCACCGCTCACCATCGTTGCTGCCGGTGCTCCGGGCAAAGTGGCAAAGATGCTCGGGACCGAACGGGTCAAAGACGAACCCTTCGGCCTGGCGATTCGTGCGTACGCGGAATCGCCACGCCACGACGATGCACACCTCGAGGCTTGCCTCACCCTCGAGGACGAGCGGGGAACGGCAGTTCCCGGTTATGGCTGGATGTTTCCCGCAGGTGATGGAACGGTCAACATCGGTGCGGGAGCCCTGAGCACGATGAAGGGATTCAAAAAGCTCAATCTGAACACCCTGCTCGATGACTATCGAGACATGGTGAAAGAGTCCTGGGGGCTCGGCGACTTCGTCGAGCGCCCACGAGCCTGGCGCCTACCGATGAGCGCGCAGCGGCGTCATGGCCCGGGATGGGTGGCGATCGGCGATGCCGCTGGCCTCATCAATCCCATGAATGGTGAGGGCATCGACTACGGACTCGAGAGCGGGATGATCGCCTCCGATCACTTTCTCGAAAATCCGTCAACCGCCCCGGATAGGTACGACCTCGAGGTCGGCGAACGATTCGATGCTTTCTTGAGTACGGGTCGCCGATTCAGCTTCCTCATCGGCCATCCGTTCATTCTCAAGACCGGCCTGCGCCTGGCCGTGGGCACCGAGCAGATCGCCAACATCACGCTGCAGGTGATGGGAAACCTCGTCGACGGGCAGACGCCTGGTGCCGCTGGACGCATTTTCCGGCTGACCGACAAAGCACTCGCCACGGCCGACCCCTTGTTGCGTCGAACCCGTGCTGCTGCCTGAACACCTCGTCGACTGCCATAACCCGAGCGGACTCATAGGCATTTTTCATGCCACGCTGCATTCGTGACCACAGAGCCGCTCCTCGATGCCGACATCCAACTTGTCGTGTTCGACCTGATGGGAACGCTCATCGTCGACGACGGCGTGGTGGCCCGAGCATACGATCGAGCGCTCGTTCAGGCCGGGCTCGTGCGAGAGACACCCACCTTCGATGACGCAGTTCGATTGATCGACGAACTTCGGGGCCGCCCAACCCTCGTTGTGTTGACCGAAGTACTCGGTGATCCAGTCGTCGCCGAGGAGGCGACCTGGGCCTTTGACGACAGTATCCTCGACGACGTCCCCGACCTGCGGCCAATCGATGGCGCTGCCGGCGTACTCGAGACGTTGGGGCGCAGTGGGATTCTGGTTGCGGTGACGACGAGTTTCACTCCCGAAGTGCGACGCGCCGTGCTCACAGCGCTCGGCTGGTCCGACACCTTCGCGGCGGCTCTGTCGGCTCACGGGATTCGACGCGGCCATCCCGCTCCTGATCTTTTACTCGAAGCCATTCTCGAGCTGCGAATCGACAGTGTGGGTCAAGTGGCGATCGTTGGAGACACCGCTGCCGACCTCGAGGCAGGAAATCGCGCTGGGGCGGGTCTGGTCATCGGCGTTCGCTCGGGACGTGCCCCGATCGAGTCACTTCTCGCTGCTCCGCACACGCACCTCGTGGACTCGGTTGCCGACATTCCCGGCGTCCTTGCAGCACCACGAACGATCGGACAACGGCGCTCGTCCGATCGGTAGCGATATACCGACCGTCGCTTTGTCCGCGGCTAGATTCGCTCTGGTCTGCGAGCAGAGAGGCTGACGATGAACAATTCGGGAAACGGCGACGACCACGACAACGGCGAGGACTACATCTACCGCGGTGACCCTGCATCACCACAAGATGGCCAACCGTGGAACCCGCCCGTGCCGCCACCACCGAGCGACCTCCCAGACGTCGTCCCCTACCCCAACACACCTCCTCCAGGTTTTCCTCCACAGCAACCACCCATGGGTGAGGCCGTAGGCGGGTTGGCTCCTCCAGCCCCGAAAAAGAAACGATGGCCATGGGTCGTCGCCGCAGTGGTGGTCTTGTGCGGCCTACCGCTCGGCGGTTGCGTGGCCCTCATCGGATTCGGGGTGAACGAGATAAACAGCCGAAGCGAAGAGATCGAGAGCACTGTCGAAGAGTTCTTCGAGGCGGTGGATACCGACCCATCAGCATCATCGATCGAGGCTCTCACAGACGGTCGACCACCGTGTATGCCGGCCGAGACGCTGGTGTCGTCTTTGACCGAGCTGGGCACGGCGATCTCCTGGGAAGGCGAATCCACATCATTCGTCGAGCGATCGGGCAATTCCACATTGAGTAGCAACGCAGATCCCGAGACCTTGTTCGTCGACGGACGTCCCGATGAGAGCGCAGCGGTAGTCGAGGGCGTGCTCGAAACCAGCAGCGGCCGACGCGAGGTGCAGGTGCTCTTGAGTCGACCCGTCTCGCTGTGGAGAATCTGCACCATCACCGCCAGGTAACGCCATACTTGATCATGGCTGTCTCCACCCCAACCCCCGACGAACTTCTCGCCGCACCGAAGGTCCTTCTCCACGATCATCTCGATGGCGGACTTCGGCCACTGACGGTCATCGAGCTCGCTGACGAAACCGGCTACGACGGCTTGCCGACCACAGATCCCGCCGAGCTCGCGGAATGGATGAAACGCGGCGCAGATCGCAAGGACCTTGTGCTGTATCTCGACACGTTCGCGCACACGACAGCGGTGATGCAGAGCGCAGAGGCACTTCACCGGGTGGCGCGCGAATGCGCAGAGGATCTACTCGCCGACGGTGTCGTGTATGCCGAGGTCCGATTCGCACCAGAACTCCACACCGAGAACGGTCTATCGATGGACGAGGTAACCGAGGCCGTGACTGCGGGGTTCGCTGCCGGGAGCGAAGGGACATCGCTCACAATCCGAACGTTGTGTTCGGCAATGCGTCAGAACCTCAACAGCCTCGACGTTGTCCAACTCGCTGTGCGCTGGCGTGATCGTGGTGTCATCGGGTTCGATATCGCTGGTCCGGAAAAGGGTTTCCCACCGGACGATCACATGCTCGCGTTTCAATTCGCCGAGCGCGAGAACTTCCACTTCACCATCCATGCAGGTGAGGCGTACGGACCGAAGTCGATCTGGAAGGCTGTGCAGTGGTGTGGCGCCGAACGGCTGGGACACGGAGTACGCATCATCGATGACATCACCTTCGACGACGATGGCGAGGCACATCTTGGACGTCTTGCGGCCTACCTCCGAGATCGCCGAATTCCGCTCGAACTCTGTCCGTCTTCGAACCTGCACACCGGCGTTGTCGACGACCTCGCCGATCACCCGATTCGTTTGTTCAAAGAGCTGAAGTTCCGGGTCACCCTCAACACCGACAATCGTCTCATGAGCGACATCTCGATGACGAAAGAGATGCAGAATATGGTCGATGTCTTTGGATGGACGATGGCGGACATGCAGTGGATATCGGTCAATGCCATGAAGAGTGCGTTTCTTCCGTTCGACGAGCGTCTGACGCTCATCAACGATGTGATCAAACCCCGCTATGCAGAGCTCCGCGGGCTCTGATCCGCCATGCAACTCTGGACTGATCTCGATCCTCCTGACCCCGAAGAGTTCGATGCCTGGGTGAACATGCTCAGCGCGCTGCACCACGGGGCAAACAACCGTGTCAACGCCGAAACCAGCTTCACGCCGTTGCGACGTCCGCTCGCCGAAGCCAAAGTTGCACTGGTCTCCACCGCCGGCGTCCACCTCGATGGTCAGGTTCCCTTCGATGTCTCCACCACTGCTGGCGACCCCTCGTTCCGGATCATTCCCGATGATGTCGATCAGGCGAAATTGATGTTCACCCACACCCACTACGACACTGCACCTGCCACGGACGATCCCAACGTGGTCTTCCCGTTGCAACGTCTCCACGAATTCGTCGAAGAAGGCCGTCTGGGCTCGACCTCGTCGATTCACGTCGGGATGATGGGCTTCAACCCGGACCCCAGCACGATCGCAGATGAGACCGCGCCCGAAGTCGCGGGAATCCTGGCGGATGCGGGGGTAGATGTTGTGGTGCTGAGCCCTGGTTGACCTATTTGCCACCGGTCGGTCGGACTGGTTCAGGGAGCAATCGAGGCGGCGGGTATCTCAACGGTGAGCATCACCATGCACCCCGAGATCACTGCGGGAATGAATGTGTCTCGGGCTGCACGGGTCCGCTTCCCGTTGGGCAACCCGTTCGGCGAAGCCAACCATCCCGAACAACACCGCCTGGTCCTGGAACAACTCTTTCAGCTGCTAGAAACGGCGACTGAACCATCGCTCGTGGAATTACCATTCCGGTGGAGGCGGTGGTCGAAATGGCTCTGAGCGAATTCGAACAAGTCGCGCAAGCCACCAAGAACATGGAGGCCGCAATCTATGGAGCGCTCGAGGCGGTTGATTCATACCGAGACTTGTTGAGTTCGTTGATCGAAGGTCAACAATCTGGCGAGCAGACCAACGAGAAACTGGTGAAACGGTACGAGCAGTTCCGCAAACGTGCCGAGTCGATGACCACCCACTTGGAGGACGATGTGGTGGACGATCTTCTCTACTGCCTTCACCGTCTCTTCATCGTCGACATCACGGAGCGAAACGAGTTCATCTGAGTCGGCCTAGGCCGCTTCGGCCACGTGCGCCCGGGTTCCTGATGTCATCTCTGCGTGAAGGTCCTTGACGGCGGTGCTACCGGTCGAACAGTGACGCCACGGCAACACGGCGTGGACGCCACAACACCATGCCGCTCGCATCAACTTGGCCGAAAAGCCGGCGGCGACCCGCAGGTGTTCGAAATACGTCTCGTCGACCGAGTTCGGGTGTTCGGTGAACTTCTGCGAGATCTTCATGGAGAGAAACTGTAGAGACGAATTGTCGGGAAGTCTTCTACGAATTTTCTCTCAGTTAAGCATTTGGGAGCACACACGTTCTGTTCAGAGCCATTATTCCGCGCTACTGTTCTCTGATGGACGACATTGATCGAGAAATTGTCCGACTGCTACAAACCGATGTGACGCTGTCGGTGCGCGAAATCGCCGAGGTCGTCGGGCTCACTGCGACTCCGTGTTGGAAGCGCCTCCAGAATCTCGAAGCCAACCACGTGATCAAGGCGCGGGTCGCCTTGATCAACCCTGAGGCGGTCAATCTGTCGTTGACCGCGATCGTGCTGATCAAGACCAATGAGCACAACGCACGATGGACACAGAACTTCCACGACACGATCGGCCATTTCGA
>RCMY010001766.1_pt1 | contig 20079 bp, 18 predicted proteins | sample 2041341 | NCBI WGS metagenome assembly RCMY01 (sample SAMN09708234, study PRJNA481090) | Marine sediment metagenome, whole genome shotgun sequencing project. | reverse complement strand
ATCCTACCGCGCCTTATTGGCGGCCTGTTAATCGTTCTTGTCGCTCTGACCAGCGCACCGGCTGCCTTTGCGCAAACCGATACTGCCGAGGCTGATGTCGTGGTCGTCAGTCCGCTGTCGCTCGTTCCAGTCGACGATCTGAATTTCGGGAATCTCATTCCAGGACTGGTTGGCGGGACAGCAAGAGTCAGCACCGCTGGTGTGCGCACCGTAACCGGATCGGTGGTCGCGGCAGGGGGGACGGTCAGCAACGCCGAGTTCCAGGGCTATGGTACTGCTAATCGATTCGTATATATTACGACGGGCTCCGGTACCTATTTGCTCAATCGTGTCGGTGGGGGCGCCAATATGACGATGCGCTCGCTTACCCTGCAGGCGGATAATCTGACGCCGACATTTTTCCCCGGCCTGTTCCGCATAACCGCGACGGATGTGATTACGCTTCGTATCGGCGCGACTTTGGACGTAGGTCCCAGCCAGCAAACCGGTGTCTATGAAGCAACCTTCCCGCTCACCATGAACTATTTCTGATATTTGCAGGATTGCGCGACGCTCGATCCGTTGCTAATCGCTTCTACATGATTGACGCTCCGGAAATTGTCAGAACAGCCAAGAAACGCAATGCTTGCGACGGTGCCACCGATATTCCGGGCGGCGCAGCCCTCGGTCATCCGCTTGTGTGGCTTGAGATTGACGAAAAAGGCTATGTCGACTGCGGCTATTGCGATCGGCGATTCGTTCTGAATGGCGGACCGGCAGACGTGGCCCCGGCTCAGCCCGAAGAATAATCCGACATAGGGGGTGCAAGGCCCCCGATTCATTTCTATATGTAGGGAATGATAAAAAACCTTGATCCCCGCTCGTTTCTATATCGCCCCGATGGCCTCGACCCCGAGCGCGCAAAAGCGCTTGTTGCGGGCAGCCTGTCTGCTTGTGACGATGGTGAACTCTATCTGCAATATAGCGCGGTTGAGAGTTTCGGCTTTGACGACGGCCGTCTGAAAACCGCCGATTACAGCACCGACAGCGGCTTTGGCCTGCGCGGCGTCTCGGGTGAGATGACCGGTTTCTCCCACAGCAACGAAATCAGCGAGGCGGCGATCAAGCGCGCTGCACAAACCCTGCAATTGTTGGACCCGGCCAAAGGCAAAAAGGCTCCTCCACCGCGCGGCAACAACCGGCATCTTTATGGCGAAGCCAATCCGCTGGAAGCCATTCCATTCGCGAAAAAAGTCGCTCTCTGTCAGCAGATCGATGCGGCCGCCCGCGCCCGCGATCCCCGCGTTGCCCAGGTCTCCGTCGGTCTGTCCGGCAGCTGGAGCGTGATTGAAATCGTCCGTCCCGATGGTTTTGTCGCCACCGATGTACGACCCCTGGTGCGTCTCAATGTTTCGATTGTGGCGGAGCAGAACGGCCGCCGTGAAAGCGGCAGCTTTGGCATGGGCGGACGTTATCTTTACGACGAACTGTTCGAGGAAGCGCGCTGGAACCGCGCTGTCGATGAGGCTTTGGCGCAGGCTCTGGTCAATCTGGAAAGCGTCGATGCGCCGGCTGGCGAACAGACTGTCCTGCTCGGCCCCGGATGGCCCGGAATCATTTTGCACGAAGCGATCGGTCATGGCCTCGAAGGCGATTTCAACCGCAAGGGCACCAGTGCCTTTTCCGGCAAGATCGGCCAGCGCGTGGCTGCGCCCGGCGTTACCGTGGTCGATGATGGTTCGATCAGGGAGCGGCGCGGCTCGCTGAGCATCGACGACGAAGGCACGCCGACGCAGGAAAATGTCCTGATCGAGGATGGCATATTGAAATGCTATATGCAGGACCGGCTGAACGCGCGTCTGATGGGCGTCCCGGCCACCGGCAACGGGCGCCGCGAAAGCTATGCCCATGCGCCGATGCCGCGAATGACCAATACGTTTATGCGCGGCGGCAATGACGATCCGGACGAATTGATGAGCCGGGTCAAAAACGGCATTTACGCCAAGAGCTTCGGCGGCGGGCAAGTTGATATCGTTTCCGGCAAATTCGTCTTCTCCTGCACCGAGGCGTACAGAATCGAAAACGGCAAGCTGGGTGCGCCGATCAAGGGTGCAACGCTGATCGGCGACGGCCCCACGGTGCTGACTAAAGTATCCGGTATCGGCAATGACATGGCGCTCGACGAAGGCATCGGTATGTGCGGCAAGGGCGGACAGTCCGTGCCCGCCGGTGTCGGACAGCCGACTTTGCTGGTTGATAGTCTGACAGTCGGGGGCACGGCGTAAGCCCTGCAATAATATGAGAAAGTCGGGAAAATCCATTTGACTTGGACTGATCAAATATTGCTGTTCTGGTTTGACGAACTTGACCCCAAAAATTGGTGGAACAAGAATGACACGACCGACCAGCTAATCACAAACCGCTTCCTTGAGCTCTGGGAAGAACAGAAATCGAAAGTTCCCGACGATTTCCTCACTTCCCCGGCAACTGCGCTCGCGGCGATCATCCTGTTCGATCAATTCCCCCGCAACATGTTTCGCGATAAAGCCGAAGCCTTTTCCACCGATCATCTGGCGCAGCAGATCGCGGAAAAGGCGGTTGCGCTGGAATATGACCAGAAACTGCCCGAGGAGCAGCGCGCATTCTTCTATATGCCGTTCATGCACGCAGAGGACCTGCAACTGCAGAATAAGTCGGTCACCCTATTTACGAAACTCGGCAGCAATCAGAAATTTGCCAATGAGCATCGCGATGTAATCGCCCAGTTCGGCCGCTTTCCTCACCGCAACAAGATTCTCGGGAGGAAATCACGGGCCGGAGAACAAGCTGCTATCGACGCTGGGTCGAGCTGGTAGGCGCTATGTTGGGTGCAGCAGTCAAACAGACCTGGCGAGCGATGAAAGTCTGGCCGGATGCCAGCCGGTGGAAAGCTGCCTTTGGCATCGCGCTGCCGACGACGGCGATTATTGCGCTGGCGGGATATTTTGGGGGTTGGGTCAGTTTTGATCCGGTCGGGGATCTACAGTCGGCATTGATAGCTGCCATCATCCTGTTCTTTGTCCCCGCCCTGGCCGAGGAATTTGTCTTTCGCGGAATTCTCTTGTCCTGGTTCGCGACTTTCTCGCAGCGTTGGGGGAACTGGCTTTCGGCGATATTGTTCATGCTCTGGCATCCGTTTCAGGCAATGACCTTCGGCCCGCCATGGTCAGCTATCTTCCTCCAGCCCTCGTTTCTGTTTGCTACGTTCATATTGGGCATTATATTGACCCATATCCGGATCGTGTCACAATCTTTGTGGCCGGTTATCGCGATCCACTGGATATTAGTGCTGCTATGGAAGCTATTTTTCGGCGGCCCATTTTACTGAACGGGAATCTAGCATGGCGGATTTTTTTGATGCCCTGAACGACGATCATATCGCTTTTATCGCGAAGCAACCGATGTTTTTTGTCGCGACTGCGTCCAAAGACGGCCGGATCAATCTTTCGCCCAAGGGCTATGATGCGTTTCGGGCTATTGCCCCCGATCGGGTGGCTTATCTAGATCTGGGTGGCTCGGGCAATGAAACCCACGCCCACCTTGTTGCTGACGGCCGGGTGACGATCATGTTCAACAATTTTGCCAATCCTGCGCTGATCTTGCGGCTCTACGGAACCGGACAGCCGATATTGCCGCAGGATAGCGGCTGGGAAGAAATTTCCGCGCATTTCGATATTCTTCCCGGTACGCGCCAGATTTTTGACATCAAGATTGACAGTATCCAGACCAGCTGCGGCTGGGGTGTGCCGCAGATGGAATTGAAAGCCGAGCGTGAGACGTTGGTCAAATATCATCGACAGGCTGATCCTGAAGCCTGGATCGAAAAAACCGCAGGCCGGATGAAAAGCATCGACGGTTTGCCGACCCGCGCAACGGACCGCTATTTTGGCGGATAATCGGTCATGAGCCTGGTAGAACTGTCCCGGCATATGCACGGCGTCGAAGCCGAGATCATCCGCGGGCGGCTAGGCGCTGCCGGGATCGGTGCGGTCTGTTTCGACAGCGGTGTGAATATGGTCGAAGGCGCGGGTATCGCGCTGCCCGCCCGGGTCATGGTGCTGGCCGAGGATCTGGCCGCAGCAAAAGCGCTATTGGCGGAGGATGTGTCGCTATGAGCGGAGCCGGAAAAATTTCGCTCGCGCTTGGCGGCGGCGCCGGCCTCGGCTGGACCCATATTGGTGTGCTCCGCGCGATTGATGAATCGCCGCTGGAAATTGCTGCCATTGCAGGCACTTCGATGGGTGCGATCGTCGGCGCCAGCTACGCGGTCGGCAAGCTCGACTATATCGAGGACATGGCTCGCAACGTCAATTTCCGCAACATGCTGCGATTCATGGACCCGCATTTCAAGCGCGGCGCAGTGATGGGTGCGCGCAATATCGAAAAAGAGCTGGGGCTAGAATTCGGCGAACTCGATTTCGAGGATCTACCGTTTCCGGTCGCGGCGGTTGCAGCTGACCTGCGCACCGGTGATACGATCATTATGAAATCGGGCAAGCTGGTGCCGGCCATCCGGGCCTCGATGTCGCTGCCCGGAATATTCAAGCCGGTGCAACATGAAGGCCGGCTGCTCGTCGACGGCGGCGCTGCCTTGCCGGTTCCGGTGTCACCGGTCCGTGAACTCGCGCCCGAGGCCCTGTGCCTGTCGGTCAATCTGCAGGATGATTTTATCAATCGTGCGATAGCCGCGGGGATTGCGGAACAAAAGGGCAAGGAACCCAATAGCCTGGCGATCGTAAAGGCGTCGGTCGGCTTGTCGCTACGCAACCTCGGTCGCTATTCGCTGGCGCTCGATCCGCCCGACTTTGCGATGTCGCCACCGGTAGGCCATATCGATATCCAGAACTTCACCCGCGCCGACGAGCTGATCGCCATCGGTCGGCGCGAGACCGAGAAAGTAATCCCGCAAATATTGGCCAAACTGGCCGAGGGGCGTGCCTAAATTTTGTGCACTCATGCTGCAATCCACAAAATTTACTCTTTCTTAAGCGACTGGATTTTTTGAAAATCCTTTGAATCCATAGGCTTGTGATTCTGGCACGCGCCTTGCGATGTGACCCCTAGTAACAACCATAGGGGGCGTAATGAAATTTATCATAGCCATAATCAAACCGTTCAAACTTGACGATGTTCGTGAAGCACTGACCGGTGTCGGCGTGTCCGGCATGACCGTAACCGAAGTCAAAGGCTTCGGTCGGCAAAAGGGCCAGACGGAAGTCTATCGCGGTGCAGAATATACCACCAACATGGTACCGAAACTGAAAATCGAAGTGGCTTGCAGCAGCGCTGTCGCCGCCCAGGCGGTCGAGGCCATTCAGGCAGCGGCCGGGACGGAATCGATCGGCGACGGCAAGATCTTCATGCTCGGTCTCGAAGGCGCGGTCCGTATCCGCACCGGTGAAACCGGCGACACAGCAATCTAATCGGGGAAGCAGATAGACATGAGAAAATTTTTAACAAAACTGACGGGAATGGGGGCCTTAGCGAGCCTTTCCGTTCCAGCCTTTGCGCAAGAGGCTGCCGAGGTGGCCGCAGCCGTACCCAATCCGGGTAATAATGCCTGGATGATGACGGCAACGATCCTGGTCTTGCTGATGATCCTGCCGGGCCTCGCTTTGTTTTACGGTGGTCTGACACGCACCAAGAATATGTTGTCGACGATGACACAAATCGGTGGAGCAGCCTGTCTCGCCATGCTGATCTGGGTCATGTACGGCTATGGTCTGGCATTCGGACCAGAAGGCAATGCCTTCATCAGTTGGGGCAAGTTTTTCCTCGCTGGCGTAGACAGTTCCAGCACAGCAGCGACATTCTCCGACGAAGTGATCTCGGAATATGTGTTCATCTCCTTCCAGATGACTTTCGCGGCCATCACCCTAGCGCTGGTGCTCGGGTCGGTTGTGGAGCGGATGAAATTCTCTGCGGTCATGGTGTTCGGTGCGGTCTGGTTGACGATCGTCTATTTCCCGATCGCTCATATGGTTTGGGCCGGCGGCGGATTGCTCTTTGAAATGGGCGCTCTCGACTTTGCTGGTGGTACGGTTGTGCATATCAATGCTGGTGTATCGGCGCTGGTTGCCGCTCTCATCCTCGGCAACCGCAAGGGCTATCCGAAAGAACCAATGGCACCACACAGCCTGACGCTGACCATGATCGGTACCGGACTGCTCTGGGTTGGTTGGTTCGGCTTCAACGCTGGTTCCGAACTGGAAGCAGACGGCACGGCTGGCCTTGCGATGATCAACACCTTTGTTGCCACCGCTTCGGGCGCCCTGTTCTGGATGCTGGCTGAAAAGCTGAGCGGTCACAAGGGATCGGCACTCGGTTTCTGTTCAGGCGTAATCGCCGGTCTGGTTGCGGTAACACCCGCAGCGGGTAATAGCGGACCCTTTGGCGCCATTGTTCTCGGCGCGGTCGCATCGCTGGTCTGCTACTATGCTGTATCCTTCCTCAAACCACGGCTTGGTTATGATGACTCGCTGGACGCTTTCGGCATCCACGGCATCGGCGGCATGGTTGGTGCGATCGGTACCGGCATTGTCTATCAGCCAATGTTTGGCGGACCCGGCGACGGTTCAACTGCCATGGGTGCTCAGGTTGTCACCCAGATCATCGGTGTACTGGTTACCATCGGTTGGGCTGGCGTCGGAACGGCTATCGCGATGTTTGTCGCCAAGCTGGTCACCGGACTGCGGGTCTCCGAAGAAGTCGAGCAAGAAGGTCTTGATCTCGGCGAACACGGAGAGCGCGCCTATAACTACTAATTCTAGAGTTTGGCGCCGGCCTTCCTCTCCCAAATCGGGTCGGCGCCTCACATTGTTCCTCCTGCGAACAAGCAACTTTATGGCCGGTGATGTGAGAACATCCCGGCCTTTTTTGCGTTTTGCAGCCTCTGGCTTCTACCTTGTTTCATTTGCAATTATCGGGTGCGACTGTCATTTGCAGCCGGTCAGCCACAGCAAGGAACCGCCATGTCCTATAAAGATCAGGTCACTGAAATTTTGCGCGGGATCGGCATATCCGCAGCTCGCCTTTCTGACGGAGGACTCGCTGTTCATTCTCCGCTGACCGGAGAACAGATCGCGGCGGTTGACATGACCGAGGCCGGCGCTGTTGATCAGACTATTGCACAAGCCCATCAGGCATTTTTGCAATGGCGGTCAGTGCCCGCACCGCGGCGCGGAGAGCTTGTGCGGCTATTCGGCAATGCCTTGCGCGAGCATAAGGATGATCTCGCCCGGCTGGTTTCCCTAGAGGCGGGCAAAATTCCGTCCGAAGGCGCCGGCGAAGTGCAGGAGATGATCGATATTTGCGATTATGCCGTCGGTCTTTCGCGGCAGTTATATGGACTGACCATTGCTTCGGAGCGGCCCGGCCACCGGATGATGGAAACCTGGCATCCGCTCGGTGTGGTCGGAGTGATATCGGCGTTTAATTTTCCGGTCGCGGTGTGGGCCTGGAACACAGCTATAGCCCTGGTCTGCGGCAACAGCGTGGTCTGGAAACCATCGGAGAAAACGCCTTTGACCGCGATGGCCTGTCACGCGATATTTGAACGGGTCGCTGCAGATTTTGAAGAGGCTCCCGAGGGATTGGCCGGACTTGTCGTCGGCGGGCGTGATGTCGGGGAGATATTGGTTGATCACCCGCAGGTGGCGCTGGTCTCGGCCACTGGTTCGACCGCTATGGGCCGGGCAGTGGGGCAACGCCTCGCCAGCCGTTTCGCCAAGTCAATATTGGAGCTTGGCGGCAATAATGCTTGTATCGTCGCGCCCTCGGCTGATCTGGATATGGCGGTGCGGGGTATATTGTTCAGTGCTGTCGGGACTGCGGGACAGCGCTGCACCAGCATGCGGCGGTTGTTCGTCCATGACGATATCTATGATGATCTGCTGGCTCCGCTGAAAGCTGCTTATGCCAGCATCTCGGTCGGCGACCCGCTGGCACAGGATGCGTTGGTCGGGCCGCTTATCGACCAGGCGGCCTTTGACGGTATGCAAGACGCGCTGGTGCAAGCCAGAGAGCAGGGCGGGGTCGTGACCGGCGGCGATCGTCATGACAGCGGTGATGCCGGGGCTTATTACGTCAAACCGGCATTGGTCGAGATGAAGGAACAATCCGATATCGTCTGCCGCGAGACATTTGCACCGATCCTCTACGTGATGCGCTACAACGTACTGGACGATGCCATTGCACTGCAAAATGCAGTCGGTGCGGGCCTGTCATCGTCGATCTTCACGATGAACATGCGCGAAGCCGAGCAATTTCTGTCAGCGGCGGGTTCCGATTGCGGCATTGCCAATGTCAATATTGGTACGTCCGGCGCAGAAATCGGCGGTGCCTTCGGCGGCGAAAAGGAGACCGGCGGTGGTCGGGAATCCGGCTCCGACGCGTGGAAATCCTATATGCGTCGCGCTACCAACACGATCAACTATTCGGCCGACCTGCCGCTCGCACAAGGGGTGAATTTCGACCTATAGCCCCTGCGTTCCGCCCCCGGGACGTTCAGCCCAGATCCGCCTTGATGAAATCTGCCGCCCGCTCGCCAATCATGATGCTCGGCGCGTTGGTGTTGCCGCTGACAATTTCCGGCATGATCGAAGCATCGGCAATATACAGACCTTCCAGCCCTTTGAATTTCAGGCGTGGATCGACAACCGCGTCATCGTCCGGACCCATGCGGCAGGTGCCAACCGGATGATAGACGGTGTCGGCGCGAGCCCGGATCAATGCGTCCAGTTCCGCATCATTGTCGATGTCGATCGGATGCCGGTCGGTCGGTGAAAAATCGGTCAGCGGCGGGGTTTCCAATATCCGCTTCATGTGTCGCACGCCCTTGCGGAGGGTTGCGATATCCCGGTCATCATCGAGGAAATTCGGGTCGAGTGCCGGAGGCGCGGTCGGGTCGCTATTGTTGAGACGGACCGTGCCCTTGCTATGCGGCCTGAGCACGCAGGCGTGACAGCTGAAGCCGTGGCCCTTGACCTTCTCGCGGCCATGATCTTCGAGCATCGCCGGTACAAAATGATATTGGATGTCTGGGGCTGGAACTTCCGGTCCGCTGCTCCAGAAACCGCCTGCTTCGGCATATGGAGAGGTCATGATGCCGGTGCGCTTCAGCCGGTGCTGGAAGATTGCCTTGCCCATGCGCCATGTGCCGGCAAGCGAATCGCCGATCAGTTCGGTGGATTCGGTCTGATAGCCGGAAACAAAGTCGATATGATCCTTCAGATTCTCGCCGACTTCGGGCTTGTCGACTATCACATCGACGCCTTTGTCCTTGAGATGGGCTGCAGGGCCAATGCCTGAAAGCTGGAGGATATGGGGCGTTCCGAACGCTCCGGCGGAGAGGACAACGGCCTCGCGGGCGGCGATAGTCTCGCTGCCGGAGCCACGTTTGATTTTCACGCCGGTGACACGGCCTTCTTCGATGATCAATTTCTCGACCAGAGAATCAGTCTTGATCGTCAGATTCGGACGGGAACGGGCGGGTTCGACATAGGCGCGCGCCGCAGACCAGCGTTCGCCGCCTTTTTGCGTCACTTGGTAAATCCCCATGCCTTCCTGCTTCTCGCCATTGAAATCATCGAGAATCGGCAGTTGCAGATTGCGCGCCGCTTCCACGAAGGCCACGCTTCCTGGATTGGGCCATTTCTGATCAGACACCGAAAGCGGGCCATCGCCGCCATGATGATCATCGCCGCCGCGTTCATTGCCTTCGGATTTTTTAAAATAGGGCAGGACTTCGTCATGGGACCAGCCGGTGCATCCCATCGCCGCCCAATTGTCATAATCCCATTTATTGCCGCGGATATAGACCATCGCGTTGATCGCACTGGATCCGCCAAGCCCGCGTCCGCGTGGCTGATAACCAGTGCGCCCGTTCAGGCCCTTTTGTGGAACTGTATCAAATTGCCAATTGGAGTTCTTTGGTAAAAACGGCAGTAGTCCGGGAGTTTTAACAACAAAATTGTCATTGCTGCCACCCGCTTCGATCAGGCAAACTGTGCGTTTTCCGTCTTCGCTCAGCCGTCCCGCGACTGCACTACCGGCGGAACCACCGCCGATGATGATGATGTCAAATTCTGCCATATTCCAATCTCTCTCCATCTGCGCTCTTGGCGCAATTTGGGGAGGCTATATTGTATTGCACCGGCCGTGCACAGTGCAAATAATCCAACAATTGCACCGCCGATCATGTCGATTAGATAATGGGTCCCTTCAACCGGGGTCGACAGCAGCATCGCGCCATTGATCACCAGCAATGGCCACCGCAAATAGCGGCATTGCCACGCCATCGCGATATAGATGACGGCGGCCGCGGTGTGGAAACTGGGCGCGCAAACCAGCCCCTGCAGCGCGCCGAGATCAACCATGAAGAATAGATTGTCGCGCAGCAGTGGAATGAATTGCGCCTGATATAGCGCGCTGGTTGGCATATAGGGAACCGGCCCCTGCCACACATAGGCCAGCGGACCGACAGCGGGAAAAGCGAGAAATGCCACCATGGTGATCAGGGCAGCGAACCAGAAGCTGAACAGGAAAAGCTGAGCGCGGGCGCGTTCGCCGCTGAGCGCGAGGCCGCCTAGCAGCAGCACTGGTGACATATAGATATTGGCATAGGCGAGGCTGCCTGCCGTTTGTAGCCAAGGATTGTTGGCGACCAATATATACCAGTTGATCCACTCGAAACCCAGGAACGCGTCGATCCGTGCCAGTGCCGGGTCGACAAAGCCGCTGGTTGCAGCGGCGGCAGGGTAGGTTGCGGTCGCGCCCAGCAGGCTGATGAACAGAAAGAAGCCGACATATTCGCAGAAATCACGGGCAATCCGTTGCCAGCCGTTCGAATGCGACCGCATCATATAGCGACCGGTAGCCAGCAGGGTGAGAAGCAGGAAATATTTGCCGTTGCTGACTTTGAAAAAGTCCATACCGAGACCGGCCCATCCCATCATCGCGATGACGATAAGCAGGCTGCAGGCCAGTAAGCCCAAAAACCAGCTGGCCGGGACGATCCGGGCGATCGGTGATTGCTTGTTGATGTGAATATCCTGGACGTCGCTCATGTCCATGAGCAGGACCTTCCGCACAACATCTCCGCAAACCAAATCTGAATATATACCGGCGCGCGTCGAGCGCGACCGTGCTCCCCCGAAAATCCCAAAATGTTTCCAATGTGCGACCCGCGTGCGAATCATGCACGACTGGAGGGGCCCTCAGCCCTCTAGCGCGCGCTTGCGCTCTTTTTCAGGGAAAGGATAGTAACAAAAGTGTAACGTCTGATAACGTTAGATTTTATGATCCTGCTGCCAGCGTTGCCTGATCATCTCGCTGCTTTCACGGCTGCCATCATGGCTCCAGCCCGGTGGCTTGACGAGATAGTTCCACTTGTGCCGCCACGGCGCGGACCACAGGTCCTTGGCTATGCCGACCCATTCATGAAAGGCTGCCCAGAAGAGGTTGAAACTCTCCAGATTCTTGATGATCCCATATTGGATTTTTTCCGCGTCGGTTTCCGGTTCATAGGTGCCGAACATCTTGTCCCAGATGATGAACACACCGGCATAGTTGCGGTCGAGATAGCGGGGATTGGTGGCGTGATGGACGCGGTGGTGCGAGGGTGTGTTCATCACCGCTTCGAACCAGCGCGGCATCCGGTCAATCGCTTCGGTATGGATCCAATATTGATAGACCAGATTGAGGCCTGACAGGAAGAAAATCAGTGCCGGCGGAAAGCCGAGGAAAAACAGCGGCAGCGAGAAAATGAAGCTGAGGGCAAAAAAGCCGGTCCAGGTCTGACGCAGCGCTGTGGAGAGATTATAATGCTGGCTGCTGTGATGGATTACATGGGATGCCCAGAACCATCGGACCCGGTGCGCCGTGCGGTGGAACCAGTAATAGGTAAAGTCATCGAGAACAAAGGCCAGAGGTGCCAGCCAGAGAAGCGTCTTCCAGTCCAGTGCAATATCGATGATTCTATGTTCGTAAATCCACAGGCTGAGAGCCAGAATTAATCCGCCGGTCAGGATGCCGGGGATGGCACTGCCAGCGCCCAGCGCCAGCGAGGTTAGCGCATCCTTGGTCTCGTAACGGATTTTTTTATTCTTGCGGCTCCACACCCATTCCATCGCAACAGTGATGACGAAAAAAGGGATGGCCCAGTCGGTCGGGGATGGCAGGTTTTCCATAACCCCGATTACTTACACAAATGTTAGTGGCTGTCTAGCTACCGCGATCAGTGCCCTGCGGAGAGCGCATCGACCATCGCCCGAACCGGTGTGATGTCATACCCGGCATTGCCAGCGAGCCGGGAGATTTCGTCCGGCGAGATGCCCTGTTTCGCTTGCGCCAGCGACCATAGCAATGTGGAGCGCGTGCCCGAGCGGCAATATGCGAGAATCTTGTCACCATCGGCGAGGGCCGCGATCATTGCATCGACCTGCGGTCCCGAAAAGCCGCTATGAGTTATCGGAATTGCGATATATTTCATGCCAGCTTCCCGTGCAGCGGCTTCAATATCCGCGCTTTGCGGTGCCAAGGGATCCTCGCCATCGGGACGATTATTGATGATCAGGGTGACGCCTTCGGCCTTGGCGGCACCGATATCTTCGAGGCTGATTTGCGGTGCCACGCTGATATTGTCGTTAATTTTCCTGAACATGCTCTGGGTCTCCTCTGTAGGAATGGGCGTATCGGTTGTGGTTGCCGCGCTACAGCCGATCAAGGCTATTGGTAATAAGGCGGGCAGGAATTTCATATATTGGCCTAAGCTGCTTCGGTCACTTCGCGGATCACTGTCAAAAACGCGTCACCATGTTTCTCCAGCTTTGCCGCGCCGACGCCGGGAAGTTCGCTGAGCGCTGACAAGCTATCTGGTTTGAGGCCGGTCATATCACGCAGCACGCTGTCGTGGAAGATCACATAAGGCGGCACGCCCAGTTCCTTGGCCAGTTCCATGCGTTTCTTGCGCAATGCCTCGAACAGCGGGTCACCAAATGGATTGGGAGAGGCGCTGGTGCCGCGGCGTTTGCGCGATGTCCGCTTGGGCGGTTCGACGATCGCGATTTCCTGCTCGCCCCTGAGAATCTTGCGCGCCTCGGGCCCGAACATCAGTCCGCCATGTTCGGTGTTGCGCAACGCATCGCGGAGCAAAAGCGAGCGGGATACCGGCTTGATCAAAGCGGCTTCTTCTTCACCGACGATGTCGAAGACCGAAAGCTGGTCATGACCGCGCGCGAGAATTTTCTCGTCTTGCCGGCCGGTCAGCACCGCCTCGAGATGGGTGACGCCAAAACTCTGTCCGGTGCGATAAACGGCGGAAAGGAATTTGCGCGCCAATTCGGTAACGTTGCGGGTTTCCGGCGCGTTCAGGCAATTGTCGCAATTGCCGCATTGCTCCGGCGGATGTTCACCAAAATGTCGCAGCAAGATCGCTCGACGGCATCCCGGGGTTTCCACCAGGCCGCCGAGGGCAGCCAGCCTTGTTCGTTCGCTCTCCAGCCGGGTCTCGTCAATTTCCCCGAGGCGCTGGCGCGCTCTGGCAAAATCTTCGGCGCCCCAGAACATATGGGCTTCGGCGGGATCGCCATCGCGGCCGGCACGACCAGTTTCCTGATAATAAGCCTCGATCGATTTGGGCAGTCCGGCATGGGCGACAAAGCGGACATCCGGCTTGTCGATCCCCATCCCGAAAGCGATGGTGGCGACCATCACCATGTCTTCCGATGCGACGAAATCATGCTGGTTCTGCTGGCGGACTTCCGGCGGCAAGCCAGCGTGATAGGCGCGGGCGCTGCGTCCGGTGGCGGCGATCTGGCTAGCCATTTTTTCGGTAGCGGCCCTTGTCTGTGCGTAGACAATCCCGGGTCCCGGGATGCGATCGACCAGATCGCCTATCTGCCGTGTCAAGCCGCTGCGCGGGCTCATGCTGTAGCGAATATTGGGGCGGTCAAAGCCGGCGAGAATCAGGCCATCTTGCTCGATTCCCAGCTGAACCAATATATCGTCGCGGGTATGGGCGTCGGCGGTGGCAGTGAGTGCCAGCCGCGGCACATCGCCAAAATGATCGAGCAGGGGACGGAGTAGCCGGTAGTCGGGGCGGAAATCATGGCCCCATTCGGATACGCAATGCGCTTCATCAATGGCAAAGAGCGAAATATCGGTCTGTTCCAGCAATTCCCGAAAATGCGACTGGGATGCGCGTTCAGGCGCAGCATAGAGCAGGTCGAGCTCGCCAGCCTTCAGACGGGCAATCGTCTCGGCCCGGTTATCGTCAGCGGAGGTGAGGGTGGCTGCCCTGATCCCGACCGCTTCGGCGCTGCGCAACTGGTCGTGCATCAGCGCGATCAGCGGCGATATCACGATGGTGGTGCCTTTGTTGGCGATGGCCGGCAGTTGATAGCAGAGCGATTTACCCGAACCGGTTGGCATGACGGCGAGCGTATTCTGCTTCGCCATCACGCGCTGCAGCACATCGGCCTGCATGCCGCGAAAGCTGCTGAAGCCAAAGGTCGATTTGAGCAGGGGAAGGAGGGCTTCGGTCATTCCTCTTTCCCTAGCCAGAGACGGTCGAATACGAAACCGCAAAAGCGATTATGACCGAAAATGTAATCCGCGCGGACGGTCACGCCTTTTCCCGCTGGTCCTCCGCCTGCCGCTTCCACATATTGGAGTAGAGACCACGCTTGACCAGTAACTGCCGGTGACTGCCGCGTTCGGCGATACGGCCTTCGTCGAGCACGATGATCTCGTCGGCGTGGGTGATCGTCGAAAGCCGGTGTGCGATGATCAACGTCGTGCGGCGTTCCGATATTTTTGCAAGGGTAGCCTGGATTTCGTCCTCGGTACGGCTGTCGAGCGCCGATGTCGCTTCGTCCAATATCAGTACCGGCGGGTTTTTGAGCAAGGTGCGGGCAATCGCGACGCGCTGCTTCTCGCCGCCGGACAGCTTCAATCCACGCTCTCCGACCTGGGTGTCATAGCCATCGGGCAGTTTGGCGATAAAGCCATCGAGCGCTGCGCCGCGCGCCGCTTCCTCGATCTCCGCCTGGGTAGCCCCTTCGCGTCCATAGCCGATATTATAGCCAATGCTGTCGTTGAACAATACGCTGTCCTGCGGCACGATGCCAATCGCACCGCGCAGGCTGTGCTGGGTGACTTCGGATATGTCCTGACCGTCGATCAATATCCGTCCTCCCTGAGGATCGTAGAAACGGAATAGCAGCCGCGCGATCGTGGATTTGCCGGCGCCGGAAGGCCCGACGATAGCGAGCGTCCCGTCAGCCGGAACTTCAAAGTCGAGTCCGTGCAATATCTGGCGATCTTCATCATAGTTGAACACCACATTTTCAAAGCGAACCGTACCATCGGAAACCTGCAACGGCTTGGCGCCCGGCTTGTCGACAATTTCCTGTTTGGTGTCGATAAGCTTGAACATCGCATCCATGTCGACAAGACCCTGACGCAAGGTACGATAGACGGTGCCAAGCATATCCAGCGGCCGGAACAACTGCATCAGCAACGCGTTGACCAGCACCAGATCACCGACCGTGAGATTGCCCTGCTGCCAGCCGTATACGCTGAACGCCATGGCGCCGATCATGGTGAGATTGGTAATGATCGACTGGCCGATATTGAGCAGCCCAAGCGAGTTTTCGGACTTGACCGCAGCGCTTGCCCAGTCCCGCATCGCATTGTCATATCGCTCGGTTTCGCGGCGTTCGGCGGTAAAATATTTGACCGTTTCGTAATTGAGCAGGGCATCGACCGAGCGGCCGATTACTCGCGTGTCCATGTCATTCATCCTGGCCCGTAGCGCGTTGCGCCAGTCGGTGACCTTGCGGGTGAAAATGATATAGAAGGCAACCATTGCCATTGTCGCCGCAACCAGCCCGAAGCCGAACTTGATCTGGAAGATGACCAGCACTGCGGTCAGCTCGACAAACGTCGGAGCGATATTGAACAGGAGAAAATAAAGCATCACATCGATGCTTCGGGTCCCGCGTTCAATGACCTTGGTGACCTCGCCGGTGCGGCGATTGAGATGAAAACGCAGCGACAGGCTATGGAGATGGGTAAAGACATTGGTCGCGAGACGCCGGGCCGCTTGCTGACCGACCTTTTCAAATACGATATTCCGCAGATTGTCGAACATCACCTGCCCGAACCGCGCCAGACCATATGCTGCCACGAGAGCGAGCAGCACGGTCAGCTCTGTACCGAGTGCATCGTTGGACATGCCATCGATAACCGCCTTGTACAGGAACGGCATCGTCAGGATTGCGGCTTTCGCGCAAAGCACGAGGAATCCGGCGACAATGATTCTTATCCGCAATCCCGGCTCGCCCGAGGGCCAGAGATAGGGCAGGAAACGCTTGAGCGTAGGAATCATTGGCGGGTCGATCTGACCCTCGGTAGCATAATCAGGTGGCATGAGGCCGGATGTAGGGATGCCCGCGCGGAAAGTCTATCTGGCTATATTTTCTTGGCGATCGGTGCGTTAAAAACTGCCGCTGACTGTCAGGCGATAAATCAGACCGAATTCGCGGCTTCGGTCCTCGACAAAGGCAATCGGTCCGTCGCGGCGATTTTCATAGACCGTGCGGGTAAAATTCTCACTGCGCCCTAACAGATTCCCCAGATTGGCCTGCACCGTTAGCCCGAACACATCCTTATGCTCGACGAATATCCAGCTATAGGGTGCGCCGGTACGGAAATTGTTACGTTGGTCAAGGCGCAAAAAACTCGAAAAGCGGAAATCTTCGACACCAGCGCCCCAGGCCCAATTGCTGCCAGGGATGTCGTGGCGCAAGGTGGCTTCATAGGTGAATATCTTGTCGTCGTTGATTCGCCGGGACACCCCGGTCACAGGATCGTTCAGTGAACTTTTGCGAACTCCGCCCTCAAAATCTAGCTTGGCCCCGTTCCAGCCGATCGGATCGAACAATATGCTGGTCACCAGTTCCACACCATAGCTGGTCGCGCTGTCAAGATTACCCCGGGCCTCGGTGGTTGCCGTGATCGGGATGGAATCAACAATGTCGCTGAATTTTTCGCCATATATATTGACGGTCATTGATCCCCATGGCCCCAGCTTCTGGGTCGCTTCCAGCTCTGCCCTCCAGCTTTGCGGCGGCACCAGTTCGGGGTTTCCCGCATTACCGTTGTTCTGTGACACATCTACGGATTCGACAAAATCAAAGAAATTCAGCTGACCAACCGACCGTTCCAGTTTCAGGCTGATGTCGAGATCATTCTGAGGCTTCCAGGCTAGCGAGACCGATCCCTTCGGTCGAACGAAGGAGCGGCTCTGGCCCGCTGCTCCGCTCTGGCTTATCTTGCTATATTCCCCGCCCAATGTCGTCTGAAGGCTGAGCCTGTCCGAAAGGGCGCGCCCGTAGGAGCTGATGAATTCACCACGATATTCGGTGACTTTGCTGTTGGCGTTGGTCAATGCGACCGGCTGGAAAATACCCTGAGGATCGAGCACTGCCAAAGCGCCTTCATTGTCGAGGAAATTATAGGCGCCTTCGACGCTAAAGCCCCAGTCGGTTCCGCCCTTTGTCTTCCAGCCATATTCAGCGCGAAATATCGACTCGCCTTCATCGGTAACCCGGTTAAACCGGCTACCCTTCGGGGGCGTGATGCCATCGGTAAATGTCTGTCCAAAAAAATCGCTGACCGGACTATGTTCAAAGCGCTGCAAGCCGATAAGCTTCAGCCGCCCGCTGCCCAGAGCAAATTCATAATCGGCGCTGAATTCCGCATTCCATTCATTCTCGCGGCTATCATAAAGTTCGAAAATATCGGGCTGACCGACCTGGGTGCGATCGGTAGCAACCGATTCCCGGCGCCGGAATATCTGGTAAGCGCCATTGGCATTGAATACCGAACCAGCTTCGCTGGTTCGGTTATAGGATCCGCTCAGCTTGGGTTGGTCCTGGCGATAGCGGGCAACCTCGTCGCGTTCGAACAGCAGGTCGCCAAAGCGGTTGGTAATCCGCTCCGGTCCCTCGACACCATTGCGCGCGGCATCATTTTCAATCGCCACAGTGAAGTCGCCTTTGCCTAGCTTGCCGCTGACCGATGCTTCTCCGGCAAACCAATTATTGCCCGAGCGGCGCCATTGCGGCTCCCATTTGAAATTGCCGCTAAGACCGCTCGTCTCGTTGGTGTTGGTGACGAGATTGAGTACCTGTCCGGAAAGACCGGAAATGCTCAGCGTCGCCCCGTCGACGATTTCGATCCGGACAACATTGGCGGCAGAAATCCGGCCGAGAAAAGTGAAAGCGTCAATATTCTTGCCCGAGATACGCGCGCCATTGATCAGAACATTTTCGTCGGCCTGGCCCAGACCTCGCTCGTCATCATCTCCGGTGTCGATGGTGAATCCTGGCACTTGATTGACAATGTCGAGTGCGGTGCGAGGATTGAACCGGGCAAATTGCGCCGCGTCGAATATCTGGCGTCCGTTTTCCGTTCGCGGTTGCAAAGACGAGAGAGCCGCTGTCTGGGCATGGGCTGCAACGGGGAAGAGGTTCGATGCGACCACTGCACTCACGGCGATGCCGGCAAAAGCCCGTATTCTGTCGTTCAAGTTACTTCCCCCAATCCATTTGTTCTGGAATGGCTGCTGCTATGTTCGATTGGTTGCAGTCGATACCGGCTTTCGATAAACTACATCCGTAGTCGGATAAACAGCATTGCTGATTTCGAGCGTTAAGCCGCTCAATCTTAATGCTTGTTGAAAAAAAGCACCCAAGCCGCCGCGCAATTGGCGAGCGTATAGACGAAATAGAAAATCACTGCGGTGAGCATGCCCATATTGGCAAAAATCATCGCTGAGACGAGCATGAAAAATTCCAGCATATAGCTGCCATAGGGACCGAGGATTCTCCGGAAACTACCGCGCGCTTCGGCAATAATCGGATGGTTGCTCTCGAGCATGGCCTTGTGCATCGCGAAATTGGCGACGCCGCAGAGGAAAATGATGAAAATATACATGGCCTCAATATAGGCGCATTTGCTGACATTGTCATTTGGTCAGAAAATTAATCCTCCGGTCCTAACCAAAGCGGCTTGGTAATGACTTCGCTGCAAGACGCAATCCTCACCGGCGGTTCGTTGGCGGTGGGTCGATGAATCGACTATTTTGGATTCAGGTACTGCTTCGCATTTGCAGAAAATGGCGAGGATCCGCGCATAGCGGGACCATATTTATCAAGTTTGTAGCGTAATGTTACCACCAATTTAACCATTTTGAGGGATTGTCAGATCTTGGAATTGTGGGATTCAAATTGGCCAGAAATTTTTTACAAGCATTCTCAAGCGACTCTGCCAGCAGCGCGGAGCCCGAATCCGTGGCGGTTATCACGTCTAACGATCATGCCCGTAGGGTCGAGATTCTGGATGATTTCGAACAAGCGGGGATAAGCTGGCTATGGGCCACCGATGCCGATGGTCATCTGGTTTATCTATCCGAAAAAGCAGCGGAAAATTTGAACAAGCCGATCAGCGAACTGCTCGCTGTTCCGCTGACCCACCTGTTTGAAAATGACCCCAACAATCCGGACGAAAAATCCGACCGTCCGTTCAAATATCACCTCAGCAAGCGCAGCAAGATCAACGATCTCGTCGTGCGCCGTGTTCCACAAACGCTTGAACGGGAGGATCGTCCGACATGGTGGTTGATTTCTGGTCATCCGAAATTCGATGATTCGGGAGAATTCCAGGGTTATCGCGGCAATGCAAAAGATGTGACCGTCGAATATCAGCGCAAACTGGAAGATTCTCGAGCCGCCGAATTTGACTCGCTGACCGGGCTTGCCAACCGCCATCGCATGGACAGCCGGCTCACCGGGATGCTTGCCGGTTTCAAAGCCGCCAACCGCAGCTGTGCAATCATGATGCTTGATCTCGATCGTTTCAAACAGGTCAATGATACGATGGGCCACGCCGCCGGCGACGAATTGCTCAAACAGGTAGCCAGGCGGATGCGCGAAATTATCGGCGAAAGCGGTGAAATCGGGCGTTTGGGCGGTGATGAGTTTCAGATCATATTGC
>RCMY010001813.1_pt1 | contig 20083 bp, 16 predicted proteins | sample 2041341 | NCBI WGS metagenome assembly RCMY01 (sample SAMN09708234, study PRJNA481090) | Marine sediment metagenome, whole genome shotgun sequencing project. | reverse complement strand
ACGTTCAACTGGGTCAGGGCCCGGTCCCAGTTCCCCATGACGCACAAGAGCTGGAACAGGAACGTCCGGTATTCAGGCTTTGCGGGGTCGTTTCGGACTGCATTCTGTAACTCACTGAGCGCCGCCTTCAGATCCCCCGCTTTGATGCACTCTTCGGCGTTCACGCTCTATCTCCTGTAGCTATTGGTTCATTGACACTTTTCTGCGCGTTAACAGCAGGCTCGATCACGCTGATTGGGCCATGACCAAGCCTGCTTCTGGGATACTCGTGGTTCCTTTAAACTGCCGTCTCGTTTTTAGCGATGTCGCTTTCTTGGCCGCGTCACCGGTGCCGTCTTTCTTCTGTGGAACGTAGTCCAGTTCCACCTTGGCGAAGTTCAAGGTTACATTTTCCGTCAAGGTATCTTCCCCACCTGATCCTCCCGTGCTCACCGAGCTGACGATGACGTCGGTCATCTTGATGATCAGGTAATCCAGCGGTGTACCGCCAGCCTTGCGAACCGACAACGTGCCTTCTGCGATGTGCCCACCATCGAAAACCCTTTGCCACAAGGTATGAGTCGCACTATCGATAATCTTGGTGAAAGACATGTCCTGAACGTTAGCCTTGCCACCACCACTGCCAAGACCCATGTGAGTGGTTCCGCTCTGCGAGGCTCCCCAGCTCCAGGCCAGAACGTCAATCTCGCCTGCATGCGCACTGTCTTGCGCTTCACCGTCAATACCATCCAATTTTATAAAGATGTCTACAGCCATTTCAATTCTCCGTCTACTGCCTGGTTCAAGTTCGGTTCAAATGTCGAAACAACATAGTTGCCTTGCTGTTGCGATCAGATTACAACCGGACGATCTACACTTGTATTAACTTAGCTACTGAAAAAAGGTGAATAATCACCCTTTGGCCGACGGTAGTCTCGAGACGAGTCGCAACGATACTGAGAGGCCTTCCAACTGGTAGTGAGGGCGCAGGAAGAACTTGGACGAATAGTATCCGGGATTCCCTTCCACCTCTTCCACAATGACTTCGGCTGCCGCCAAAGGCTTGCGGGCCTTTGTCAGTTCACCGGAGTTCGCGGGATCACCATCCACATACTGGGTAATCCATTTCTGCAGGTAACGCTGCATGTCTTCCCGCTCCTTGAACGAACCTACCTTGTCACGCACCATGCACTTCAGATAATGCGCAAAGCGGCAAGTTGCAAACAGATACGGTAATCGGGCGGCCAGATTGGCATTGGCTGTGGCATCCGGATCGTCGTACTCAGCAGGACGTTGAACCGACTGGGCGCCAATGAAGGCTGCCGTGTCCGTATTCTTCCGATGCAACAGCGGCATGAAACCGTTCTTGGCAAGCTCCGCCTCGCGACGATCCCCGATGGAGATCTCGGTAGGGCACTGCATGTCCACGCCGCCATCATCGGAAGGGAAGGTATGTACTGGCAAGCCCTCCACCGCACCGCCGGACTCGACTCCACGAATACGCGAACACCAGCCATATTCCTTGAACGATCGATTGATGTTCACCGCCATGGCATAGGCCGAATTGGCCCATACATAGCTGCTGCTGCCGGTTGAATTGTCCTCTTCAAAGTCAAATTCCTCGACCGGATCCGTAATGGCACCATAGGGTACGCGCGACAGGAATCGCGGCATGCACAGGCCCAGGTATCTGGAGTCCTCCGAGTCTCGTAGAGATCTCCAGGCGGCATACTCGGGCGTGCCCATGATCTTCGTCAGGTCTCGAGGATTGGACAGCTCATTCCAGGATTCCATTTGCAGAATGTTCGGGTCAGCACCGGTCAGAAACGGTGCATGCGCAGCCGCAGCGACCTGCTTCATGCCGTTGAGAATCTCGACATCCGGTGTGCTGTGATCAAAATGATAGTCGCCCACCAGGCAGCCATAAGGCTCACCTCCCAACTGATCGTACTCGGCGCCATAGATCTTCTTGAACAGCGGACTCTGATCCCAGGAGACGCCCTTGTATTTCTTGAAGGTCTTGGCCAGCTCCTTCTTCTCCACGTTCATGACGCGGATCTTGAGCATCTCGTCGGTTTCTGTATTGTTGATCAGGTGATGCAGGCCGCGCCAGGCACCTTCGAGCTTCGTGAACTCTTCATGATGCATGATCAGGTTGACCTGTTCGGTCAGCTTCAGGTCAATCTGGGCAATGATGGACTCGATGGTAGCGCGTGCATCGTCTGAAATCAGTGCGGTGTCAGCCAGAGCCTGCTGAGCCAGAGTGCTGACCGCGCTGCTGACCGCCGAACTTGCCTCCGGGCTGCGAGGTTTGAAGTTTTTTTCCAGTAACGCGGAAAAGTCATCCTGTTCCTCGACCGCGACATCTTCTACCGCGACATCCGCTTCTTTCTTTGCCATGCTCATTTACTCCTTGGATGCGTCTGCATCGTCTTCGGGCTTGGGCGCTGCCGCAAGACTGGCCATGAGTTCCGGGTCTTCCAGAAGTTTCTGGATCAGATCTTCAGCACCGGCTTTTCCATCCATATACGTCTTCAGATTGGAAAGCTCGTTGCGTGCGTTCAACAGCTTGCTCAGTGAATCGACCTTGCTGGCTACTGCCGCAGGGCTGAAGTCATCCATGCTGTCAAAGGACAGCTCTACACTCATCTCACCTTCGCCCGTCAGTGTATTGGGCACACTCAAAGTAACCTTGGGTCTGGTTGATTTAAGGTAATCATCAAAGTTGTCGACATCGATTGACGAAAACTTTCTATCATCCATACTGGGTTTGGCATCGCCAGCGTTGCCCGACAGATCCGCCATGACACCCATGACAAAGGGTAATTGTATTTTCTTTTCGGCACCGTACAACTCAACGTCATATTCGATCTGCACCCGTGGTGCCCGATTGCGTGATATGAACTTTTGACTACTTGCCATGACTTTTCCTCTTGACGGTTCTGTTGCTCGTTAAAGAATATTCTGCCACCGCGGCATGAGCCAGTACCCAACCGAACTAGTACAAACGGACTACTGCTGTTACCTTTCTGACGCACTGCCGTTACCCGTCTTTTCAAATGACGGGGTAATACACGCAAATCACCTACTCGCCCGCTTCGACCGACGCGACAGGCAATAACCGACTGAATTCTGCAACCAGCTCCTCGAAGCGTTTGGTAACCAGCTTGCGAATGTCGCTGATGACCAGGGGAATGGGACTGGCAGGCTCTGCATTGACGAAATAGGTTTCGATATCGTGCAGTGCTTCCAGCACTTGCTGACGTGAATCGACCACCAGGGCTGCGTGCTTATCAGCCGAAGCTGTAACCGGGGACACTGAAATCTGCAATGATTCTGCGCTATGTGCATCCACTTCACTGGCTGCGGTGGCAGGTTCACTGTCTGTTCCGTGGGTCACCGCGGAGGCCTCAGCGGGTCCAAGCGTCGGCAACGCCTCACCCGCAAGATACCGTGAATAACAGTCGCTGAGTATCGCTGCCAACGGTTGTTGCTGCAACTGAGCCAACATACCTGGAAAATCATCCCGATAAGCAGGCGCCAATGATTGCAATAACTCGAAGAACGGTTTGTCAACAAAATCCCGGGTGCGGAAAGTCAGCACACGCACCGGGCTTGAGGGTTCGTGCTGCTCGTAGTAGCGCAAGATGGCATCGAACGATTCCATAACCATTGCCCGACTGGCTAACGAGCTGGCCTGCACGGGCTCGTGTTTCAATTCACCAGCCAGTTCAACTGACTGCGAGTCTGATGTTTCCGGTGACTCTGCCGGTGGCTCTGCCGATTCCTCAGGAGCTGCAAGATGTTCACCCGCATACTCGCGAAAACGATCACGGCATGCTTCTAGTCTCGCGGAGAGTCGATTCAGCGATAATACATCCCGTTGACCGGTTTTCTCTGTGAAGACTGATTCGAAGGAGTGGCACAGGCCTGGCAACGCTTCCAGCGCATCAGCAATGCGTCGCAGTTCAACCCTGTCCGACTCCGCAAAGGCCCCTCGAATCAGTCCTTCCTGACAGCGAGCCCGTTCTGCGTCGGTACCCGACAAGACGCCTGCACAGATGTCGATGTCGCGCGCGGAAAACTCACCAATCCCACGCACACTGACCAGAGGCAGCCTGTGAATTCTTTCCAGAAATATCGGTTGCTCGGATAATTCGTTGACCAGATTCACTCGTGCGTAATACATATCGTCCGGATCGTCCAGATCCGGTTCAGGGTAGATGTCGTCCCACTGGTCTTGCACCAGTGCCAGCGCGGTTTGCATTGATTTCTGTAACCCGGTGAACCCATTGACGTTGGCTTCTGCCTGGATCAGATAGACATGCACGGCCAGCTGGTTGCCCGCAGACTTGATGAGCTCGAGTGCCAGACTTCTGACCTGATTCCATTGGGGAGGTTCTGCCGGTATGACCGAGTCGCCCATACTGCGTTCCGGCTTTTCAGTCGCCGCAACGACAAGTGCCTGAAACTCAGCAGAACTCTCGAATTCTTCCATTCAGCCTGCAACTCCCGCGTCGCATCAACTCTCGATCAGAACGTCCGCTCAGCAATAAAACTAAAGAATACAGCCTGCATCGATCAGACGCCATCAATCATCAGACGAAATTCGACGAGTTTTACGTTTACCACCCTATGCTTTAGAATAAGAAACCGGTTCAGCCTGAGACAGAATCAACGTTCGGCAAGCAAATGCTCCATATTCCACTATCAAGTACAATATATTCTAAAGGCGCATTAATCGGACAGTGTCGGCGGTAGGGTTTCATCATTTGCGACTGATAAAGAAGTGCGTACCCTACTGCTGACTATTTGACGCGTTACTTCAAAGGCAAAGACCAGACGGGCCGACACAGAGTAATCCATGCGACTGACGCTCAAAGTTTCTACCTACTGTGATCAGCCACCCACCGATCCGCAAATTCGCAGTTTCGACTCTTTCCCGATCATTGTCGGTCGATCGAATGCCTGTGACTACTGCCTTGATGACGCAAGTCGGTACATTTCGTCAAACCATGCCATTATTCTGCAAGAAGACGGGAAGTTGCTGCTGCAGGACACCAGTGCCAATGGTGTTTATGTAAACGGCGCAATAGAGCCGCTGGGGCGAGGACATGACCTGGCTCTGAGTGACGAGGATTCATTGGCCATCGGGGACTACACTCTGAGTGTGGCCATTGAAAGTTCTGCTGCACCGGGAGCAGAAGTGGACGACCCATTCGATGATTTCGCTTATCGTGCAACGGATCCGGGTTCAGCTGCACCACCGGCCACCTACGATCCATTTCGCGGCGACGAACCTGACTGGACACCACCTTCGGCACAACCACCCGATCCGTTGGCTGATGACTGGGACTTGAACGACACTCCGGTTCAGGGCCAGCCGGGTTCATCGGCAACAGGCGACGGTAATTGGCCGGACTGGACAGATGATGCAGACAGTGCTGACCACGCCGATCAAGCAGCGGATGTGCCGGAACAGCGTGGTTCGGCCAAATCGGCACCGGTTGATGATGACTATGACTGGCTGCCCGGTAACAGCAGTGAAACCGGCTTCATTCCCCCACCCCTTGCCGGTGCAGGCAAGTATGCCGAACCTTCCCGGTCACGCCCGGTTCAGGCAGACAGTCCGGGCAGATCTTCCGCCAGGTCAGCATCTGCACAGGAACAGCGTTCGGTCCGAGCCAGACCGACGCCCTCGCCTCCACCATCCAGCCAGACTCCAGCCCGGCAAGCTCCTGCACAGCCTGCCAATAGACGCTTCAGCAACCCGACTGCCTCGCTGGATACCCTGTTGCGTGCAGCATCACTGCGTGAAACAGACTTTTCCCACCTTGATGACACAGAAGTATTAGAACAAACGGGTAGGTTGCTGTTGAACATGGTCGATGCAATGATGGTCTTGCTGCAATCTCGCGCCGAATTGAAGAATGCGATTCGCAGTGATGTCACGACACTGTCGAGAAGCGGTAACAATCCATTGAAATTCTCAGTCAATTCGGTGGATGCACTCACCAAGTTGCTGGCGAATGATACGGAAGGTTATCTGCAGGCTGACAGCGCTGTGCAAGAAGCAGTGGATGATCTCAAACTGCATCAACTGGCCATGCTGGAGGGCATGAAGTCAGCAGTAAGATCCCTGCTGGTACAGTTCGACCCAGCCATGCTGGCCAGAGAACTGGAAAAAACCGGGGGGTTAACGGCAAATATTCCCATCACGCGAGAGGCAAAGTTGTGGGAATTGTTCTGTGAACAATACGATGCCATCCGCGATGAGGCAGTCAACAACTTTGCAGATTTGTTTGGTACCGAGTTCCGGAAAGCCTATGAAAAGCGCATCATGAAAATGGGCAGGAAACCTGACTTCTAATCGATCAACAGGACATTCAGAGGATAGGGGCATGCAAGGACACACCAGCATGAACGTTGAAAAACGTACAGAGCGTCGCAAGACCATGAAGTTTGCGATCGTGATTGTGGCCACCGGCCTGCTCTCCGGTTGCGGTCTGCTGCAAAAGGTCGGAATCCTGTCCGCTCCGGAACCACCGGCAGAACCCGCTCCTGTGCCTCTGGCAGACCAGCCGTATGCATTGAATCTTAGACTTACAGCCAGTTCCGACCTGAATCCCGATAATCAGGCACGACCATCACCCGTACAGGTGAGAGTATTTGTCACAGAGCCCCAATCGGAAATCGGTAACAAGGAGTTTGAAGAAATGTTCGATTACGCCGGCAACTTCATGGATCCACGCCCATTGTCTACCGTGACGCTGCGCCCCGGGCAAACACGGGACCTGGTGTTGCCTGCAAACAAGTCACAGTCCCTGCTTGTCATAGCCGTGGCTTACCACGACCCCTATCAGTCCTTGTGGAAAGCTGTTGCTACTGTGACCCCTCAGGACACGGTGTCCGCATCAGCCACCATTGATGCAACCACTGTCACCATCAACGCAAGTCCCTAGTGCCAGCTATTGCGGTAAAAAGCATGATGACATTCTCCCGGTCGATGCGAGGTATCCGTGCAGAAGAATGATCGCACCTTGTGGACCGAGGGCATGTTCCTCGGTCCACAGCATTTTCAGCAACACGATCGCTTCCTGTTGAACACGGTAGCGCAGGTCGTACGCAGTATGGGAGCTCATGCACACGGACTCTTCGACTATGAATTGGATGTACACGCGCTCAGTGAAGGCAAGTTTGCGCTGATCAGGCTTGCCGGTATCTTCCCCGATGGCACCCCTTTCAATCTGCCCGAAGATGGCGAACTGCCTGCCCCGGTGATAATCGACAGCGAATGCCGTGATGCCATACTGTCACTTGCCATCCCGTTCGAGGATCAGCAGGAAAAGGATGTCGTCGAATCTCGAGCTGCCGGTTCGTTCTCCCGTTATGTGATCAATGACCGGCTCGTCAGCGATCGGCACAGCCCGGATTCAGACAGCGAAGAGACCGTTTTTACTGCAGGATTATGGACTCGGCTGACGTTGGCTGACGATGACCACACAGCCTTCCATACCATTCCACTGGCGAGGGTCATCGAGAAACGCGATGATGATCGCGTTGTTCTGGATGAGCGATTCTATCCGTGTGCGATGTCCCTGCAGGCCTCAATACCCTTGCAATCAATTGCGCGGGAACTGACGGGATTGGTCAACCAGCGTGCAGCTGAACTTGCCGGTCGCATCGGCACTGCGACGGCCGGAGATTCCTCCCAGCTCAGCCAGCTTCTGCTGCTGCAAACACTCAACCGTGCAGCCCCTTTACTCAAGCATATCAACCAAGGGTTCACCATGCACCCGGTAGAACTCTACCGCGAACTTGTGCAACTGGCAGGCGAACTGTCAACGATCACACAGTCGAGCAAGCTGGCACCGGAATTTACCGAGTACCTGCATCGCGATCAATATAGAAGTTTTGCACCATTGGCCGACAACCTGCGCCAGAGTCTGAACTGGATTCCTGATTACACCACCGAGTCTATCCCTGTCCAGCACGTCAAGGCGGGTATCTATACTGCCTCCATCAGGAATTCGAGCCTGTTCGAAAGTTCGCGTTTCATACTGGCAGCAAAGGCGCGTGTGACACCGGATGAACTGAGTCGACGCCTGCCCCGTCAGACCACAATATCTTCGAAATCGAAATTGCGCGAACTGGTGGAAGCACAGGCCCAGGGTATAGGTCTCAAGCCAGTCATCACGGTACCCAATAGTATTCCCATGTATGAAAACCATGTGTATTTCGAGATGCGTGATGACGACCCACTGTGGAAGGATATCGCGATCTCCGGTGATATCGCGATGCATATCGCCGGCACTTTCAACGACCTGCAGATGCAGATCTGGGCGATCCGCAAATGAACAACGACCCGTTTGATTTTGATGATGACGATCATACCGTTCTGAGACCGGGCAACTCTGCCCGTGGTCAGGCCAATAGTCGCACGCCCTATCAGTCTGCCCAGGACATGCAGATGCACGCGCCTGCAAACCTGCCACCACTGGGCGGTATCAACCCACTGGAAAAAGCCGCCTCCAGACTATTGCCTCTGCTGCTGACCATCAGGCAATCCACCCGTCATCCCAATCCGGACCAGCTCCGCAATCAGCTGGTTCAGGAACTCAATGAGTTCAAGCAGTCTGCACACCGTATCCTCAATGACCAGAAAAAAGTCACCCAGGCCAGTTATGTCATGTGCACCGCGCTCGATGAAGCGGCCATGAACACGCCATGGGGTCATCAGGCAAACTGGGCACAGCACAACCTGTTGTCGACGTTTCACAATGAGGTCATTGGCGGGGAACGCTTTTTCGCCTTGCTCAAGGGACTGGGCAAGCATCCGAAGGAAAATATCGACCTGCTGGAACTGATGTACGTGTGCCTGTCGCTGGGTTACCAAGGGATGTATCGAATAGCACAAGACGGACAGAACACACTGGTGAAGGTGCGGATGTGGCTCTACGAGATCATCAGCAGCGTTCGTGCATCACCCGATAAAGCCTTGTCATTGCAATGGCAGGGGTCGGGTGTGCAGGAGAGCAAGTTACCGAAGCTGACGGTGCTGTGGGTCATTGGCGCAGCTGCACTGGCGTTAAGCTCCATGGTCTATATCGGTTATCGCTACAGTCTGGCAGCCAGTTCGGATTCGGCAATCGCGGCCTTCTTCGGTATCAAGCCTGCAAGCTTGCAGGTCAATAGTATCGCACCACCGGCCACACCGCCTGCCAGCAGCAGTATCGGTAACCGGCTCATCACCCTCGAGCAATTGCTGCAGCCGCAAATCGATCTGCGACTGGTGGAGGTGACAGATTCATTCAATGAGGGCAAGGTCAGGATCCTCAGTGACAACCTGTTTGCGTCGGGCCGCACGCAACTCAATACCGATCTGGAGCCGTTGGTGCAGGCAATTGCAAAGGCTTTGGACCAGTTCAAGGGCTCAATACTCGTGACGGGGCATTCTGACAATGTGCCTATCCGTTCCGGTCGATATGCATCCAATCTGGAGCTCTCCCAGGCACGCGCCGCTTCGGTAGCGTCGCGGATTGCTGCCACACTGCAGGACCCGACCCGTGTGACGGCCGAGGGTCGTGGCAGCCTGGAACCCATTGCGGACAACAGCAGTGCCAATGGGCGCGCCCGTAACCGGCGTGTCGAAGTTTCCATTTTCTACTAGGTATCACGCTTGCCATGAAAAGCCTGGGCAAACTATTCAGGAGTCGTCTTTTCCTGGCCTTTCTGGGCATGGTCTGCCTGTCCTTGTTTATCTGGTTCGTTGGCCCGATGCTGGGGTTCAACCAGAGTACGCCGCTGGAGAGCCGGTACAATCGACTGATTGCCATTGGCGGCATGTCGGCATTGTGGTTTCTGCTGGCCCTGGCGCGGTTCATCAAGTCCAGGCGCCGCAACGCTCAAATGCTCGATTCGCTGGCCAGCAAGGAGATTTCGGCCAATGAGTCCGCCAGTGCAGAGGAACTGCAGATACTGCAGTCCAAGATGCAGGAAGCGGTCGATACACTCAAGAGTCGTAACTTCTCACGCACAGGTGGCAGCCGCTTCATCTACGAACTGCCCTGGTACGTGATCATCGGCCCACCCGGTGCTGGCAAGACCACCTTGCTCAGCAATTCCGGACTGAATTTCCCACTGGAAGACACCCACGGCAAATACTCGGTCAAGGGCCTGGGCGGAACACGCAACTGCGACTGGTGGTTTACCGATCAGGCCGTACTGCTGGATACGGCTGGCAGATACACCACGCAGGATAGTGAAGCAGAGGTGGACAAGTCGGCCTGGTCGGGATTTCTTGACATGTTGCGAGAGAAACGCAGCCGTCGCCCGATTAACGGTGTACTGCTGGCTTTGAGTATCGAGGACATACTGACAGGCGATGACACGCAACTCGAGCAGGTTGCAAAGACGCTGCGCAACCGGATCGAAGAACTGTACAGCCAGCTTGGCATTGCCCCTCCGGTATACCTGATGTTCACCAAGTGCGATCTGCTCGCAGGCTTTGCCGAGTACTTTTCAGATCTCGACAAGCAGGCACGCGATCAGGTGTGGGGCCATACTCTGGCACTGTCCGATGCCGATCATTCAACGACCCTCCAGGACGGGCTTGAAGCCCTTTCCAGCCACCTCAACCAACAGACTGTTGGCAAGCTGCATAACGAGCTCAGCCAGAAAAACCGGGAAAGCATTTACGGCTTTCCCATGCAGTTCAACTACGCACGGCAGCGGGTCAATGTGTTCATCAAAAGTCTGGTTGCCCCATCACGGCTGCTGCAACCCGTGCTTTTCCGTGGCGTGTATTTCACCAGTGCCACACAGACCGGCTCGGTACTGGACCAGGTCATTCAGAATGTATCGAGAAGTTTCGGCATCAACGAAACCCTGGCATCGCAACCCAATACTCAAGGTCGAAGCTATTTCATTCATGACCTGCTCAGTGATGTGGTATTTGGCGAGTCCGGATTGGCCGGTACCAACCTGAAAACCGAGAAACGGCTCAGGCGACTCCAATGGGTTGCGGCGGCCGGAATCGGCTTTGTCGCAATCGGACTGCTGGCCTTCTGGTCTGCCAGCTACCTGCAGAACCAGCGCCTGATCGACCAGGTTGATCAGGCCGCTGGCGAGCTGCAACGCGCGGTCGACGCACTGGATCCCAACAGCCTCGATCTGATTGCCACCAACACGGTGTTGAACAAGTCCCGCACACTGGCGACGATCGATGCAGCAGGCACTGTTGATGGAGGCTTTGTTCTCAAGCACGCCGGACTCTTCCAGGGCGACAAGATCAAGGGTCTTGCCCGCAGCAAATACGACGAGCTGTTGCTGCAAATCCTGTTGCCGCGACTGATGGTCAGATTGGAAAACCAGATGCATGCACGGAACACCGACAGTGAATTCCTGTTCGAGGCATTGAAGACCTACCAGTTGATCGGAATGCGGGACAGGTTTGATACAGACAGTGTGGTCGACTGGTTCAACTTCGATATCGATTCCAGCTTTACCAGTGAGACTTCCGACGCCGTCAAGTCGCAGTTGAAGGAGCACATCGCCCGGCTGTTCAGGGAACGGCCACGACGACTGCCCCGACCCGTGGACAACTTCCTGATCAGCCAGTATCAACAGATTGCCGCGAATACGTCTTTGTCGCAGCGTGCCTACAATCGCATCCGCAACAGCGCCGTGCGCGACATCAACTCCTTTGCACGATTGACGAACCTGGTAGGTCCGGAATTACCGCGCGTCTTCACGCGCCAGGATGGTGTATCCCTGGACCAGAGCGTGCAGAACTTCTTTACACGCCAGGGCTACAACGAGGTCTTTTTGCCAGCCAGCCAGGATATCAGCCGTTCGCTGGCCGATGACAACTGGGTTCTGGGAGAGTATTCAGCCAGTGCTGGCCAGAACGTGTCACCTGAACAGCTCAAGGCATCCGTTACCGAGCAGTACTTCAACGACTACATAGCGCAATGGGAAACGCTTTTTTCCATGCTCAACATGCGCCACGTCGATGGGCTGCAGCAGGCATCCGAGTTTGTCGCACTGATAACGGATGCGGATTCGCCTTTGAAAAAATTTCTGGTGGTTGCTGGCGAACAGACCACGCTGACCAGTCCACCTGCTGCAAAGAGCGATGATGCCGCGAACGATGGGTCCAGTCGCAAGAAATTGCTGGAGACCTTGCTGGGCACTCAACAGGAGGCAAGCGTTGCACCTTTGGTGATCGATCCGGTAACCCTGCATTTCTCCACACTGCATGACCTGGTGTCCGGCTTCGAGAGTAATACCTCGAAACTGGATACGGTGCTGAATCAGTTGGCGGAACTCAACATCCAGCTGTTGCCCATGGCACAGAGCCCGGCAGGAACCGTCAACACACAGCTCAATGCAGAACTTGCCGTCAATATGCAGAAGCTGGCTTTCAAGACAGAACGATTGGCGGAACCTCTGGCTTCGCTGGTATCAGGACTGAAGAACGAGATCAGCGACGTGGTCGGCGGCGGCTTCTGCCAACAGCTGGATTCCGCCTGGAAGACCGACGTCCTGCCCTACTACCAGAGGGCCATTCGCAGTCGCTACCCGGTCAACCGTGAAGGTACAGCCGATATCGCTCTGAGCGACTTTGGCGCGTTCTTTGGCCCGGGCGGCGTGGTGGACACCTTTGTAAACACCTACCTCACCGGACAGGTATCACGCACTCCAGGCCAGTGGACCTGGGTTGGCACAGGATCCTCAGTGTGCCTGAGCGACAACTCACTACAACAACTGGCACGTGCAGACGATGTGAAAAACACGTTTTTCTCGCAAGGCGGCAACCTGCCTTCCTTCCGTTTTGATCTCGACCCCGGTCGACTGACAATGTCCGGTGATATCAATCAGATGATTCTAGATATCGGCGGAAGTCGTACCGAATTCTTCCATGGGCCGGTCAACGGGGCCACCTCATTCAGCTGGCCATCGGACAGCAACAATAGCCAGGTCAGCCTGCGAGTGGAACCAGTAGTGCCGGGTTCCTCTTCCAGCTACAGCCTCAGCGGTCCGTGGTCAATACTACGCCTGTTCGACCTGGGTTCCCGCTCTGCAAGCGCTGGCGGGCTGACGGTCACATACAACTTTGGCGGCCGGACGGTCACGATCGCTCTGGTTACCAGCAGTTTCAATCCGTTGAATTCCGTCTCGCTGCGCAACTTTCGTGCACCGGAGAGCCTGTGAACCAGCTCGGATACTATGGCAAGATTTCCCACCGCGGTGACTTCGTCCGTTTCAACCTGCCACAGGCGTTCCTGAAAGTCTGGGATGACTGGTTGCTACAGGTCATGATTCATGGCGAGAGTCATAGTACAGACTGGGCAAGTGTGTACAAGAATGCACCAGACTGGCGCTTCGTATTGTCAAGCGGCATTGCTGGCAATACCCCGTGGGTCGGTGTACTCCGGGCGAGTCAGGATAAGGTCGGTCGCAGGTTCCCATTCTGTCTGGCGATGTCACTGGCAGAACACGCGCTACCCTGTGTCAGCATTACCACGCAGGCGCCCTGGTATGATGATGCAGACGCCTTGCTGGATCGCGTCCTTGCCAGCGAATACACGTTTGATGATTTGCAGGATGAGCTGGCAGCGATGGCTGCAAGGCAGGGAGCGGCTGCAATGGATGCAGGCAACCCGCTATCGCTCTCCAGCAAGCGCTCTGGAGAGGCTGTCACCATCAGCATGAAATCAGCCAATGCCTTGCAATCGAATCACACCCTGACGGCACTGCTGGACACCGTGTTGCGACAGACCCTGGGTGAATACAGCGTGTGGATTGACAGAGCAACAACCGACACAACTGTCATCAATGCAGGCTTGCCGGTCGAAAGCGCTGGACTTGCATTATTCAACTCCGACTGGCTTGCAGCTTCTACCGCTCGGATTGAGGCGTCCCTGCTGGTCGGTTTGCCAGGCTTTGGCACATTACTCCCCTCCGTCAGCGATGCGGAGGAGGCCGTGGAATTACGCGACGGTGCACCGGCAGCTGCAGTCACTGATCCAGCCCAGAAGACCGAAAATGCAGCAACAGTACTTGTTCCGGACGAAGTAGCGCCAGAGTCGTCTCATACGGGCACTGCAGACCCAGCTGATGAAACTACAGACCCAGCTGACGAACAAGTCCCCTCTGCCGACGACTGGGCTGCACTGGAAGAGTTTACAGACACTACCCAGACCAATACCAGAGTGATCGTCCCTGAGGTGGAACCACTCGTGCTGGACGAGGACGACCTGCCCGATACGCCCTGGGAAAGCTGACCATGTGGCGCAGCAACAGCTATACGGAAACCGGACTGGTACGTCGTATCAACGAGGATTCAATCCTTGATCTGAATAACCAGAATCTATGGCTGGTGGCCGATGGTATGGGTGGGCATTCCAATGGTGACTTCGCCAGCCAGCTCGTGACCCGAACCCTGCTGAACTACAGCTCGTCGCCACTTGCCGGCGTCAACAAGGAGCGTCTGATTGAAGCACTGGATGAGTGCAATGCGCAGTTGATTGAAAAGGCTGTTCGGGACAAAGCTGGCGTAATAGGCTGCACTGTGGCAATCCTGCAGGCCAGGCGTACCAGTGTCATGTGCAGCTGGTCCGGTGACAGCCGCATCTATCGCCTCAGGGATGACGAGCTCAAGCAACTGACACAGGATCATTCTCAGCTATCGGCTGTGGAAGATCGGGATCAACTGCTGTACCCCTCTACACTACTGCAGCCCTCACAGATGCTGACCAGTGCCATCGGTGGTGAAACGACGCTGTCACTGGAGCATTGCTGGTATCAGCTGCGCGATGGAGATACTTTTCTACTGTGCACTGATGGCCTGAACAAGGAGGTTACAGACGAGGAAATACGTCAAGCCATGATCGAGTCACCTGATGGTGATCATGTATTGAAGTCACTGACTCGGCTGTACAAGGAACGAGGAGCTCGGGACAATATTGCTATGGTATGGGTATGCCGGACTGACGAAGGTCCTGCCAACTCAATGCGTGAACGAAAAGTTCATCACCAGGGAAATCACCTATGAACAATCCTATTCGGCTTGCGACTGCCCGGCATGTATTGATTTTCCTGACCAGCCTGGGACTGACATCCTGCGCCTCTATGGTCAACCGGCAGCCTCCAACTATCTCCCATATCCACATCGGACACGCAATCACAGCCTGGCCGATGGCACCCAGGAAGCAAGGCTTGCTGGTCGTTGCAGAACTCACAGCGATTGAGGCAGCCACCAACGCCGAGCTGATGCTCAAAGCAGCCAGAGAGGGCAACATGGAACGTGCGAAGAAGTTTCTGAGCGAAACCGCCAAAGCCGTGGATCCCGGGTTTCTCAGCCGAACCACAAGCAATGAATACGGACTTCGCAAGGCCGCTGCCGAAGCCATCACACATTTGCGACTGGCTGCCGAAGTTGAAGACGCGAGCCCCAACGTGCAGAGAACCGTTGCCGCGACAAGAATCAAGGCAGAGGATTTGATCGACCGTTCGGATGAACTACTGGCGTATCTGGACGCCGGTTCTAAAGCGCAGACCCAGGAGGAAATGGAGATCATTGCCGAAGAGATCGTGCAGACGCTCAAGAGTATTGCAGGTGGACCGGAAGCCACTGACAGCTACAGTCTCTACAACTTCAGGAATGACATCGAGGCTATGGTCGCTCGAGAGGACCCCCCGTACGAGACTGTGGAATCCTACTACCTGCTCAATCTGGTCAAACTCCCTGACGGCCAGTGGGGTTTTGCATCTCGCAGCAGTCGTGGCTCTGCTGGCATGGGGTACTGAAACTGATGGCCGGCACGATACGCAAGTCCTGCATGATCATTGCGATGATTCTTGTCATGACGACACACCCGGTAACCGTACTGGCACAATCAGTTGATGAATGCATGACTGCTCGTATTGCCGACGCTCTGAAGGTTTGCAAGCGCATACTCGACAGTGGCAGCCGCAACGCGGATGTCTACTGGAAACTCGCATCAGTCCAATATCAGGATGGCCAACAGGCACTGGCCAGGCAGACACTGAATTCTGCTCTCCAACTACATCCGGGCAACGAAAAATTATTGGCACTTCAGGAAATCATCTCATCGAATACCAGCGAGCAGGAATTGATTGCACGCTCGGCCAGGCTGAACCAGAGTTCACTGGACAAGGGGGCACTGAAGATTGCCTGCCTGTCCAAATCCGGGGAAGAAGCGATCTCAGCCTGCAGGCGCCGCCTGGAGCTGTCCAATGATGACGGTGATCGGATGCGCGCCCGCCTGGCTGAACTGGAAGAGGCGAAAGCGGCCGCAACCATTGCGACCGCACCGGTCGACTCCACGCAAACCCAGATCCAGTTTCCTGCACCAGGTTCAACGCAAACAACAGGCACGAACACAAGCACAAGCTCAACCCCCACGCCACTTCCGGCACAACGGCCTGAACCCGTCGAGAAGCCTGCACCTCTGGACTCGACCGAAGCAGACGTTGCACAACGGGCTATGGAGGCGCGACAGGAAGCCTACAGGTCGCTGGTAGTCGATATACAGACACAACTGAATGAATTCGGATTCAGTGCAGGGTATGCCGATGGCATACCTGGCGCAAGAACACGCAACGCGCTGAGCGATTTCTATTCGGCAATCGGCGCTCCGGCGAATTCGTCGATCACCGATCTCACCCTGGAAGATCTGGACGATGAACGACGAAAGTTGAAAAGTGCTGAGCAATTGCTGCAACAGAGTGAGCAGGCGCTTGAGCGGGGTGACACACAGCTGGCCGAAAAAAGACTCGACGATGCACGACTGACAAGCAAACTGCTGAAAGTACCGGCACGGCTGGTTCTGGCGTTAGGATCTGAGCACGTACCTACCCTGCCGGATGCATCGTCATCCAGCCCCACAACAGCTCCGGTGCAGCCAAACGGACAATCGCCTGCCACTGAACAAGCGGCAGACAGTACCTCTCAACAGTTCAACGACCTGATGGAACGAATAAACACCCTGCAAGGCCAGATAAAGCGTCGTCAAGCTGACCAGGAGCAGCAACTCAATCGCATGAGGAGCGCACTGTAAAGTATTGGCCAGAATGACCAGGTGATCCGGGCAGTTGCCCGGACTACGACGCTAGCAGTTGATTAGCATCGAACAATTCAATCAAATACGTACCCGTTTTTCGGTAGTGCTCCAGTAAGCGCTCAGAGCAGAGATCCGCATCACCAGCAATAGCCGCTTCAATGATGCTGAGATGTTCCTTTGAAATGTTGCGATTCTGGTAACTCAGCGAATGGCAATCCGGTGAGTGGAGCCACGATTGATATCTGGCAAACGGCACCCAACGGTATGTATTCGTCTCAGGATCCGGATCAGGATCAGGATGAATTCAGCTTCCACGCAAAATTTACGGCTGACCTTGGCGGCAACTATAGCTTCACAACAGTCAAGCCTGTGCCGTACACAGTACCCACCGATGGGCCGGTGGGGGATATTCTCAAGGCAACCGGACGTCACCCCTGGCGGCCATCGCACTTGCATTATATTGTCGAGGCGGAAGGTTACCGCCCCCTGGTAACCGAAGTATTCCCATCAGATGACAAATATCTGGATCAGGACACCGTCTTCGGCGTTCGAGATGACCTCGTCATGCAATATCAACCACAGCCAGCCGGCACGTTTCCCGAACAGGGGTTCGCACTGAGTGGGACAGTAGAGGGACGGTGGATGCTGGTGGAGTTCGACATCGTCCTGGTCGCGATATCCAGTGCATGAACGTGGAAAGCATGCTGGTCGAACATCAGAAGCAATGGGTGCTTGAGAGTGAAGATCGCCACACCGGCTGTCATCGTATCGGGAATGATCATCCTGTTGAAGGACGAGGAAGACGATGATGTCGTTCTATCTGCCGGCGATGTTGTTGTCCAGCGTGGTACCAATCACGCCTGGTCCAATCAGTTTGACGAACCGTGTGTGAACGCCTTTGTGCCGGTAGACGGGTACGGCGACATCGATCGCTGAATGAGGAGTGCTTTTCATGCGGAGTCTGCGCTAACGGTTGAGCTCGACTGGACATCAGGCATTGCCTTGTTGGCAAGCTGTGACGGCTGATCAAAGAACCACCAGACAAGCTCTGCGATAACGGGGCCCTGTGGCGTACTGTATTTTCCCGGATTTCCTCCAAGCCACCCATGTTCCACTCCCTCGACAATCAATTGCAGGATCTTCAAGCGCTGATTACTGTCGACAAACCTATCGAGTTTCCATGGCACTCCCTGTATGGATCCCTGCGCAGCGTGCAGTGTGTCGAGTTCCGCGTGCGAGGTCGTCACCCAGCATTGCAGCAGATGTTGTCCGCAGACTGCGTCTACCGTTTTGTCGGTCGTGGATTGAATGATGAGTAGTGGTGGTGGCGTCGGCGTCGCAAGGTGTTGCCGCATTTTCGAGACCAGTTTTTTCACCGATATATGGCGCACTGGCAAATAGCGCGTGATACGTACCGCCCAGGCGCTTTCACCGAATGCCAGCCCTGCAACGCTGGCGCCACTGGCATAGCGATCGCTGTAGGTGACCAGTGCAGCCACGCTCATACCGGCCCCTGCCGACAGTCCGCAGATATGCACACGAGATGAATCGATCGGCTGATCGCGGGATACCTGATCGACAACGCGCCAGATGTCTTCAACTTCACCCGTCCCGCGTTTGCGGTGCTCTTTCAGCCACCAGCCCCAGCAATTGATATTACGAAGACCAGTAAATCCGGTTACATAGGGGTAGACAACAATGAACTTTTCGCGATCGGCAATACGGTCGAAACCACTCACTTCTTGAATATCCAGATGAGTCTGATGACAACCGTGCAGCACTACAACCAGAGGTAGCTGTTGACCGGGGCTCAGTCCGGCAGGAACGTATACCCGGTATTGACGATCACGTGAGTAGGGTTGTCTGCCAGCTGACAACAAGCAATCCTGCGCATGACCTGCGGGCTTGCCCGTGAGCCCGGATGCCCCCGCAAGTAGCCGGGCCATGGTTTCGTCGGTTTCGCGCCTGAGAGCCTGTCCTGTTGCCGACGTTTCTTCTCGCGGTTCTGTCTCAGTGTCTTGGCTGCTACCCCTGACCTGACGCTTGAGATGTACCAGCAGCCAGTCGCGAAAGGTACGGACCAGAGCGTAGAGTCGCGACAACAGTCCGCGTTCTGATTCAGGGTCAGGCATATTTTTTGACATTTTCATTGATTTTCAGTGATCGGGACATGAACTGTTTCCAGCCCATTATTGCCAATCATACAGAGCGTGATTCAGAATTTGCTAGGTTCACAAATCTGCTTGTCACCGCACCTCCTGCTTGCCTCATAATTGACCAATCCCGCCGCTGCTTCCGCCTCACTGTAATGGAACGAGCCATGACTATCGACAACGCCCCAACCAGCATCGCAGACTCGCTGGCACTGTGTACTGTCATTGAAATGACGGCGCTGCGCCAGGCGCTTGGCCAGCCCGGTCTGATGAGCGAGAGCATTGCAGCGATGGAGCTGCGTCTGGCCCCGCACCTGTCGCAGCCGAGCGACATCCCTGGGCATGGCGAGGCCGGCAGCTACGCGCACAACCAGCACCAGCTCAACTACCGTCTGTGCGAAGACGCAGGCACCCTCTATCAAATCACGGGCGAGAAACGCTACGCCGAATTTGCAGCCGATCTGCTGAGCCGCTATGCCGACTGCTATCTGGATCTGGGTTTCCAGAGCGCAAGGAACACCAACCCACCCGGCCGCATTTTTCACCAGATCCTCAACGAGAACATGTGGCTGTTGTCGATGTCGATCGGCTATGGCTGCATCAGACACACCTTGACGGCAGAGCGTCGGAATCACATCGAAACCCTGTTGTTGCGACCTGTCGTGGAGATGATGACGCAAACCTACGATCACGACTTCGGCACCATCCACAACCACGGCTTGTGGAGCGTGGCGGCGGTGGGCACCTGCGGCCTGGTCATTGGCGTCGACAGCCAGCGTCTACAACGCACGCTATGGCGACGACCCGGCCGTGCACGCCCTGGCGCGCCAGCAAGGCCAGGTATGGGTACACCCGACCGGA
>RCMY010001765.1_pt1 | contig 20090 bp, 12 predicted proteins | sample 2041341 | NCBI WGS metagenome assembly RCMY01 (sample SAMN09708234, study PRJNA481090) | Marine sediment metagenome, whole genome shotgun sequencing project. | reverse complement strand
TATCTTCAGGTAGTAGCGAGACGATGATTGTTGCTGACTATCTGCACTCCAAGGATATGCTTCGACAAATCCGTGAACGCATGGATTTTGATAATCACTATTCCGATCAATCAATCGATCGATTTGCTCGACTAAATGAACATTCGACACAGGAGCAGGTGCTCAAGTACTTTCAACATCAGGTGGATGTAGTGCGTGATACACAAAGCGATGTGGTGACCTTGCGAGCTCGTGCGTTCGATCCAAATACCGCTCAAAAGCTAGCTAATCTGGTGATAGAACTTAGTGAAGAGCTGGTTAACGAGATGTCTCACCGCATAGAGGAAGATACACTGGCAACGGCTCATGCAGAGGTTGAGAGAGCAACTCAGAAGGTGAGTGTTGCTAGCCGTGAGATGACGAGTTTTCGAAATACCCGCGAATCCATCAACCCTGCCGAAGAATCAAGCGCCATGCTGGGAATCGTGTCGAACCTTGAGGCAAGGCTTATCGAAAACCGCACAACGTTGATCGAGAAACAGGCATTCATTCGTGATGACTCTCCGGTCATCATTAGTCTGAAAAATCGTATAAACGCGTTGTCCAAGCAATTGAGCCTGGAGAAAGGTCGTCTTGTTGGTGTTGATGGAACACAGATGAGTAGTTTGATACAGGACTACGGTCCACTTGCGTTGGCAGAGCAACTAGCGCAACACCAGTATACTTCGGCTTTGAATTCTCTGGAGGTGGCGCGTCTGGAGGCTCAGCGCAAAAAACAATACATTGTTACGTTTATCGAACCCGGTTTGCCTGATGAGGCTCTGGAACCTCGTCGTTTTATGGAGGTTTTGACCGTGGCTATATTTGCTTTCCTGAGCTACCTGATTGGCGGGCTATTGTGGTCAGCACTGCGTGATCACATAGGTCGCTGAACATGCATTGAACAAACAGTTCAAAGTCAGATTAAAACTTTACTGCAACAGTTGCGTGGGCATTGGGCAGTAAGTGAGCACTGGCGGTCCGCTGAGCCGTGGGACAATACCAGCGAGCGATCAGCGTGCCTGGCGGATTGACTCGAAGATAAGTTCCGTGGCGGCAGAACCCGCAACCTCCTTCAGGGTGCCAAGGACAACACGTAATGGTTGCCAAGCACCACAACTTGCCAGTAACGTAGTCGTCGCTGGTGCTTGGCGTCGCGAAACGCATTTGCACACCAGCCACCGGCCCGCACGGGTCTCACCGTGGCGGGCCACCTTTTCCTAGGTTGCTAGTTCAGGGCTCAGTGTGCCAGAACAAGCTTCACCACGCCCTCCCGCAGAATCGCCGTCGGTACAATTGACGCTCTGCGTATTCTGGAATAATCTGATTTAAAACACAAATCAGTACAGACCTATCAGCGACAGATTGCGGTGCGGTTTGCGAATTAAACAGCGATACAACAGCACGCAACAATCCAGGTGTTGACAGATCAGATCGCTATTCGACAAACGGACGAAACGGTGTTTCGCAATCGGTACCACCGGCAGTTGACGCTTTTTGGATTTCATGCCCTGGTGGAGCGCTGTGCTCTGAAAGCCTCTACCGTTAGCATTCACTAACGAAAAAGCGTGTCAGTCCACATTCGTTGCGCAACGGCTATCCATCTTCTTCGAGCTGGCATTGATCTCAGCACCATCTACGCCTGGCTTGGCTACGTGTCGTTGGACACCACCAATATATACACGCAGGTGGGCCTGAAAAAGAAAACCGATGCGCTGGCACTGTACAAGGTGGCAAGCCGATTAAACAAGAGAAAATGGGTCAACGATGAAAAGCTGATGGATTTTTTACACGCCCTATGATGCGACATATTATGTGGCGGATAGACAGACGATCGCGAGCATTGACGTGGATTGGCTATCCGTTCGCCACATAATCCAATGACCACATCACGCACTTTACGTTGTCGACAACGTAAGATGTGGGAAATCCGCTCGATACGTTTTGTGGGAATCGGTGGCAGGCGACTGCCACGATGACCCGGTGGTGCCGAGTGACCGGTATTCCTATCGCGACCATTGGGTATGGTAATTGCTGCACCTTCCACAGAGTTAACGATAGCGGGTACATTTTGAACAAGATTCTACTTACAGCAATATTGCTGGCTCTTATTACACCAGCCTTCGCACAGTCAGTTGGCGGTTCCGGCTTTGAGGAGGGCAGCGTACAGGATGTTGACGCCGCGGCCTTGCTTCGTAGTCAGGCACAAGCGCAGAGCGACGCTTCAGGAGTTGCACCGCTGGGCGCACGTGAGCCTGCCAGAAATAGCACGCGCACTACTGCACCTCGCGTTACGCTGCTTGATGATTCGATTAAGCCTTTCGGTGCCAATCTGTTTACAGGTGGCTTCAGTGCCGACGGTGAAGACGGGCTAAATCCGAGTTACACCATTCAGCCAGGCGATCGTGTCAGCATTCGGATCTGGGGAGCAACGCAGTTTAACCAGAGTCTCGTTGTGGATCACCAAGGCAACATATTTATTCCTGGTGTCGGTCCGGTGATGCTGCGTAATACTCAGAGTACTCAGTTGAACGAGCGCGTCTCGCAGGCTGTATCCACCGTATATACTGATAATGTCCGCGTATACACTAATCTTGATAGCTCTCAACCGGTTGCTGTATTTGTGACAGGTTATGTGCCTAATCCGGGCCGCTTCGCTGGTATACCATCAAATTCTGTTCTCTACTTCCTCGATCGTGCAGGTGGTGTTGATCCGTCACGCGGCAGCTATAGAAGAATAAGCGTAATTCGCAACAGAAAGAACATTGCAAACGTTGATCTGTACGAATTTCTTATCAGCGGCGAGATCGAATCCATACAGTTTCGTGATGGCGATACGATAGTTGTCGGGGAGCGTGGTAGCAGCATTTCAGTAAATGGTGATATAAAAAATCCTGCTCTTTATGAGCTGCTGGATGCCACTGTAGATGGTGCGGCAATGCAAGCCATGGCCATGATCGCTCCAGATGTCAATTATGTTGGTATCTCCGGCGTACGGGGCGAACGATTACATTCGGTTTATGTACCTCTGGAGGACTTTGCCGCTGTGCAACTTTTTGACGGCGACGAGATAAGTTTCAAAGCCGACCAGCACGATCAGGTCATAGTGGTTGAAGTCGAGGGCGCTCACTTGGGACCGTCGCGTTATACGGTGCTTCCCGACACGCGGTTGCATGAGCTGCTGGATTATATCGAAGTGGATCAGGTTCTAGCTGATACAGGTTCAGTTTCGCTGAAGCGAAAAACTATTGCGCTAAGGCAGAAAGCGGCTTTGCGCGAGAGTCTTCAGCGTCTGGAAGCCAGCTACCTTACGGCATCATCGCAAACTGATCAAGAGTCATCCATTCGTGCGCAGGAGGCTCAACTGATCAGACAGTTTATAGAGTCGGCCCGAAGAGTTGAACCCAATGGACGGCTAGTTGTCGCCAAAAACAGTGGGATAGCCAATGTAATATTGCAATCAGGCGATACCGTTTCCATCCCGAGCCGAAGCGAGTCGGTGCTGCTAAGTGGTGAAGTACTTGTATCACAGGCGATGTTGTACAGCAAGGGGGACAGTGCCAGAGATTACATCGCTCGCTCGGGCGGTTTTAATCAGCAAGCCGAAAGAGATCGCATTGTGGTTGTACATGCGAACGGTGAGGTGTCCAGTGGCAAAAATCCTGACGTGCGCTCTGGCGACGAAATTATCGTGTTGCCCAAGGTGCCGGTCAAGAATCTCCAGCTAGCTGCAACCATAGTCGATATCATCTACAAGGTTGCAGTGGCAGCTTCGGTCGCAATCAACCTGTAGATGCCCATGACGAGCCGAGGGAATAGTATGAGCGAAGCTAAGTTTAAATCTGAACTACTGACTGAAATCGTCCAGTTCTGGGACAACGATGCACCCGAAGAAGTAGCCGCTCTGCTTGACAGCGTGCAACTAGGCAATCCGGAGTGTGGATATTCGTTTTTCAACGATGACTCTGCTGGTGAATTCATCACGCGCAACTACGGTGCTGAGATTCGTAGCTTGTACGACCAGAGTGTATTGCCCGCCATGCGATGTGATCTTTTTCGATATTGCTACCTTGCGAAGCACGGTGGTTTTTATATCGACGCAGATTACGGTTCCAGGATATCTGTAGCGGATTGGGTGAGCCGTGGGCATCAGGGTATCTTTTATGAACGCCCCAAAGGTATTTGTAATAGTGCCATCTATGTTCGAGATGCAGAGGATCCACTGATGCATCTGGTTCTGGAAAACGCGCTAGACAATGTGCGTAAGCGAACTTCTAAAAGTGTCTGGGATATGACAGGCCCCGCCGTCTTCCAGCGACTCTACGCCGATGCGAAAACACGCCCGTTATTCGACAATTTCTGGCTCGTCAATGAAGATGAGTTCAAGGAACACTTCGAATTGGGAGAAACCCTCAACTACAAGAGTACCGATGCTCATTGGTTTGTGGCAAAACATAAAGGTATTGATCCATTCAAAGATTGACTCGACTACCCACGTGTCTCAGCCGCTTCATAGGTGGACAATATGCCAGTACTATATGGATATTGAGTAACAATCATGGCGCGCAACGCTATCCAGTTCCAGAGAGGCCTCAGCGAGGTGGCGTTTCAGGAGAATTTTGGCATGGAAGCCCAGTGCGAAGCAGTTTTGGAGGCTATGCGCTGACCAGATGGCTTCGTCTGCCCAGATTGCGGAGGAACAAAGGGGCATCGACTGGATTCGCGCAATCGGTATCAGTGCGCGAACTGTCGCCGACAGACTTCGCTGACCGCAGGTACTATTTTCGAACACACCAAGCTGCCGCTGAGTATCTGGTTTCGCGAGATGTACCACCTTACTCAACTAAAGAACGGGGTCGCGGCGATGGAGCTGATGCGGCGCTTGGGTGTGAGCTACAACACCGCCTGGATGCTCAAGCAGAAGCTCATGTGGATAGTACTCGAACGAGAGGTACGCACGAGCCTGACTGATCGAGTTGAAACATCGGTGGTGAGCGCAAGGTGGTAAGGTGGGTTGAGGCGCTCCCCATATAACAACCTTCCTCGCCGCTGTACAAACCGATTGGCAAGGCAAACCACAGCACATGGCGCTGTACAAGGTCGGTGGCTTCACCAATGGGCAGATCGAAGCATTCGCAAAGAGGAAGCTCAAGTGGTTCAATACGGCGCTGGGCAAGATCAAGTCAGCGTTGACCGGAACTTATCGCCATGTATCTTCGAAGCTAGTCGCGCGGTACCTGGCCGAATTCCAGTACCGATTCAATCGTTACTATGATCTGGCAGGCATGTTGTCGCGTCTCAGTTATGTCAGCTTGCATACACCTCCCATGCTCTACAAACTGCTGATATTGGCGGAGGCATTTGGGTAATCAAGAACCCTTTTAGCCAGACAAGGATCAGCGTGCGGTTTACGGATTTATCGCGTTTCAACAGCTGGGAATCGATGGTGAGAGCGTTGGCAGATCCGAGCTCCGTCCAGACGTATTCGCCAAATGCCACGTCTTGCTGAAATTCGAATTCTCGGTCCACACCATCGGCACACTCAACTCGGAAATTCAAGAAAAAGTACTCATATACCCGAAGCGAGTTCCGTAATTCAGCGCAATGGTCCGCGTGTCAGTAGAATACAGTCAGCAACATCCATGAGATTTGAGGCATTGGCCGGGAAAATTGCTGGTCAATTGTTGCCCGGTCGTATCACCTGGCATATTCCGCGCTAGTGGTGTTTGATAAGCAATGCACTTATGGTTCTGCGATAGTGTAAAAAGTAGGCCAATGGCAACAATAGCCAAAAACTGCCAGCCCCGCCAGATATTTTCTTGTCGTCGTTAGCAGATTTATCAGAATCCGTAATTTCGACGAACGGCTCGTTCGTATCAGGTGGATCCACGGGTTCCTGAGTAACTGGCGGGTAGATTGGTTCAATGGGCTCAAGTGGATCAACAGGCTCTGGGTCAATGGGCGGTTCCACGACGGGTTCCGGCTGAACCACCTCAGGTGGATTTGCTTGCAGGACGTTTTCGTCATAGGTAGCACAAAACTGCTCATCGCCTGCTAGGAGCAACGCCGGTGCAGCTTCAGCTGTCTCGGAAGACACGATCGATAAGGCATCAGCTGCCTGAGACATCTCGACAATCAGAGTGATGAACCCGCCCTGGAGAAGGCTTGCATCCAGAGCGATCTGATGGCGAGTATTCGCTATCCAACTACCGGTCACGCTTCCCATCAACGCCGCGCTGTCAGGTATTGATGATTGATTGTCCTCATCCTGGTCAACTGCATGATACCAGTCAGAATGAGAGCCTAGGTATACGTTGATCTGACCTTCTCCTGCGTTATTGGCAGTGGTAAAATTGAGGTGCGCCGCAGCGGCAGCAGGCACCAGACTGGCGTCGAACTTGATAAGCGCGCGACGATCAAGGTAGGCAACCTCCAGCAACTCGGTGGAGTTCAGTATCCCGTCGATATCCTGCCCATCAAGCGTTGATTTGAGTAGCAAGGTGTCAATCAGGCATTGACCAGTATCTTGTTCAATCTCGATTTCTACCTGTGTTATTGGCTCCAATGGTTCTATTGTCGGTTCTTCGGTAATCTCGAAATCGCAGTCTGTGCTGTTACTTCCATCAATGCCAGAAGCCGTGTCGCTGACAGCCGACAGAGGCAGTTCGTCAAAAGCGGCTTGGCTGTAGTTGACCTCATCGTAGCGATATAACGCTATGCGATCTATAGCATGACCATTTGATCGACCCGACAATTCAATATAATGATCGCCTGCAGGAAAACACTGCCTGACGACACGGCTATCGAAATCCACCGTTCGTGTATCCCAAGTCCAGGCCGCAGGGATGATGTTCTGATAGATCTTTGTCCAGTTGCCCAGTGGCTCCTCTTCAGGAATATCTACCCCGGAAGGCATGCGAATCCAGGAATCGTTGTGTTCGGTGTTGTTCTCGCCTTTGCCAATCCGGCTTCTCAGACGAATCTGATAGTTACCGGGCGTTTGCACCGTGAAGTGGTAGCGCATGGTGCCTCTGCCCGGACCCCCGTTATCACCCTCCCACTGATAGTATCCGTCACCTAGACTACCCGGGTGCTCTGTACCTAATTGCCAATCACCATCAACGGGCTCAGACTCAACGTCGAATACGATGACGCCATTTTCTTCAAGGCGATATACATCGTCTGCCAGAACGATATTGATTGTCAGCAGGTTGGCACCTATTGCTAGAAGCGTAACGGCAGACTTGCACAAATGGTTTTTCATGAACTTTGTTGATTTTCCCGGTCTGGATTCTGTCAGTAAGAGGTGCACCGCTCCATGCGGCACCAGAACGTTTGCCCTGCATTGTGTAACGGCCGGACATGTGCATAACTTCAGCGATTGGCAGATTTACGTGTTGGCGCCGCAATTGCATAGAGGTTCGTGTCTGGCCCGAAACACGTCTTCCGATCTCACCGGCTGCGCCTCAATAATTGCTCGTCTGGCCGCGCAGGATCGTAGGAAAATGCTGCTTCGACACTCTCAGCACTACCATTCAGGGCCTGGTGTCAACAATGCACGATTTCACGGAGTACCAGAGCGTATGTCAAGAGTCGCTGAAAAATTTGACGATACACACAGAGAATCTCTGCCTGAACTACTCGAACAACTGCGCGACAGTGATCTGAAGCATCAAGCGGCCGAGCCGCTCTTGCAGGCATGCCTGTCTATTGATGATGTTCCCAATAACAGTTTCATTTTTTTCTTCCAGGCAGGTGAACTCGCTCTTGAATTTGGTCATCCTGAATTAGCCGAGAAGCTGGCCATACGATCGTTGAAGTCCTTACCTCGCTATGGCGCTGCGCTCAGATTATTGGGGCGAACAATGGAGGTGCAGGGGTTACAGATAGAGTCAGAACAGTGTCACCGCTACATACTTCCTGAATCAATACGCAAAAAGTATTTTGCAGATTCCCGTGCAACCTGGGTGGAGTTGGACAAGGCATCAGGCGTACTCAGAATTCCGGCGTTTCCTGCTGAAAAAATCGAGCTTTCTGCACCATTGCAATTACATTCGCAAACGGTGCGCGAGCTCAATGCGACTGCAATCAAAGCACCTGCGGCGTTCACCGCTCGGATCGAAGGAGGCACAGTATGGTTTGATACCTTCAACACGACGGTATGGAACGCTGAGGGTGGAGTCATCGAGGAACTTTGTCGTGGTCATACTGATGTTGTACAAGCTAGTCTTTCAGGCAAGATCCCCAGGCGTGTGGCTGGACGAGCATGCCTTCTGGGTAACAGGAATTCCAGAAACTACTATCACTGGATGAACGATATCCTGCCAAGACTTGCAGTGCTGCGTGCCAGCGGCTTCGATCTTGACGACATTGACTGGTTTCTCATCAATCCACTGGAGCATCAGTTTCAAAAGGACACGTTGTTGCACTTTGGCATTGATGAAACACGGTTGCTGCATACGGATTCCGTCGAGCACCTGGCGGCCGATGAAATTCTGATACCTGACTATGGCTGCAATTCACTGGGGTTGGCGCAAGCGAGCTGGAACCCGTCGTTTCTCGCACAGGAATTTGCGCCGAAGGAATTGCCACTTCCCCATCGTAAGTTGTACTTGAGTCGAGGAAGTTCCGGCGCACGCGGGGTGGCCAATGAGGAAGAGCTGATCGTTTACCTGCAGGCATTGAATTTCGAAGTTATTCGTTGTGAGACGCTATCGATTCAAGAGCAGGCAGCGCTATTTGTATCAGCAAGTGTTGTACTCGGCCCACATGGCGCCGGGTTTACCAACACGGCGTTTTGCCAACCAGACACGACTGTCATCGAGCTTTATGGTGCTTATATCGAGCCTTGTTTCTGGGCGCTCAGCGCGTTGACGCGTTGCAGGCACGTTGTTCATCATTGTGACACAAGGGAGGAGCACGAACGTGCCGCCGAAAACTATCATGCATCCCATGATGAGCGGCGCAACGCACCGATATACGTCGATATCGAGCAGATAGAAAAGTTACTCGAAGTGGCAAAAATTACCGGATAAGAAGGCTATCCGGGCGGCGGAATATCTGTGAGGAATTGCTTGCGACCAGCATGTCATTACTGGCATCAACTGTGCAAGATCCCTTGAAGCAAAGTGTTTTCTGCTTGAAAACCAGCATTCTATATTGGAACAGTGTGCGCAATAGCGCGACATTATGCTGATTGCCGAAGCGCTACCAAATACTCAAGAGCTATAGAAGATCTCATGAAGCTTGTCTTATTGCTACAGCAAAACTATTATTTCATAGAGCATGCAGAGGCGCTTTATCGGTTGAAACGCGATGAAGATGTTGATTTGGCCGCTAGTTTGCTGACACTCAGAGTCGTTGATCAGTTCGATATGATTGAGCAGCCAGCGCAAAGAGGGCAGGCAACGATCAATGCACTGCCCAATAACACGGTCCAGCTGACTCTCAGCGAAGCCGACGGTATTGTGATCGCCGAACAGCTGCTGGAAGTATCCACAGGAAGCTTGGCAAGCGTGCATTGGGTGACTAAAAAATTCCAGGATGGCTGGGTGGGCACGCGGGTAAAGCTGGAGATCAGTGATGTCAGTGAGTTGCTGTGGCGTGTCTATCTGCCTACTTTTGATGGGTCCAGAGGGAAGGAGCTTCGTATCCTGGACGAGCAGACCGGCCATGAATCGAAAATATATATCGAAAGGGACAAAGAGAACAGTGTCGAGCTAGTTGACGGTCCGTTTAGCGGGATGCGCACCGTGCTAATTAGCTGCGATGCCGAGCCGCAGATGCCCGGAGACGTGCGCGAGTTGGGTTTCGTTCTGGTCGAAGAATCTGTCAAAGCGGCTTGAATCTGCTGCAGCAACGTATCAGTACTTTCCGATCACAGTATCAAGAGTTTTATACATGAATTCTGAAAACCTACAGCTTACCCGCCTGACACGGAACTTGCGAACACTATCAACTGCCGCAGCGAAAAGTCTGCACGAACAAAGTGAACGTGCGGCAGAAGAACTGACTCAGTTTAAAGCCGTCTCTCAAGTACCGGTGATAGGTAAACGCGCCGCACTGCGAGGCAAACGTGGACGAGTCGCGGTGGTCTGTTGGGATCTTGGCCACAATCCTGCAGGTCGTGCCTATGTTCTCTACAAGCTACTGGAAAAAGAGTGGAACGTAGATCTTGTGGGTCCAGTGTGGTCACGCTACGGTGACGACTTATGGAAGCCGATACGAGATGCAGATTTACGAGTGCGCAGTTTTCGTTGTAATACATTGCAGGACTTCATGCCGAAGGCGGAGCTTCTTGCAGCGTCACAAGTGTATGATCTAGTGTACATATGCAAGCCTCGTCTACCCTCGCTGTATCTGGGCACACTGATCAAACAGGCTAGCAACTGTCCAATGATTGTGGACGTGGATGATTTCGAGCTGGCGTTTTTCACCAATCGGGAATATGCGTCTTTTGACGAAATATCGGCTGACGCAACAACTGCTTTGCGCGAACCTTACGAAGAGCTTGCCACACGCTATTGTCAGGGCCTGGTTGCTGAGGCTGATTCGGTGACCGTGTCCAATATTGCCCTCAGGAAACAGTTCGGTGGACATATTGTTCGCCATGCACGAGATGAGTCGGAATTCGTGAATACGCCTGAAATACGGCGCCTTGGACGTGCACGTCTGGGAATCGCCGACAATGAATTCGCACTGGTGTTCCTTGGAACACCCAGGCCTCACAAAGGTGTAGGGGAGGTCGTCAGAGCACTGCACGAATTGAATGATCGCAGCATTGTTTTTCATGTTGTGGGCAAGCTGACAGATGAAAGTCTGTGCAGGCAGCTTAAGCACTATCCCGATGCTCAAGTGACGTTCCACCCCAATTGCACGTTTGAAGAGTTGCCCGCGATTCTATCAGCCGCCGATCTGGTACCGCTGATTCAGGATCTGAAACACCCGATCAGCCAGCATCAAATCCCTGCCAAGGTCTCTGACGCCCTGGCATTGGGCGTGCCCGTACTTGCCACGGCAGCTCCGCCGTTGCAAGACCTGATTGCAGCCGGCGCTATTATCGAGACTGATCTGCAATCATTGGCGTCAGCCATCCGATTTCAGTGTGATGAGTCTAGAAGCGGGCGGTCACTGGCACACGAATGCCGCCGCAGTTTTGAAGGTGAGCTGGGTATGGGTATCAATCGTCTAAGGCTGGATTTCGCGATTAAGGAGGCCATCGCTACGCACGCTGGACTGGCACCTGCACTGCTCGACTTACTTACGCTTGTCAGGAACACCTATACCCTGCAGCGAAAGGCGGAGTATGCGCAACAAACAGAAAAATCAGCCTTGCTTGCCAATTCGGACAACTCAATGTCCAAAGACACACTTCGAAAGTGGAGTTCAAGCCAGTCATGGCTCTCGAGTCTACCTGGCAAGTTTAACAAGCAGAAAAAACACGATATTGCCTTTTTCTGGAAACAGAATGATACCGGCTTGTACGGTCGACGCTCTGACATGATCGCTAAATACCTAGCGGCGTCGGGTCGCGTTAATCGGATCGTGCATTTCGACGCGCCTGTGTCCATCAACTCACTCAACGTTCAGTTTTCATTGGACACCCAGCGCCCCGGCAGCCAGCAAGACCGTATTCTGCATAATATTGTGGATAGGCAACTGGGCATAGTCGACGATGAAATTACCCGTCATCGAACCTTTGTCAACTCGAGTCAACCCAAACGTGGAGTTTTGCTAGGTAGACCCATTGCCAAACGGGATGAGTACTCTGCGTATGTTCGTGAACAACTGCTTGCACATGACATGCAACCCGAGACCACTCACGCCTGGTTCTGTCCCATAGTCTGGGATGCATCGGAGCTGATCGACAACATTCCGTTCGCCAGTGTGACATCTGATCTGATTGACGATCAGAGAGCATGGGATGCCAACACGCCACAGGCAAAACGACTTGATGATTGCTATCGGACAACCTTGGCCAAATCGAATCTTGTGTTCGCAAACTGCCAGCCGCTGGCAGACGCCATGCAGGAGTATGCGCCTGATATCCATGTAGTACCCAACGGCGCGGAACGATTCTCCGAGTTGCCCGAAATGTCGGTTCCTGAAGCACTGGCAGCGATAAAAGGGCCTGTGGTGGGATATGTCGGCAACCTGCGAGACAGAATTGACTGGATGCTACTGCACGATGTTGTCAGCGCTATGCCAGATGTCTCCTTTGTCTTTCTCGGTCCGTCAGATGATACTCCGAATGCTGTCAGTCTTGCCAAGCATGCGAATGTACATATGCTCGGTGTACTGCCCTATGATGATCTGCCACGCTGGTTAAGTCATTTTGATGTGGGCATGATGCCGCATATCAATAATCGGCTGACTGAACGCATGAATCCCTTGAAAATATACAACTACTTTGCCGCGGGTTTACCCATTGTTGCAAGCGAAGTCAATAATCTTGGTCTGCTGGGTGAGACCTTGCAAATCGCCCGCAACGCCGATGAATTCGTTGCCGCCTTGAACATTGCCTTGCAGGGGAAGCCAGATACCAGGAGCGCTGATTGGCAGCGGACGATGGACAGCATTGCCTGGGATGTGCGTGTCGGTGAGATACTCGATACTCTGGACAGTTCGATACGCCAACGATTTCGATTGTCTGCATAACCTTGCATTTTCCAGTCATCAACACAGGCAATTTATGTGAAACTGTCAGCTCTCATGCAAAGAGCGCCTGGAAGGAGGCGGCGTTCGGTACCGGTTGTCAACACGCTTAAAGGCTCTATTGATCTTTGCCACGGGCATTCAGCCTCGGGTTGGGCCGTAGACAATACTGTTCCCGAGCAGGCTCTGCACGTGCGTTTGATGAATGGCAATAATGAACTGGCTGCAGGCGTTGCCGATCTCTACCGTGGTGATCTGGTGGGGAATGTTTCGGCCAATGGTGTACACGGATTCAACTTGCATCTGGATAGTTATTTTGATTCGCGCCTGAACCTTCATTTGAGGCTGGAAGAGGTAGGCAGTGGTCGAGTCATCGCGCAGCTTGGAGCAGCAACGAAGCCTTTAGAATCAGCCATTGTCACCATTGAAGAATTCTCGCCAGCGGGTATTGCCGGGCACGTGGTTGAAGGCTCGGATCCCATCAGCTCTGGTGCAGTGGTGTGCATCTATGCTGATGGTGCATTTGTTGCAAGCGTTGGCTGTCAGCCAGTAGAGACGAAGGAGGGGTTTTTTTCCTACACGGTAGCCGTGCCTCCGAATTTGCATGATGGCAACCCGCACGTGTTCGAGGCAACTCTGGCACATCAGCATAGTCAGTGCCAGTGGGTGGTGGATATACTCCCCGCAATACCAACGCCGTGGTCAGTCATTCAGGACAGTAGCCGGCAAGTTGGTTATGCAGGGCTCTCAAGACGTGCAGCGGCTCGCTACGAAGCCTTGCGGCTACAACTGGCTCGCGCCTCAAGACCGTCGACCATTAGCAAGCTTGAAAAAAGACATGGAAACGATTCACCTGACACCTCTAAATGGGATAGCGATCGACTTGGCCACATTTCGCTTGCGCATGATGTGCTGGTGGAAGGACATGAAGGCAGGCGATGCTTTCCTCCTTTGCACCTTCCTGTGTGGGATGCGCCGGAAGTATCTATCATTATTCCAGTTCATAATCAATTTGCATTGACTTATCAATGCATTGCCTCGTTGATTCTCTGCAGTAGCGAACTGAGCTTTGAGGTGATCATCGTCGATGATGTTTCAACAGATCAGACTGTTGATGTTGAACAGGTGATCATGAATGCAAGAATTATCCGGAATAGCGAGAATCTTGGTTTTCTGCACAACTGCAATAATGCAGCCCGTGCTGCGGAAGGAAATTTTCTGGTATTTCTCAACAACGATACAGAGGTAACCGCAGGCTGGCTGGATGAGCTAAGAGACATGTTTCGGCGTTTCCATAACGTTGGTGCGGCCGGGTCAGCGCTGGTATATGCCGACGGCACGTTGCAGGATGCCGGTGGTATTGTCTGGGACAGTGGCGTGCCATGGAATGTTGGGCACGGAAAGAACCCGGCAGATCCTGCCTATCGCTATGTGCGCGAAGTGGACTATCTAACAGGTGCTGCTTTGATGGTATCTAAACCGGCCTGGAAGCAAGCGGGTGGCTTTAGTGAAGAATTTGCACCTGCGTACTACGAGGATACTGATCTGGCCTTCAAGCTGCATGCTGCAGGATTGCGCACCATGTATTGCCCACACTCAACGGTGATTCATTTTGAAGGTCAAAGCAACGGCACCAGTACTGATGAGGGCATAAAGCGTTTTCAGCTGGTGAATGCGAAACACTTTGTCGAGAAATGGCAACACGCATTCAAGGGCAATGGCACCGAAGGTGAAAATTTAACGTTAAACCAGGATCGCAATCGTAGCCTGAGGGTGCTGATGGTCGATCACGCCTTTCCCTGCATTGGGCAGGATGCTGGCAGCTACGCAGCCGTTCAGGAGATGCGCATGATGATCGCGCTTGGCTGCAAAATAACGTTTTTACCGCACAATTTTCAGCACATGGGAAAACACACGGAGTATTTGCAGCGGCTAGGGGTAGAGTGTATCCATGCGCCGTTTTACACATCCGTTGAACAGGTTTTGCTTCAGAGGGGTCAGGATTTCGATGCTGTTTACATCACCCGATATGACGTGGCTGAGCGCATCATTCCGCACGTACGCCAGTATACGTCGGCCAAAATACTGTTCAACAACGCAGACTTGCATTTTTTGCGTGAATTACGTGCGGTTATTGCTAAAGGCGAGAGTGACTTCAGTATCCCCAGACAGACACGCGATCGCGAGGTCGCCGTGATGGAAGAGGTAGATGCCATTCTGTCCTATAACGAAACAGAACATACCGTTATTGCATCGCACCTGATGCGGATGGATAACATCTTTACATGCCCGTGGGTACTTGAGAACAAGGATCGGGGAATTGGCTTTGAGAAGCGATCGGGTGTCTCGTTCCTGGGTGGTTTTGGCCATCCTCCAAACCGCGAAGCGGTTGAGTACTATCTTGACGAGGTGATGCCGCTGATTCGCAAGCGTCGGCCGGATATCAAGCTGCATATCTGGGGTAGCAAGATTCCTGACGAATTTTTCGAACTAGTTGATGATCAAGTGATTGTGGAAGGCTTTGCCGAGTCTCTCGATGAAGTTTTCGAGCGTTGTCGGGTTTTCATCGCGCCTCTTCAGAGCGGCGCAGGGATCAAGGGTAAGGTACTGGACAGTATTGCCTACGGCGTACCTTCTGTACTCTCGCCTATTGCGGCAGAAGCTACGGGATTGGTTGATAACAAGAGCACACTGATTGCCAACACACCTGAGCAATGGGCGGAATACGTCATCCAGTTGCATGATGACGAAGCGCTCTGGAAGGCGCTTGCGACAGAGTCTGGCAAGTTAACTCATTCCAAATACGGTTTCGAAACTGGTGTTTGCATGATGAGGACGGTATTCCAATCGGTCGGATTACTCATGGACGCAGCTTCAGAAATGAGGAGCGCCTGATGCTTGGTGTCAAGAAAGAAGTGCGTGCGATAATCGTACACTATCACTTGTTCAAGAACGGTGGATCATCCATAGAGAAAATGCTGAAAGCGTGCTATGGCGATCAGTGGGAAACCTACGACAAGGACGATCCTGGCGCACGCATCAGTGCCTTGGAAATGCAGACTTTCATCGAGAGTCGGCCCGCGCTTAAGGCTGTGTCTTCACATCAGCTGGTGCCCCCGAATATAGAGGGTGATCTATGCGTCATGCCAGTAATATTTCTCAGACACCCATTGGTCAGAGTACGATCGGCGTACCTGTTCGAGTGGCAAAAGCAGCTCTCTCTGGACGCTCCAAAGGGAAGTCTGACGGAGTACATTAGAGAGAAATTCAAGAATCGTTCTGTCAATGTGATTTCAAATTTTCAGGTATCACGGTTGTGTAATCAGAACTACAACGATGTCAGGCTGAATCGGAACCTGAATTCCGAGCAGATGCTGCGCAACAGCAAGCTTCTGATAGATAGTCTGCCAGCCTTTGGCCTGGTAGAAAAATTTACAGACTCATTGCAGCTATTGCGTACAGCAACCAGTCACCAATTTCCGGAACTTGAACTTACCGAATATCGCGAAAACGTCCTGCAATTCGATAATAACTCGATCGATTCACGTATTGCTCAACTCAAGGAGGAAATTGGTATAGACCTTTTTGATGAACTTACTGCACGTAATAGTCTTGATCTTCAGCTGCATAGCTACGCGGAAGGGCGATTTAATCGCATGCTTGAAGAAATCGATAGCAATGAACCACAGGCAGAATCCGGGTTTTTCTCATCGCTTCTTCGTTAGTCAGGTGGAAAAGATATACCAATCTCACTATTTACAGTTAATTGCAGGCAACTCATGAGTATGGAGAAAGCACAGAGTGTCACAGCCCGACAGGTGGATAGTAAGCCTGCGGCGGTGGCGCAGGAATACGTCAAGGGTGAGGATAAGGAGCCAAAGTTCGAATCGAACATGGTCAGAACATCTCTGGATGAGATTCTGGGGTTCTCAGAGGAGATGTCTCACCTCAAGGAGGAGCTGGTGGCGTTCGACATTCCAATGCAAACCATCAATGTCATCGTTGAACATGGGTTTAATGGTAATAATGAGCAAATGGCGATTCTGCTCTCGACAGCGCTGTCCGCATCTGAACAATCACTTGGCTTAGGCAGTATTGTTAAAGACGATCTGGAGGCGAGGGTGGCAGCCCTTGTTGTCCTGGAAAATGATCAGGCATTCGCCAGACGAGTCGCCAGACAACAGGGATTGAACTTGCAGGCATTGAATTTCCTTGTGCAGATTATCCGGCAGAATCCCGGCGACAAGGGGGAGAAAGCGGTGAATGAGTTCATTGCTTACGCCATGGCCTGTGACATTCCGTTTGATAAGGTGGGTGCTATTGTTGGGGAAGTTGGTAAGCAGGATACCGGCTCGGTATTGCCAAACATTCCACGCAAGAAGAAAGCGGACACTAGAAGTACATTGAAGGATATAGCGCGGGATGCTGTTCTCGGTATCGTCATCAGCGCCTTCTTATTGTGGTTTGTGATATAGCAATCCGATGACTACGATCAAACTCGAAATGCATAAGAAGTATGTCCTCGGTCTGCAAGTACTTTGTTGTGTGATTGGCTACTTCCGGGCGCCGTTCAGCTTGCTCGTGATCAGGGCGAATATGATCAGAGCGAACACATGAATTTCCGGGATCAGCCGATGTTAGCGAGAATACTGCGACGCAAAAAACCGGGCAACAAGGGGACAACTGCGGAGCAGTGTCCAGCTGGTGCTACGAAGAACATTTCTTTAACCAGTCAACACTTTGAAAAACTGGATGAGCATATAAGGCAGGATCAAGCGCTTTCACAACGCGCAATGACTCTTGCCAATGAGTGCAGCATGAAAGGATGGGACTCTGCTGCCCGGGCACTGGCAATAGATTCGGTAATGGCGGAACCAGGCTCGCACAAGAGTTTTCGGAAGCTGGGGGAACTGCTGCACGCGCAGGGCGAACCTGTCTTTGCTAGAGATTGTCTTCAGGGTCGTATCCCCGACGACTTACTTCTCCAGCACACCCATGGATCAAGTGATTCTGGTAAAGCGATTAAAGTCGCCATCAGCAGCACTTCACAAGGCGCTTCGTTTGATCGGGTGGTTATCAGCAAATCAGAGCAAATTTCGATCTCGCCTCCGGTGAGCGACACTGAAGATCCACTACAGGCTTTCACGCGCACCCATCTGCGGTCCGCGCCGACGTGGGTCGATAAGGTCGCTGGCGGTCAGTGTTGGCACGACGCTAATCACACGTTGGTGCTCGATACCAATGGTCAGACTTTAGACGATCACACCATTGGCAGTGAAATGTTGCCCAGACATCAGTCAAAGGGCCACCTGCCTGTCGCGCTTGGGAAGCGGGTGTGCCTGCTGGGTGCTCGAGGTGGTGGAAACTACTTTCACTGGATGACAGACATCTTACCTAAGCTTGGAATTTGTGTAGAGGCAGGGATCGATCTGAGTTCAATCGACCACTTTGTTCTCCCAATACGCCGCTCATCTTTTCAGCTCAAGAGTCTGGCCCATTTAGGAATCGCTCCAGAACGTATATATTTCACCAATGAGTATTCATCCTGGATCAGCACAGATGAATTGTTGGTGCCTTATCTGCGCAATGCACTGGGAACGACCATGCAAGTATCAGTACCTCAATATCTGCAGCAATCATTTCTAGAAAAAACAGACAAGGACTTGTCGATCCGTCGTAAGCTCTTCGTCTCCAGAGATTCAGCGACTTCAGAGGGACGTTCGATTCATAATCTGGAGGTGGTGGAGCGCTTTTTCATGGACCAAGGGTACGAGATATTCTATCCCGAGCGCCACAGCATAACTGAACAGGCTGGGGCATTCTCTGCTGCCTCTGTGGTGGTGGGCATACATGGAGCGGGAATGACCAATATAGTATTCTGCAAGAAAGACACAACAATCGTCGAGTTTTATGGTGAACACATTGCACCATGCTACTGGGCCATCAGCAGACTACTCGGTCTGAATTATCACAATCATTGTTGTGTTGCTATTTCATCATTGCCAGGAACGGATGCTGAACGCGCGTTAACGCTGGCAGCCAGGCGACGCGCACACTTCAGCATAGGAGTGGAAGATGCCAAACGAGTTCTTGAACAGTTGAGCACATCGCAGAACCAAGGGGCCGTGAAACAATAACCTTTCCGTTTCATTCGCCCTTGCATCCCGCCCTACGGTCGTGTTCGGCGGTTGAATAGACATTATGTAGTGACCTGTCCATCTCAAGAACGTGGGTTATGCTTGAGATGGACACCCCAAACACAGAGCCATAATTGAGAGGACAGGTCATGGAACAGTTTAGCAAGTACGTCGGTCTGGATGTTCACATACTATTCGGCATTCCTTCCGCGCTCCTTGTCATAGAACCCAAGAGCGTTTAATCCATGAGAGATATAGAAATAGCATTCGCAACTTGATTTTATAATATGATCATAGAAGAAAACAGTATTCATTTCTATTTGAAGGTTGAACTTGATTTTATAAGTTACTGCCAGGCTTACGGCTTGCTCTCCAGACTATCTGGCGATGGTATGCGCTGGAAAGTGGGCGATATATTAAAAATCAGGAAAAATTGCCAGATTGAACCTCACGTCTGCTTCGCGCGAGGCTCCGATATATTCAGTTGTGGAAGCTACAGTTATTCACGATCCGAAGTTGGTCCTGACGTGAGTGTCGGGCGATATACTTCCATTGCTGAGAATGTTGAAACGCCTCGACCAAGCCATCCTTTGACGAGCCTGTCCAGCAGCCCATTCTTCTACGATGCAAAATTTGTTCTGACTGAACATGATTGCCTGGAAGTAAAGCATCTTGTCGATAACAAACAGAAAAAATACCCTTCTATTGGCCATGACTGCTGGATTGGAAGCCGCGTGCTGATCATGCCCGGCGTAGAAATAGGCAATGGTGCCGTCGTCGAGAGTGGCAGTGTAGTTACTAAATCTGTTCCGGATTATGCCGTGGTGGGTGGTAACCCTGCCAGAATAATCAGGTATCGCTTTGATGAAGAAACCGTGGAATCCTTGAAGCAGCTTCATTGGTTTGATTATGACCCCAAGCTGATAGCCACATTAAAAACAGACAATATCCACGAGTTCATAGACAAGTTCAAGGCTTTAAAGACTGAATTGTCACCGAAGAAGTTCGAGAGTAGAAATATCTACCGCGATTTTAGTCATGCCACGGGTTCAGTATTTGCTATCTGGATTTCACCTGATGAAACCAATGATCTGCCAAGTGATATTAAATATAATATAAAGGAATGGAAGAGATTGCACCCTCGCCATGAACTGAAAATATACGATATTGACGAATGCTATTCTATTATTGGCGACGAAATGCTGGGTTTACCAATTAAAAAACTAATAGAGTCTTGTCGATTTATTGCCATGAAGTCTGATGTTTTACGTTTAGCCATAT
>RCMY010001764.1_pt1 | contig 20095 bp, 16 predicted proteins | sample 2041341 | NCBI WGS metagenome assembly RCMY01 (sample SAMN09708234, study PRJNA481090) | Marine sediment metagenome, whole genome shotgun sequencing project. | reverse complement strand
TTGCCGCGGTCCTTTGCGGCGTACATCGCAAGGTCTGCCAGATTAAGAAGGTCTTCGGGGCTGTTCGCATCTTCCGGAAAACGGGCGAGGCCAATGCTCGCACCGACATGGACCTTGGCGCTATCGATTTCGAAGATCCCGTGGGGCGATTTCCAGATTAGTTGAGCGCTGGCGTGCTACTCGAGTTCGTTATAAAGAGGAACGTCCAAAACGAATTAATTATATTAGTGAGATGTTTGGCGTTGATAAGTCAGAAATAACGAATATCTCAGGTCTTTTTGAAGGCATGACCAACCGTCATATGCTTTTTTCAGTAAACGGTACAAAGTATCTGTTAAGAGTTCCTGGTGAAGGAAGTAATGAAATTATTGATAGATTCCAAGAAGCAGAAGTATATTCCGTTCTTAAAGGGAAAGCCATTAGCGATAAAATTATAGTTATGACTCCAGAAAAAGGGTATAAGATCACAGAGTTCTGGGATAAGGCACGTGTGTGTGATCATACGAATTGGGAAGATGTCACTCGTTCAATCAAACATTTAAGAAAGCTTCATGATATGAACTTGCAAGTAAATCATAGTTTTGACTTAAGAGATCGTATTCAGCATTACGAAACACTTAGAGCAAGTGAGTCTGCATTTATGGATTATGAAGAAACACGAGAGAAGGTGATGGAACTTTTGAATTTTCTGGATACCTTACCTAAAGATCAGACACTCTGTCACATTGATTCTGCAAGTGTAAATTTCTTGTTTGTAGAGGATGACATTCACTTAATAGATTGGGAATATGCAGCCATGTGTGACCCACATATTGATGTAGCGATGTTCTGCATCTATGCCGATTACAATCAGGATGAAATTGATAAAGCCATTGGTATTTATTTTGATCAAGAGGTAAGTGAAGAGTCCCGTATTAAAGTCTATAGTTATGTAGCAGTCAGTGGCTTCTTGTGGTCTATATGGAGCGAGTACAAGGCTAATATGGGAGTTGATTTTGGTGATTACACCATTAAACAGTATCGATATGCAAAAGAGTTTTATAAACATGTTATGAAACTTAGAGAGGAAGGGATGCATTAATATGAACGTTGATACCTATCTAAAAACAGAAGATGGACAAGAATTGGCGATATATACACGTGGAAATCCAGACAAACCAGCAGTAATCTTTTTACATGGTGGTCCGGGAGGACAAATAAGTGAGAAGTCATTTGATTTCTTTAATTTGAATGAATGGTATGTGATTGCTTTTGACCAACGTGGTTGTGGGAATTCCAAACCTTTTGCGACATTAATCAATAACACACCTCAGTTTGGTGTTGAAGACATTAATCTGATTCGTAAACACTTCAACATTGAGACATGGACCGTATTTGGAGGAAGCTATGGTTCAACATTAGCACTAGCTTATGCGATTCAATACCCTCAACACGTTGATAATTTAGTGCTAAGAGGAATATTCTTAGGACGTGAAGAAGACGTTCGCTGGTTATATCAAGAAGGAGCTTCGTACTTTTATCCTCAAGAACACGAACGTTTTAAAGCGGTTATCGAAGAAGATAAACGGAATGATCTCGTGCAAGCTTATTATGAAATTTTCACTTCTGATAATGATTCACGAAAACGTGAAGCAGCAAAAGCTTGGGCAGACTGGGAAGGTTCGGTCGTTCTTTTAGTTCCAAATACAACGCTTCATGAAAATGAACTCACGGATGCAGACATAAGTATTGCTACTTTAGAATGTCATTTCTTTGCAAATAAAATGTTCTGGAATGATGACAACTATCTTCTAAACAACATTCAGGCGATTCGAGATATACCAACAACAATAGTCCATGGTCGTTATGACGTAGACTGTCGTTTAAGTGCTGCCCACGAGTTGCATAAGCAACTTAACAACAGTAAGTTAATTATCAGTGAATCAAGTGGTCATAGTCCTTATGAACCTGCATCTTTTGAAGCGTTACAATCAACAATGCGTGAACTTGAGAATCACAAATAAACTGTAAATATCATTGATTTCTTGGTAATTTTTTCAATCGTTCATTCTTTATCAAGTAAAATGAGAAAAAGTAGTAAAAAACCGCATAAACATGCGGTCTTTTTCTTGTGTTTTAATTATGAATTCTATATGATAATCGTATGTCATTTAGGAGGTGCAATTATGCATATTAAAAAGTTTATTGGCGATCGTGATTTTTTTAAGACAACCTTGATTATTGCGATACCATTAATGCTACAACAATTAATCAGTACATCTGTTAACTTGCTTGATAATCTTATGATTGGGCAGTTAGGTGATCACTCTCTTGCTGGAGTAGCAACAGTTAATCGTTACTTTTTAATAGCAACGTTTGGCACCAATGGTTTTATCGCTGCTGCATCCGTGTTCATGGCTCAATTTCACGGAGCACATGATCACAAACATATGAAACAAACCTTCCGTTTTGCTTTATTAACATCCTGTATCATTATGTCTACATTTGTTGGGATTGCATTATTATTCCCTGAACATATTATTCGTTTTTTTATTCAAGATGAGAAAGTAATTTCTGAAGGACTTAAATATATTATAGTTTGTGCCTTAACATTCTTGCCAAATATGATTACTATGGCTATTGCGGGTTCAATGAGAGCTACTGGGGATTCAAAACGTCCACTTATGGCAAGTGTTGTATCCGTGCTTACTAACGCATTCTTCAACTATGGATTAATTTATGGTAATTTCGGTTTCCCTCAATTAGGAGTCCTTGGAGCTGCATTAGGAACACTTATTGCTCGTTTTGTCGAGTTAGCAATTATCCTTATGTTCTTAACATTTGGTAACTATGCATTTAAAACAAAAATATCAGAACTCTTTGATATTTCAAAGAGATTAATCAATCATATCTTCGTTAAAGCATTACCACTTTCAATTAATGAAATTCTTTGGGCAAGTGGAATGGCACTCTTACTTAAATTCTATGCAACCCGTGGTGCTGATGTTATCTCAGGATACTCAATTGCTACAACTGTCTCAGACTTATTTTTTACGATGAATGCCGGAATGAGTGTTGCAACAACAATCCTTGTATCTCATGCACTTGGTGCAAACAAATTGGATGAAGCACGTGACAACGGATACCATCTTATTGGATTTGGTGTAGTACTTAGCATGTTCTTTGCAGTATTACTCTTTGGATCAACCTTTATTCTTCCTTACATTTATTCAGTTTCTGACAGTGCTTTACATACAGCACAAACATTCTTGCGTATTCAGGCACCACTCTTTAGTATCTATGTCATGAATACGACCTGTTACTTTATATTAAGAGCAGGAGGAGATACGAAGTCTACACTCCTTCTTGACTCCCTATACATGTGGACAGTTAATCTTGTAGCAGTAGGACTTGCAACTCACTTTACAAGCTGGGGAATTATTTCCTTATATATCTTAGGACAATCTACAGATGTTGTGAAACTCTTTATCGCTTATCGCTTTGTAGCTAAGGAAAAATGGTTAAACAACCTCGCTTTAGTCGAAGAAAAAGACGATTTTGAATTAGAATTAGGTGCTTAATTGAAGGACTCGGTATTGTATAATACTGAGTCTTTTTTATCATAGCTCGATGTAATTACACAAATAAAGACAGATACACTTAAGTTCACCAAGTATTTGTTAAAGATTTCACATTTAATCACAAGAACTGTGCTACACTATTTATATAGGAGGGAATAATCCATGAAAGTATTAGTACTTGGCGGTGCTGGATCGATGGCAATGGGTGGTGCTAGCTACCTAATGCGTTATCCAGATGTATCTGAAATTGTATTATCTGATATTAATATTGATAAAGTAACAAAAGTTGCTGAAATGCTTAATTCCCCTAAAATCAAAGTTATGGAACTTGATGTCTTAGAACGCGATAAATTAATTGCGACAGCTAAGGAATATGACGTTGTCTTGAATTGTGTTGGACCATTCACTAAGTTTGGTGTACCAATTCTTGAAGCGATAATAGAAGCAGGTGTTAATTACGTTGACGTGTGTGATGATCACGATGCTGCAGAAGATTTATTAAGACTGGATCAAAAAGCTAAAGATGCTGGAATTAGTGCTCTGATTTGTATGGGTACAACTCCTGGTATCAGTAATGTACAGGCACGTGTAGTTTATGACAAACTTGATTCCTGTGATTCAATTAAGATTGCTTGGGCAATTACCAACCCACCAGCAGACATGATTAAAGGTACGTACCTTGAAGCTGCTGCAGAGGGTGGACTCATGTCTGATGCAGCTTGGGAACACTTAATTCATGTTGGTACTGGTCGCATTCCTATTTGGAAAGAAGGTAGATGGGATAGTATCGAAGCTCTTGAACATGGAGAGTGGATTGAATTTGATGAGCCATTAGGAAGTGCAGAATCCTATTATATTGGTCACGCAGAACCGATTACATTAGCTAAGAATTTAAAGATTAATGATTTCTGTGCATGTCTTGGCTCCATTATGCCTGAAGTTATGCGTAAGTTAAGACAAGAAGCTCGAGGTCACAAAGATGCTCTCTATCCTCCGATTGCTACTGATAAAAAACCATTTAGAGGAACCGACATTTGGCAAGATCGTGGTGTCTGGGGTGGACAAGCAGCGATTGCTGAAGGTTTAGAAAATGGTGAACATGTTCGCTATACAGCGAGAGTTCAAATGGGTGTTCATGACTCAGCTGCTTATAATAATTCAGGACAAGCAATTGGTGTCTATATGATGGGTAAAGGACAAATCACAGAAAAAGGAGTTGTTGCTCCAGAAACATGTATTGATCCACAACCTTTCTTTGAAGAGCTTGCTCGTTATTACTCACAAGATGCAGGTAAAACATTTACCGTTGATGATGTCTTAATGATTGAAAGAGAAGTTCTCGAATAATCATATATGGAAGCTTTCGGGCTTCCTTTTTTTATGCATATATCTTTCATTGTTCATGAATAATTTTATAATGAAATTATAGGGATGATGGGGGTATCTCATGGACAATCAAGAGAAATATAGACACGCATCGATGATGGAAAAATCTGAGCTCTTAAAGACTTATAATAGTTCAGATAGTGGTATTTCTATGGAACAAGCTCAAGCATCAATTCAGTCGATAGGGCGTAACGTTATTATGAAGAAAAAGACACGATCTATACGTCGACAAATTGTACATTCTTTTATTACGCCCTTTACGCTATTATTGTTGAGTTTGTCTGTACTATCATTTATTGCTGATTATTTACTATCTACAGAAAATAAAAACTTAGGATCATCACTTATCATTTTAGGAATGGTACTTTTAAGTGGCGTAATTAATTTTATAGAGTCCTATCAATCCAATAAAGCACTTGAATCCCTAGGTAAATTTATGAAGACGAATGCCAGAGTCTATCGTAATTCTGCTAGCTCACAAATTATTGATAGCTCAGAGTTAACGGTAGGAGATGTCATTGAATTGTCATCTGGAGATCTTGTACCAGCTGATATACGAATTCTTGAAAGTAGAGACTTATTTCTATCTACAGCTATATTAACCGGTGAAAGTAATGCCGTGGAGAGAAATGGTAAAGTGGATACTGATGATCATGCATTATTCGATCGAATGAATCTAGCTTTTTGGGGAGAAACAATCCTGAGTGGCGAAGGTAAAGCTCTTGTGATTAGTATTGGTAACGATACAATTCTAGGAGCTATGGAAGAAACCATCTCTCATAAACGTCCCCAAACAAGTTTTGAAAAAGGAATTTCATATGTATCCAAACTTTTAATTCGTTTTATGATTGTTATGGTACCTGGAGTATTTCTTTTAAGTGGATTTCACTCAGGAAATTGGTTAGAAGCCTTCTTATTTGCATTATCCGTTGCTGTAGGATTAACACCTGCAATGTTACCAACAGTACTAGCTACTGGTCTTTCAAAAGGAGCTACAAAATTATCCAAGCAAAAAGTCATTTTGAAAGAACTGTCTGCAATACAAAGTCTTGGATCAATCGATACCCTCTGCACTGATAAAACCGGAACACTAACAGAAGATAGAATCACTGTCATGCAGTCACTGGATATTAAGCACCAAGAAAGCGTCGAAGTTGTTGAAAAGGCATTCTTAAATAGTTATTATCATACAGGTCTTGTAAATCAAATGGATCAAGCAATTATTGACTATGGGATTCATTTGGCTAAGAGTGACTTACAATCTTATCAGAAAGTGGACGAAATACCGTTTGATTTTGAGAGACGGAGAATGAGTGTAGCTGTTAGAGATTCTCTTGGTAATTTAGAATTAATCACAAAAGGTGCAATCGAAGAAATATTGAGTATATGTACCCAAGTAAAATTAAACAAAGAAACAATCACAATTGATGACTCAATCCGTGATGATGTTCGAAAATATGTTAAAAAACTCGGTGAATCAGGACTTCGAGTACTGGGAGTAGCTTATAAATCAGATATCCTTGAATCTGAGAAGTTATCATTAAACAATGAGCAAGATATGGTTCTACTAGGTATTCTTACCTTTCTAGACCCTCCTAAAGCAAGTGCTCAAAAGGCAATACAGGCTCTTGCTAAGTATCATGTCAAAACAAAGATACTAACAGGTGATGATGCCTCTGTTACGAGAGCAGTATGTGCTAAGGTCGGTATCAATGTTGAAACCATCATTACAGGTAAAGATATTGATGCCATGACAGAAGAACAACTTAAGGACTCTATCACAAAGTATGATGTCTTCGCAAAACTTACTCCCCAACAAAAAGCTCTTGTGATTAAAAATCTTAAAGAGCTAGGTCATGCTGTTGGTTATATGGGAGATGGCGTTAACGATGCTCTTGCAATGAGAGAATCAGATGTGGCGATATCAGTAGATACAGCTGTGGACATTGCGAAAGATAGTGCTGACATCATTCTTTTGGATAAAGATCTTGATGTTCTCCAACAAGGTATTCTTGAAGGACGTAAGATTTTCACTAACATCGTAAAGTATTTAAAGATGACGATATCAGCGAACTTTGGGAATATGTTTAGTGTGCTCATTGCTTCAATGTTTTTACCTTTTATCCCAATGCTACCTGTGCAACTCTTAGTCCTTAACTTAATTTATGACATAAGTTGTTTAACACTACCTTGGGATAATGTGGATAAAGATTATCTTTTAGAACCACATCACTGGGATGGAAAATCAATAAAGACTTACATGTTATGGCTTGGTCCAACCAGTTCAATCTTTGATATCTTTACTTTTATGATTCTGTATCTCTGGATTCTTCCACAGTATTTCCAAAGTTCCTATGCGACGCTAACGAGTTCTCAACAAATACTATTCCAGGGCTTGTTTCATACTGCTTGGTTTCTCCAATCATTATGGAGCCAAAGTCTCATCATCAATCTTATCCGAACTGAAAAGATTCCCTTTATTGAGAGCAAACCATCACATGGAGTGCTTATCTCTACATTACTTGGAATCTTAATTGGAAGTATGATACCTTATACACTTTTCGCAAGCTACTTAGGTATGGTAGAACCTCTCACGAGCTTCTTTATCTTACTTGGATTCAATATGATTTCATATAGCCTTACAGTATCTTTTGTAAAACGTTGGTATGTAAAACGATATGGTTCACTGTATAACTAAAAAAGACTGTCCAGTGACAGTCTTATTGTTTGAATTCTTTATGGCGTAAGATGAGGTAAAGACAAAGTAGCAGTCCAATAAACTCAAACGCAGCCAAGGCTACATAGATGGAACGTGCATCTAAGAAGATGCTTCCAAGGAATGTAATCGCAAAGGATCCCAAACCAATTGCGACTGTTGTATTAATAGAAATAGCTGAAGCTCTTACTTTTGCTGATACATTTTCCCCAATTAAATGCATGACACTTGTAAAGGCTGAACCATAACCAACTCCGTGTGTTAAGGTAACAGCAATAATCACCCACTTCACAGGGAAAAAGAAATAAGCTAAGAAGCGAATAGTATTTAAAGTAGCTGAAACAGCGAGAATCTTATATGCACCAAACTTTTCGATTAACTTATCTGAGAAAAACATCATGGGAATCTCAGTCCCAGCAGAGATTAGAATCGTAGTACCTAAGAATGTAAGACTTAAGTTTGCGTGTTGTGTAATATAGAGACCAAAGAATGTGCCGGTTGCTTGAACTGAACCGAGAATAAAGAAAGAAACAATAATAGACGCAACGTATGGCTTATTCTGAATGAGATTGTGGTAAATTCCTTTTGATTCAACTTGAACTTCTTCTTCATGATTATCGACATCTTCAATGTCAGGAAATTTAGGTACAAATATTAAAGGAATAAAGATACATAATGCATAGACCCAAAAGATTATTGTAAGACCAAAACTATCGGTTAGATATCCTGCAACTTGTCCTGCGATGGCATAGCCAAGTGATCCAAAGAGTCGGATTCGTCCGTATGGAATATTCTTAATGTTCGAGTATTGCATTACAAAGTTATCGGATAATGCACCTGGCGAAGACATAAAGAATGAGAAAACTACATAGGATAGAATAACTAAGGCAACGGCCTCATATTGAGCGACTGTTGCGAGGGTAATGCTGGTAATAATTGCGAGAACCATGGCAGTCATTAAGACTTTCTTATGTTGTCGCGTTTTATCACTAATAAAAGCAAAGAAATTTGTCGAGAAAAATGAAATTATAGGAGCAAAAGACATCATCATTGTGACTTGAGATGCTGTAAGACTTGTCTCAGTTGTAAAGAAAACAGACATAAACGACAGCAAGACTCCCAAGCCAAAGAACATAATCAAATTATATGCATAAACCATAGGCCACCCCTTTATCTTCTTACTAATATCATACACCCTGAAGTCGACTCTAAGTCAAGATAAAGATTTATTATGCAAGTGATTATCATTTCAATTTTGGGAAGTTGTCAGATTTAGAATCTTCTTGAATTTCCATGTTACAATAGAATTACGGAGGCAACATTATGGCTATTATTAATCATATTGATAAACGAACTCATTTTGAATTAAATATTCCTAAATCAAACGCATTTCTACTCCAACCGAAATCTACAATAGGTACAATCGATACCACATCATCAGTAAGACAAGCAATAGAAAAAATGAAACATCATGGATACACTGCCATTCCAGTAGTAACTGAAAATGGTGAATACTACGGTACAATTAGTGAAGGAGATTTCCTTTGGCATCTTGTCGATCGAAACTCAAGTGATCTTAGAAATACCGAAGATGAAGCAGTTACAAAAATTATGCGTAAACCGTGGAATCCCCCGGTGCGCTTTGATACTCCTTTAGAGGATGTATTAGAAAGAGTCCTGAATCAAAACTTTATTCCGGTTGTTGATGACCGTAATATTTTCATGGGTATTATTACTCGTAAATCAGTATTAGAATATTTGCTCTTTGTGTACGATGAAAACAATCGTTAGTTGAAAGGAAAAACTATGACTACTCGTAAACTCTGTATTGGATTTATTGGTAATGGTAAGAGTACCAATCGTTATCACTTACCGTTTATTCTCAGTCGTTATGAAACAATGTGGGTAAAAAAGATTCAAGCATCACCACGTTCTCTTAATAATTGGGATCAAATTGAAGGCATTGAATATTGCGATACTACAGAAGATATTTTTAGTGATGAAGATATTGATGTTGTAGTAATTTCAACACCTGCTGCAAGTCACTTTGACTATGCTATGCAAGCAATCTTAGCTGGAAAGCACTGTGTTGTTGAGAAGCCTTTTACAAATACATTAGAAGAAGCTCAAAAGCTCTTTGAGATGGCAGAGAAAAAGGGTGTAATTCTTCAATGTTACCAAAACAGACGTTTTGATAGTGACTTCTTAACAGTCCAAAAAGTTATTGAAAGCTCAAAACTAGGAGATCTCTATGAAGTCGAGATGCACTTTGATTACTATCGACCAGAGACATCAGAAAACTCAAAAGAGTTTAACCCGTATCATTCCTTTGTTTATGGACATGCTTCCCATACTTTAGACCAAGCTATCTCATACTTTGGTATTCCTAAGAATGTACATTATGATGTCCGTCAGCTCCTAGGAGAAGGAAGAGCGAATGATTACTTTGACTTTGATTTATTTTATGATAATGAGTTAAAGGTGTCTGTTAAGTCTAGCTTCTTTAGAGTGAAATCCCGACCAAGCTTTGTTGCATACGGAAGACGAGGTGTCTTTACGAAACAAACCAAAGATCGACAAGAAGAAGACCTAAAGAAGTTCTACATGCCAAATAATAGTGACTTTGGTATTGACCGTATTGAAGATTATGGTACATTGGCATATTACGAAGAGGGTCAGTACCACGAAGAACAAGTAGTCTCAGAAAAAGGGGACTATGCATATTATTATGATGCACTCTATGAAACAATCATGAATGGTAAAGAACCACTTGTTACTAAAGAACAAACTCTTGAAGTAATGCGTATTATGGAAATGAGTTTAAAACATCTCAAATAGAAAAAAAGACAGTTCGTAAGAACTGTCTTTGAATTTAGTGAGACTAGAATTATTCTAATTCACTAACACTCTCCATATTTAAATCTTCATTTTTCTCTAAGATCTTAAAGAATGGATAATAGATTCCAAATGAGACTAACCATCCAAAGAGTACAAAGGCTGCAGCTTCCCATCGGCCACCAGTAGATAGGAATGCTTTAATAGGAGCCGGTGTAATCCATGGAATACTTAATACAGGAGTCGGCAGAATATTCAGCCAAACACCAATTACAGACAGAATCAATAGAACGACGGCGGAAAGAATAAATGGAATTGCCATTAGCGGATTCAGCATAATTGGAAGACCGAAAATTACAGGTTCAGCAATATTGAAGGCACTACCAGGTGCAGATAACACACCCAATCCACGTAGACGTGGTTTCTTCGAAATAATTAATAAGATTACTAATGGAACAACACTTGTCCATACATAGTTATCTAAGAATAATGAAGTATATGTATATGGTAGCGGTGTACCAGCTGCGAATGCTGCTTGGTTTGCAGCTACCATTTGTGTCATAAATGTACCAGTAATCGGTGAGATAGTATTTGATCCGTGGATACCTACTGACCATAAGATACGGTCAATAACAACGATAATCATACTTGTAGCTGGTGAGTCACCAACTTGTAGTAATGGTGTAAAGAGACCTGTGATGATTTGAGCGATATTAATTTTTAATACGCCACCAATTGTCCACCAGAATACAACTACAAAGATTGATGGAATAAGACCAGCAAAGACACTAACAACCATTGGAGGAACGCCTTCTGGCATCTTAATGGTTACTTTTTTACGTAAGAAGAAGCGGAAAATTTCTACAGATACAATCGCTACAAGAATCCCTGTGAAAACTCCATCAGCACCTAAGAATGCTTGAGCAACAGCTTGTACGCCTACAGGTTCTGCACCTTCAGCAACGATGTGTAATGTTTGTACTGGATTCAGTAGTAAGAAACATGCAACTGCTAAGATAACTGGTTGTACGATCTCGAGGTTTTCACCACGGTTACGGTTATACCAATCAACTAAAGCATACGATGTTGTGAATACTGTAAATAGACCAATGTAGTTAGTTCCAAGACCAGCAACTTGAGCAATTGTCCAACGGAAATCACCTAAGAACGCTAAATAAGCTTTATTTGGAAATGATGCAATTAGAAGGAATAATGAACCAATAATTAATAAAGTCATAATTCCAAGACCTGTAAACTGCATTACTTGAACATATTTTAACTGTGAGAAACGAATTAATGGCGGTGCCAGTTTCTCTTCAACAAATTGTGATAATTTATGCATATATACTCCTTAATATCTTTCTATTATTTCCCTATGGTGTAGTCGATAAGTCCAGCATGCATGTATGCTTTTACAAAGTTAGGGCAGCTTGACTCTAAACCACGAACTTTCCCCATAGTTGTATAGTAAGCTTCATATGGTACACTGCTTACTTTCCCTCTAAAGAGGTCATAAATACGTAATGAATTAAACCATGTATCAACATCTTCTTGGCTCATCTCAAGATACTTAGTAGGTACAAATCCAACAAGGTCCTCTAAATTTTCCCCATAAAGAAGATCAATGTCTGCACCTTGTGCTCGTAGACGTTTAACTGCTGCAGTTACTGTTTTATAGGTATAGTAATGACGATCATGCATTGTACCTATATGGTGTGTAATAACAAGATCAGGTTTTTCCTGTTTGAAGTATTCCATCATTTCTTGGATGAATTCTTCTTCACTTGGCATATTACTTGATAGGTAGTCTAAGCGATGTGCATTAACTCCCATACCCTTTGCAACTTCATCAATTTGACGAACAAGCAAATCTAAATAATCTTGTTTCTCTTGTTCTGTAGCTCCTGCGACTTGTAGGCGACCTGTAGTTACATGAACAAAAGTAGATTTTGCACCAAAGCGATTCATAACAATCGACATTGGGCCTCCCATTAATTCTGCATCCAAGGGGTGTGCACCAACTGTGATAATACGTTTATATTCTTTCATATTTCCTCTCTCTTTCAAAAATTTAAACCATTCATTCTCCTGTCATAAGCACATGCTTAAGCAGATTTTAAGAAACATAACCGGTGTAAGCGTTTCCTAAACCCATTATAATCTGTTAAATCAGAATGTCAACACTTTTTCCCAGAAACTTTGGACCAAAGTGTCTATTGTAATTGAAACTCTTTTTTAGTATGATGGATACAGGAATGAGGTGCATGCATGAATCCTATCCAATTAATGAGAATTAATGAGACCAACTTCACGAAACAAGAAGTTGTGATTATGAATACAATTATTGATAAGATTGAATCTCTTACAAATTTATCACTTGTTGAGTTTGCAGATATTGTTGGTATCTCAAAATCAGCACTTTTGAGATTTTGTCAGAAACTTGGGTATGAGGGTTACAGTCAATTTAAGTATGATGTATCACGTTATGTTGATGAACTCCAATCAGAAGGATTGAAACATCCAAGTCAGAAAACAATCTCAGAAATCTATGCAGAGACAATCTTAGCAATTGATCATGTCGTCAGTGATGATGATATGAATGAACTTTATCTGAAGCTTAAGAACGCTAAGAACGTTAAAATTTTTGCTTATGCAGAAACAGCGATATCTTCGCTTTATTTTTCAGAACGCCTTTTAGCTTATGGTTATGATAGTGAGGTTGTCTCAGAAGTATTTAATATTCATAAAAAAGCATCAATTATTGATCCCGATGATCTTGTGATTATTATTTCTATCTCAGGAAATACAGCCATTATCGGCGAAGTAATCAACCAGTTGGAGGATCGCAATCTAAACACAGTATTAATTACTCAGAATACATTCTCAATGTTTAGAAATCGTGTGAAGCAAAGTATCTTTGTACCTTACTTCACTGATAATAACGATTCAATTAGCTTGGATTCACACGTAATATTATATGCATTTTTCAGTAAATTTATTAACTTTTTAATCAATAAAGAAAAACAACAATAAGGAGATTTAAATATGTCAATACGACAATTTGAGGGACAAGAAATCTTAGAAGTAATGAACTTATGGAACCAAGAAATGAGTGCAGATGCTCTTGATGTTGAGAGTTTCACAGCATTAGTTCTCGGTGATGATAATTTTAATAAACGCTATGTATTAACTGCTTATGAAGGTGATGAGTTAGCTGGCTTCATTTGGGCAGTGAAACGTAAATATCCTTATCTTGAAAGAGGGATTGAGCCAGAACGTGGTTATATTGTAGCAATGTGTGTTGCACGTAAGCATCAACGTAAAGGTATTGGAAGTAAACTCTTAAAACATGTTGAAGAAACAATGATTCAAGAGGGAGTAAAAGAAATTACATTAGGTGCATACAGCCCTAATTATCTCTTCCCTGGTGTTGATGTGCATAATTATGCAAACGGAACACCTTTCTTTGAAGCTCAGGGTTATATCAAGCGTGGTGAAGCAGTGTCAATGAATCAAACATTGATGCCATTTACTTATCCTGAGTATACTTTAAATAAAAAAGCTGAACTTGAAGCACAGGGCTATCGCTTCTCAAAATTTACATATCAAGATGCAACAGCATTAACTGATTTTATGATGACAAATTTCGGTTCTGGTTGGACACGTAACATTCAAGAATCATTTACACGTAAAGATGCTTTAGATACATTGATTGTATGTAAAGATAAAGACGGAGAAATTGTCGGCTACTGTCAAAGAGGTATTGATGGTCATCCTGATCGCTTTGGACCGTTCGGAGTTCGTGAAGATCTACGTAGTTATGGTATCGGTGGAGTACTATTTGATGAAATGCTCCACGATATGGCACAGCGTGGTATTCATCATGTTTACTTCTTGTGGACTGGTGGGCGTGCGCAACAAATGTATGAACGTCATGGTATGCGTGCCTATAGAACGTATGCATTAATGAGAAAAGCTGTATAAAGTGAGTGAAAAAAAAGAACCGTGAGGTTCTTTTTTACATTTTAGCCATTGTTTGGGGAATCAACTGAATGAGTTGTGAAGGTATGACCACGTAATTATCTTTGTAGATTTCATCAGCAATCATGCTGTGTAAACTAACTGCAGCAATTAATGTATGAAATGAAGGAGGAAATTGTGCAAAGAATCCTGCAATCATGCCTGCTAAGACATCCCCAGAACCACCAGTTGCCATCCCTGGATTACCATAAGGTATCGCTGCAATATTTCCTTGGAAATATATCTCCGTTTGATGTTTCTTAAGAACAAGCATTCCTTTGAACTCGTCCATAAATTTTTGGTTGGTATCGGGAGATTGATCTGGTATGGGAATGCCACTAAGTCGCTCCCATTCCTTTTGATGAGGTGTCAGAATAACGTTGGGTTTATTCATTATGAGAGTCACTTGTTCTGATATCAAGGTCAGTGCCGAACCATCGATAATAAGTATTTGATGTTCCTTGAGATTCTTTAGAACCCTATGAATGATGTGCTTACTGTCTTCGGATAATGCCATACCTGGTCCCATTAGCACGACATCTACAGTATTCATAAAATTGATAAGTCCATCGATATCTTCAATATCGAGCACCATAGCTTCTGGACAATGAGAAAGAAGTGCAGTTCGATTTTCTTTAACAGAAGCTACTGTGGTAAGTCCAGAACCTGAATAAACACAAGATTTAGTGGATAGAATAACGGCTCCACCAAATTGTTGTGATCCACCAATAATTAGAGTCTTCCCAAAGTCACCTTTATGAGATTCAACGGGTCTTCTTACAATAACTATTTTTAGAAGTTGATTAATGAACTCTTTAGTTAATACTTTCATAATACTTACCCTCCTTAAACAATTTGAATATCAAAATTAAATCATTTACAATAGTTTTACTAGATTGCGAGGAATTCCAGAAATGACGAACAAGAAAAAGCAATTATCATTTCTTATTTATTTTATCCCACTATTACTCATTGAAATCTTATTTAGAATCCAAAACAACCAAACATATCCAAGTATCGTATTTGTACGTTCCATACTATTTGTAGGGTTCCTAACATCAATATTGTATCTTATTAATACGTATTTTAACACTATCCTAGCTCGAATCCTTACCGTACTACTCTTTCTTTTCAATAGTATTTATGCCTTTTTCCAAACAGGGATTCATTATTATTATGGACACTTTTTCTCAATGCGATTCTTGTTTGAGGGGACTCCTGATGTTGGTAGTTATACGGTCGATTTTCTAAAGTATCTTAAATTAGAGACATACGCATTTATACTAATGGGTCTTATCGCAATAGCTATTTATCTATATATTAAGCCTAAAAAATCAATAGATACTAATCCTAAATACTTATTGATTTCTATTATGAGCTCATTATTACTTTACTTAGCTTATATCGCAATGTTGTTTATAGGAGATGCTCCTAATGCCTTTGAATCTTCAATAAAGCTTTATATTAAGCCATATTATACAGAGAACGCAATGAATCAACTTGGGATGTCTTCTTTTATTTCAACAGATATTATCTACTCTTTAACTTCCGATGGAAGCTTGGACGTTGCAATCCCACAAGAGGAAATTGTGGAAGAGCCAATTGAAGAACCTGAAGAAGAGAAACCTTCGACATTAGAAGGTCGTATTCAAGATGACTTTGAATGGATTCAAGCAAGAGATGCTGAACAAAACGATACAATACGTTCCATTGATAATTATTTTCTTGGGAAGTCATATACCGAAAGAAATGATAAAACCGGTGTCTATAAAGATAAGAACTTTATCTATGTCCTTGTGGAAGCCTTTGATATGATCGCAATCCATGAAACCTTAACGCCAACTCTCTATAAAATGCAACAAGAGGGTACATATTTCGATCACTTCTATTCTCCACAATTCAACTGTGCAACAGCTGAATCGGAGTTAATGTCGCTGACTTCATTATATCCAGTAATTGATACATGCACGATGAGTGCATATTATGATAGAACATCACCTCAAACGATATTTAATCTCTTTAAGAATCAAGGCTATAACACGTCTTCCTATCATAATTGGAACGATCAATTTTATCCACGTAGTATTATTCATCCAGAATTAGGTTCGGATCACTATCGTGATGTAAAGACTCTAATTCCAAGATTAATCAGTGGTTGGCAAAGTGACCTCACCATGATGGAAGGGATTGTGAAGGAATTGAATGCTGAAGAAGGTGAGTTTATGTCATATATCATAACGTCTTCAACCCATCTTCCTTATGATGCACCTTCATCACTTGGTAATCGATACGTCAATAGAGTGTTGGAAGTATATCCAGATGCTCCCTTAGAAATACGAACCTATTTATCGAAAGCTGTGGAGCTTGACCTTGCGATGCAATACCTTCTTGAAAATCTATCAAGCATGGATAATACAGTAGTAGCCATGTATGCTGATCATCGTCCTTTAAAAATGAAGGGAGCATATCTTGATAAGTATTCAGATATTAATCGCTTAGCAATGTACGAACTGGATCGTACGCCAATGATTGTTTACAATCCCCAGCAAGTACCAGAAAAAGTCTCAAAAGTATCCAGTACCATTGACATGGCACCAACCTTTGCGAACTTATTTGATTTAGAGTATGATACACGTCTCTTTATGGGGAATGATATTTTTAGTAATGAAGAGAACCTCGTTATTTTCCAAAATGGTTCATGGTATTCTCAGAAAGGTTATTTTAGCACAGCAGATGCACGTTTCTATCCTTTCGATGAAGCAGATAGCATAAGCAGTGATGAAATTAATCGAGTGAATCAAATCGTTAAAAATAAGATGTCTGTATCATCACTCATTTATACACATCAATACTTTAATAAACGTTTATTTATTCATGATAAATACAAACAACTAGCTCCTTAGGGGCTAGTTGTTTTTTGAACGGATGCCATTGTGGAATCCTTGAATCATAGATTGTAGTCTCTTGTTTTGAGTCTCTTCTCGTTTTGCACTCAGTACATGGCGCGTCCAATCTTTCTGCATCCCTTTAGGTAGTTCCTTAAAGAACTTAAGGGCGAAAGTATCATGACTCAACAACGCTTCCAGTTCGCCAATACGATCCTCATAAAGAGCAACACGTTGATCACTAGGAGCGGTACGAGTCTTTTTTAGTCCTTTGATATTCTTCAAGCGAATCATTGTAAAGTTGTCATCGTAGGATAGCATTTGCGTAAATTGGAGCTGAGTCCCTTCAACAATTCCAGTCTCATCGCTTACATGGCAATAAGGAAAGATTGCATCACGATGGATACCTTCAAGTTGGATTTTATTTTGTAACTTTGGATAGACAAACATTAAAGAACCTTTCTCTTTGATAAGATTCTTGCTGTCACTTTCAAGTATTGCCGCTAACATTTCTTCTAAGTCTTTTATGTATACGATTCTTAAATCTACAGGATAACTTGCATTGTATGGTGGAAGTTTGTCGTCAAATGCATGTGGGTCTTCACTATGTATTGTCTCATACTTCTCTAGTTTAAGTTTTTGAATCAGTTCGGCTGTCATACGATCTCCTTTTTCTTTTATTGTAACGATACTTAAGATCCTGTGCAATTAAGACGATAAAAAAAGATGCTTTCGCATCTTATTCGGTCACTAACCAAAGAACTTGTTGAGTATTTTCTAAGAATTGGCTAATAATGAGACGTTCACGAAGTTCGTGGGCAAACTCTCCGCCTGCAGCAAGTGCAATAGCATCAATGCCATTATAACTTAGACCACTTACATCAGTTCCTCCACGCATCACGAGAGTGCGGTAGTCAAGATTGTGTCTTTCACACATTGCTTTGAATCGTTTTAAGACAGGATTGTCTTCACTATGATGGTAAGCATGAAGTGATTGATCAACACTTACTTCTAGCTTAGCACCAAACTTATCAACGGATGCTTGTAGGGTATCTAAAACATGTTGAACTTGTGCTTTTCCTTTTTCTGTATCGAGGCTTCGGACTTCCATCGCAAAACGAGTCACTTCCGGCACAACGTTTGTAGGATAATCACAGATTACACGACCAATATTAGTTGTGGTATCTTCATCAATCTTCAAGAGTTTCATATTAGAAATTGCATCTGCCATAACTTGAATTGAAGAAATTCCTTCATCAGGAGCTTGACCAGCGTGAGCTGCTCGACCTGTAATTGTTCCAAGAATATCATAATAGTCTGGTCCTCCAATTACTGCAGCACCAGGTCCGCCACCACCATCAAGAACATAAGCAATTTTCCCTTTGACAAGTTCTTTATCGATATTAAAAGCACCTAAGATTCCAACTTCTTCACCAATTGTAAAGAGTAGTTCGAGTGGAGGGTGGTCTAAGTTGTTTTCACGAAGGACAGCTTCCACTTCTATAATTTGAGCAATACCTGCTTTGTCATCAGAACCTAAAATTGTAGTACCATCTGAAACGATATACAAACCATCTTCACTAAAGGAAGGTTTTACACCATTCCCTGGTTCAACAGTATCCATATGTGCTTCAAGAATAATAATATCTTCGTGAGCTTTTGAACCCTTACCTGGAACCTTTACGATAACGTTTCCAGCATTAGACTGAGGTACAGCTTTCCGAGACACCATATCCTCATGAACTTCATATCCAAGCTCAGTAAAATATGCAATTAAGTAATCAGCTACGCCACGCTCATTCATGCTTTGGCTATCAATTTGTACAAGTTCCATAAAACGTTGTAATGCACGATCTCTATTAATCATTAGAATCCCTCTTTTCTATTAGTATAAATTGTAACAGAAGTCAAAAAATTGTCTATACCTTATTATGTTTAAAATGTTAGTTAAAAGTGTTAAAATGAAACTATATAATTGGTGAAATACTGAACAAGAGAAAGATACACGAGAGGAAGCTAAAATGTACATACTCACACTAATTAGTATTATTCTTATTATTGCTTTTGGATTGTATAAAAAACGTTCGTTGCTCAGACATAATAAAGTAGCAGATACCAAATCGTTTTTTATGAAGTATGGGGTTGTTGCAGTAGTTATTCTTGGAGTTGTGTTCACAATTGACTATCAAAATAGAAACATTACTACAAGAAATCAATGTATTAATGACACAGTCATTCGTAATCATAATTCCTATTTCAAAGACAGTGATGCTTATAATCTCTGTACTACCGAAGGGAATCGAGAAGTCTTTGTAAACCCAAATAAGGCATATCAACGTTTCATGGTCGACTATGGCTTTGATGCCCTCGGATTTGCTGCCTCAAACTTTGAACCGCAAGTTATTACTAAACAAGGAATGCGAAGCTTTAGTCCTTGTTGTGATCTCTATCGAGACGAAGACAGACCTGTGTTAAAATTCATCGATATATTCCAGATATCGTATATGAAGATTCCAATTGATCTTGTCACAAAGGAGGGTTACAGCGTTACGATTACTGGTAACTCGTATTTTGATTCGTATACCGATAGTAGTGGAAAACTTGTGAAAGCGGAACCCGGTCGTATTTTTCTTGAGTCAAGTGTATCTATTAGTAATCCAACGATTCATGAATTTGATATAGGAGTCAAAGAT
>RCMY010001763.1_pt1 | contig 20095 bp, 13 predicted proteins | sample 2041341 | NCBI WGS metagenome assembly RCMY01 (sample SAMN09708234, study PRJNA481090) | Marine sediment metagenome, whole genome shotgun sequencing project. | reverse complement strand
AAGGTCGCGTTTGCGCGGCAGGCGTTCAACGACTCGGTGATGCATTACAACAACAAGCGCGAAGTGTTCCCGTCCAGTGTCGTGGCGGGCATGTTCAACTTCGCCGAGGCCGCGTTGCTGGAAATCCCCGAAGACAAGCAGGCCGAGGTGCGGGCAGCGCCGAAAGTCGAGTTCTGAAGAATTACCGGACGCTTGACCGTGATCCCGGCGCAAGCCGGGATCCAATTTGACCTGCGGATTCCTGATGAGACCTCTGGATGGGATCAATCGGCCGTTATTTTACTGGTGCATCACGCTGCTGAGCCGATGCCTGCAAGGCAACCGCCCAATGGATCCCTGCTTGCGCCGGGATGACAGGCGATCCGGTTTGGCCTACAACGTTTGCTGTCTATGAACTTCTTCGAACATCAAGCGGCCGCCCGCCGCACATCGACCCGTCTGATCGTGCTGTTTGCACTGGCCGTGATCGGCATCGTGCTGGCGGTCGATATTGCGACCTACATCGCCTTCGGCGGCATGCATCGCGAAGACGGTGGCCAGAGCGGCGGATTGCTGGTTTTCACCACGCTGGGCACCATCGCTGTGATCGGCTTGGGCTCGTTGTACCGCATGGCGTCGCTGCGTGGCGGCGGCGAGCCAGTGGCATTGCAGATGGGCGGCGTGCCGGTGCCCGAGGACACCAGCGACTTCAACCTGCGACGGTTTCGCAATGTCGTCGAGGAAATCGCGATCGCCTCGGGCGTGCCCGTGCCGAAGTTGTACGTGCTCGAGCACGAGTCGGCGATCAACGCCTTTGCCGCGGGTTACTCACCGTCCGATGCCGTGGTCGCGGTGACGCGCGGTGCGCTGGACCGCCTCAACCGCGATGAACTGCAGGGCGTGATCGCGCACGAGTTCAGTCACATCCTCAATGGCGACATGCGTCTGAACATCCGCCTGATCGGGGTGCTGTTCGGCATCCTGATGCTGGGGATCATTGGTCGCAAGGTGCTGTATTTCGGTGGTCGCGGGCGTGACTCGCGCGGCGCCGCGGTGATCCTGATTGCGGCATTGGTCGCGATCGTGGTCGGATTCATCGGGCTGTTATTCGGACGCATGATCAAGGCCGGCATCAGCCGTACCCGCGAATCGCTGGCTGACGCCTCGGCGGTGCAGTTCACCCGCCAGACCGATGGGCTGGTCGGTGCGTTGAAAAAAATCGGCGGGCTGGAGGAAGGTTCGAAACTGAACCCCGGTGGCGATACCGAGGAAGTCAGCCACATGTTGTTTGGTGACGGCATGGGTTTCAGTGGCCTGTTTGCCACCCATCCGCCGCTGGTCAAGCGCATCCAGGCATTGGATCCGTCGTTCAAGGGTGAGCAACTCGAGCAGTTGCGCGCGCAGTGGATGGCGTCGCCACCCAACGGCATGGAAGAAGACATCCAGCTTGGGCTGGTCGGCAACGGCGGCGCACCGTTGCCCGTCGCGGGCAATCGTTTCGACGTCACCCCGCCGATGGTGGTGTCGCAGGTCGCGCAACCCGCAGCCGACGACTACCGTCGCGCGGACAGTATCGTCGCCGGCATTCCCGCAGGCTTGCGCACCCTGGCCTCGCAGCGCGATGCGGTGATGCCGCTGCTGCTCGGATTGCTGCTGTCGGATGATCCAGGCGTGCTCAAGATCCAGCACAGCGATATTGCTGCACGCTTGGGCCCGGCGGTCGCACAACAGGCAGTCGACCTGCGCGCGGGGCAGTTGCACGATATGCATCCGATGTTGCGATTGCCGCTGGCGGCAGTGGCGTTTCCGGTGCTGCGGCTGCGTCCGCGTCCACAGCTGGACGACTTCATGGACACGGTGCATGCGGCGATCAATGCCGATGGCAAGGTGTCGCTGTTCGAGTACTGCCTTGGGCGCTTGTTGCAGGTACAGGTACGCGAATCACTGGATCCGGGCCGTTACGCGCACTATGGCCGTCGCAAGCTGGCCGCGGTACGCAGCGAGATTTCGACCCTGTTATGCGTTGTTGCCCAGGCCGGCAACCCAGGCGATGAGGCCGAAGCGCGGCGTGCCTACTTGGCAGGCATCCAGCGCGTGTTGCCGCGAGACCATCTGCCATACATGCCGCGCGGCAATGGCGTGCTGGCGCTTGATGCGGTCTGGGAGCCGCTGGATGCGCTGGATCCGTTGGCGCGGCAGGCGCTGGTTGAAGGCATCACCACGACGATCAGCCACGATGGCCAAATCAATGTCGCCGAGGCAGAGTTGCTGCGTACGATCTGTGGGGTGCTGCATTGTCCATTGCCGCCGATGCTCGAGCGGGCCTAGCGTCGCGTTTCACTGCCGTATCCGGACACGCGCTGTATCAGCCAGCACGCTTTTCGTAGGAGCGGCTTCAGCCGCGAACACTTGATTGTGTATTGGCCTTTTGTAGGAGCGACGTAAGTCGCGATCATGTTTTCCGGAGCCAATGATCGCGACTTACGTCGCTCCTGCAAAAGACGAGATCCACATCCACATCAACAGCTTCCGCGCGACAGCGCGGAAGCTGTTGATCTCGGCTTTGGCTTCGACTCTTCAGCAAACACTCGCGCACGGAAAAGCAAAGGTCATACAACTACCAAGAATCAACCCCTACCCAAGATCAAATCCGCCGCCCGCTCGGCAATCATGATCGTCGGCGCATTGGTATTCCCGGTCGGTACCGACGGCATCACCGAAGCATCGACAACACGAAGGCCATCGACGCCTCGCACGCGAAGTTCGGGGTCGACCACCGAAGCGTCATCGGCACCCATGCGGCAGGTACCAACCGGGTGGTAAACAGTTTCCGCCTTGGCGCGGATGAACTCGACCAGCTCGCTGTCGGTCAGGTCCGTGCGTGCAGGAAAGATCGGTGCGCCGCGGATATCGTCGAACGCCTTCTGCGCAAACAGCTCGCGCGACACCTTGGCGCATTCGACCATCATCTTCAGGTCGAAGCCTTCGTCGTCACTCAAGTAGTTGGCTTCGATCCGTGCCTTGTCCGAGGCACGGTTACTCGCCAGCCCGATGCGACCGCGACTGCACGGATGCAGGAAGCACGCATGCAGGGTGTAACCGTCGCCGGTGAGTCGATGACGGCCGTGGTCGTCCAGCATCGCCGGGACGAAGTGGAACTGGATGTCGGCGCGATCATCGGGCGCATGTTGCGATCGCACGAACCCACCCGCCTCGGCGATATTGCTGGTGCCCGGACCACTGCGTCCACGCAGGAAATAATCGAAGGCGATGCGCAGGTCACTGACCCGGTCGTACGTCACGCGTCGAGTCGCATGCTGCAACGTGCAGATATCCAGATGATCCTGCAGGTTGGCGCCGACGCTGGTCGAATCGACAACGACCTCGATCCGATGCCGGCGCAGTTCGGCTTCCGGGCCGATGCCGGACAGCATCAGCAACTGCGGCGAGTTGATCGCGCCACCGCACAAGATCACTTCGCGCGATGCCGGCTGGTGGAAGGCCTGGCCACGCATCGAATAAGTCACGCCGTTGGCGCGTGGATGAGTGGAGACCGGAGTATCGAAGGTGATGCGGTTGACCAGTGCGCCGGTATGCACGGTCAGGTTGGGGCGTGATTTGACTGGATCCAGGTAACCGGTGGCCGTCGAGCAACGCGCGCCGTCCTTCTGCGTGACCTGGTACAGCCCAACGCCTTGTTGCCGGGTGCCGTTGAAGTCGGTGTTGTGGGAGAAGCCCGCTTGCTGGCCGGCTTCGATGAAGATTTCGGACAGCGGATTGACGTAGCGCAGGTCCGACACACCCAGCGGGCCGTCACCCCCATGCAGCGTGTCGCCGCCACGGGAGTTGCCTTCGCTGCGCTTGAAGTAGGGTAGGACCGCATCCCAGTTCCAGCCGGTAGCGCCCTGCGCCGCCCAACCATCGTAGTCGGCTGGGACGCCGCGGATGTAGCACATGGCGTTGATCGAGCTGGATCCGCCCAACACCTTGCCGCGTGGCCACCAGAGGGTGCGGTTGTCCAGGCGTGGCTCGGGTGCGGTGTCGTAGTTCCAGTTGACGCCCTTTTGTCCGACCAGCTTGGCGATTCCGGCCGGCATGTGGATGAAGGGATTCCAGTCGCGTGGGCCGGCTTCGAGCAGGAGTACTTTGCAGTCGGGGTCTTCGCTCAGGCGGTTGGCCAGTACACAGCCGGCGGAGCCGGCGCCGATGATGATGTAGTCGTACACATGCCGTCCCGTGGAGAGATTCCTACCAAACTATGCCGGAGTGGTGGAGTAAATGCTCAGGGAATGGCTGTGCCTGGGTTGTTGTTGGATTTCCATGCTGCGCGTGGAGCACCTCCACGATGCGCTGTATGTATCGCCACCCCGGCGAAAGCCTGGCTCAAGCTGCCGAGATCGGACGACTTCGGGTTTACAACGTGTCGAGGGATTCAATCCGTCCCGGGATGCCTCCCAGCCGGGCAATCGCTATCCAGCGGCCGGTCAAAGTCGCTGGATGCCTGCTTTCGCGGGAATGACGGCACGAGTGCAGGTCTTGGAAAAACTGGTCGCCAACAACGTTGATCAGCTAACGTGCAGAGCGCTGCCTGCCAGGTGGCGGCAGCAAGGGACAGGGGAATGACCGACATCACGGATGCCGACAGCCGGACCAACCGCGTCCACAGCGGCGAACTGCGCGCGGTCGTCCTGTCGTTCATCTACTTCTTCTGCGTACTGGCCGCGTACTACGTGATCCGTCCGGTACGCGAGCAGCTGGCCGCAGCAGTGGGCTCGACCCAGTTGCCTTGGTTCTACGGCGCCACCTTCCTGGCCATGCTGGCATTGGCGCCGGTGTTTGGCGCGCTGGTATCGCGCTACCCGCGCCGGATCGTGGTGCCGCTGCTCAACATCGTGTTCATCGCCTGCCTGCTGGCATTCGTGCGGCTATTTACCCAGCACGGGCTGCTGTCACCGCGTGCGTTGGGCGTGCTGTTCTTCGTCTGGGTGAGCGTGTTCAACTTGTTCGTGGTGTCGATTTTCTGGATCTTCATGACCGACATCTGGAGCGTGGCGCAGGCGCGGCGGCTGTTCCCGATCATCGCGCTGGCGGGCACCGCAGGTGCAGTCACTGGGCCGATCCTGACCCGGGAGCTGGTCAACATCGTCGGCGTGGGGCGGTTGCTATTGGTATCGGCCAGCCTGCTGTCGGTGGCCGTCATATGCGTGGTGCTGCTGGGACGCTGGGCACGCGTGCATGGGGAAAAGCGCCACGACCAGCATCATGAGGCGGCCGTCGGCGGTGGGATGTGGGATGGGTTGAAGCAGGTGTTCGCGACACCGTTCATGCGCGCAATGGCGCTGCTGCTGTTGCTGGCTGACGGCATCGGCACGGTCAACTACGCGCTGGTGGCGGATTATTCCAACGTGACCTTTATCGACGCGGCGGCGCGCACCGAGTTTGCGGCCAATGTCGACCTGGCCACCAACCTGCTGACTGCGTTGGTACAGATCACGTTGACGCGTTGGTTGTTGCCGCGCCATGGTGCCGGCCCGACCATCCTGGCCTGGGCATTCGCCAGCATCGTGATGCTGTTGCTGGTGGTGTTCGTGCCGGATCCGCATGCACCGTTGTTGATGGGGATGCCTGCGGTGGCGCTGGCGCTTATCGTCAGTCGCGGCCTGGCGTACGGCATGGCCGAGCCTGCGCGGCACAGCCTGTTCGCGGCCGTCCCGCGCAACCTGCGTTACAAGGGCCAGAACGCGGTGGATACCGCGGTATGGCGCTTTGGCGACGTCAGCATCGCGACCAGCATGAACCTGCTGCGCAGCGTCGGTGCAACCGTATCGACTTTCGCCACGATCAGCGCTGCCGCGGCGCTTGCGGCCGGTACGATCGGTTGGAGGGTGGCGCGACGGATGGAGGGCGATTCCACTGCGCCCGGATCATCAAAGCCACGGTCGTGACATGACCGACGAGGGCGCGCCAGGGCAAAGCCTGCATGACGCGATACCGGAACGCGCGCGCCGTCGCAGGCGCTGGGTGCAACGCGGGCTCCAGGTCCTGGCCGTGCTGCTGCTGGCGTTCCTTGCTTGGGGGTTTGTCTGGGAGCCAGGCCATCTGGTCGAACGCGACTACGCGTTGACGCTGCCGCACTGGCCCATGCAATGCGATGGCCTGCGCATGGACGTCGTCGCCGACCTGCATACCGGCTCGCCGCGCAATGGCGTCGACAACCTCGACCGGGTCGTCGACAGGTTGATCGCTAGCGACAGCGACGTGGTGGTGATGGCCGGGGATTACGTCATCCTCAAGGTCTTGCTTGGAAAATACGTGCCGCCGGAAGTCGTCGCCGCACATCTCAAGCGACTGGCCGTGCACAAACGCGTGTACGCGGTACTTGGCAACCATGACTGGTGGAAAGGCGGTGCCAGGGTGCGCCGCGCGCTGGACGGCGCCGGGATCGTGGTGCTGCAAAACCAGTCGCGCGAAGTTGAATTCCACGGCTGCCGCTTCTGGCTGGCCGGCGTCGGTGACCTGTGGGAAGGGCATCCGGACATCGCAGGCACCTTTGCCCAGGTCAATGACGCCGCGCCGGTGATCGCGGTCACCCACAACCCGGAGATCTTCCCGCGCATGCCGGCGCGCGCGTCGCTGGTGATCGCCGGGCATACGCATGGCGGGCAGGTCCGGCTATTGCCCGGGCGGCCGTCAATGCGTGGCAGCCATTACCTGGCCGGGACGATCCGGCAGGACGGGCGCCTATTGTTCGTGTCGCCGGGGATCGGGACCAGCATCGTGCCGTTCCGGTTCCGGGTGCCGCCAGAGATTTCGCGGCTGACGCTGCACTCTGCCGCGAAGCCCTTGTAGGAGCGACGTAAGTCGCGATATATGGTCTCAAGAGGCCCTGATCGCGACTTACGTCGCTCCTACAACAGCCTGGAGCGAGAGCTCGCGCCTGGAGACGCTCCTACAAGGGCGTTGCGTGCGGCCTTAAACGCCAGCGCCTGATCCGGCATCGGACTGTATATGCTCACACTCGCCGTGACCGACTGGGTGCCACAACAAGCCACCGCCGAAGCTGCCGTCGACACCGACCACGCCCTGGCGCGTGCCGCGGCCGGCGGTGACGTGCCGGCGTTCGAGGCGCTGTATCGCCGCCACGCCGGCCGCGTGCATGGCGTGGTGGCGCGCCTGGTCGGTTTCGACCGGGCCCGCGCCGAGGACATCGTGCAGGAGGCTTTCTTGCGTGCCTGGCAGGCGTTGCCCAGCTATCGTTTTGAAAGCGCTTTCGGCACCTGGCTGCACCGGCTGGCGGTCAATACCGCGCTGATGGAGCTGCGGTCACGCCGCAGCCGTCCCCAGACCGATGGCGACGACGCGCTGGATGGCATCGGCCTGCCGGACTCGGCTGGGCAGGGCGCGGCACTGGCGATGGACCTGGAGCGTGCGGTCGCCAGCCTGCCGCCACGGGCGCGCGCGGTGCTGGTGTTGTTTGACGTGGAAGGCTGGAAGCATGACGAGATCGCCGAGGCGCTGGACATGGCGGTGGGTAGTTCGAAGGCACAACTGCATCGCGCGCGCGGCCTGTTGCGCACGCGGTTGGGAGACCAGGCATGAAAAGAGACGAGACCAAACATCCTGCATCCGGCGACCAGGACGACGCACGCCTGCGCTGGCAATTGCGCGGCATGCGCCAGGACCTGCCTCCGCAGCGTGACCTGTGGCCACAGATTGCCGCACGCATCACCTCACCACGTGCCGGTTCGACCGTCGCCAAAGCGCCGCATCGCCGTGCGGCCCTGCGCCGGGCGCTCCCGCGCTGGACACCGCTGGCGTTGGCAGCATCGTTGTTGCTGGCCGTCGGCCTGGCCTGGCAACTACGCCCGCTGCCTGAGGGCATGGCACCAGCCCCCGTGCAAACGGCCCAATCGTCAGCGCGCCGGGCATCGGCAAAGCTGTTGCCTCGCGAGGCCGATGCCATGGCCCGGGAGTACGGTGCCGCGCTGCAGGAACTGCAGGCTGCAACCCCACAACCGCTGCAGCCGCGCGTCGAAACCGCTGCGTTACAAGAGCTCGATCGCAGTGCAGACCAGATCCGCGATGCGCTCAGGCGCGACCCGGGTGCGCGTTTCCTGTTTGAACGCTTGCGCCGCACTTACGCACAACGCCTGGAGTTGACCCGGCGCAACGCACTGACATGAAGCACGACTTTGACAGGCATCATTTGCGCATCCCGACTTGTATCGACATGCGTTACACAGAAAATTCCCGGAGAACCCCCATGCGCCTGATCCCAATCCTTTGCATGACCCTGTTGGCGGGTCTCGCTAACAGCCCAGTGCTCGCGGCGACACCGATCGACCAGACGCGGCCGCTTGATCCGACCGGTCGTGTCGAAATCGACAACCTCAAAGGTCGCATCCAGGTGCGCGCCTGGGATCGCAACGAGGTCAAGATCACGGGGTCGCTCGGCGATGGCGTGGAGAAACTCGTGGTCGAAGGCAGCCGTGGCCACCTCGTCGTAAAGGTGCAGTACCCCAACCACATCGGTGCCTGGCGCAACGACCGCACCGGGCCTACTGATCTCAGGTTGCAGGTGCCACTGCGGGCGGACCTGGACATCGAGTCGGTCTCGGCCGACATCGACATCGTCGGCGTGGCCCCCGGCGATCTGGACATCGATACCGTCAGCGGCGATGTCGTGGTCGCGGCTGCCCCCCGGCACGCCGATATCCAGAGCGTCAGCGGGGACATGCGGCTGACGCTCAACAGCCCCGAGGTCAAGGTTGAAACGGTCAGTGGTGACCTGGTCCTGCGTGGCCGCCTGGACGGTGAGGCGCATGCCGAAACCGTATCCGGCGACATCACCCTGGATAGTCGCGGCAAGCGCATGCGCCGGATCTCGGTGGGGACGGTATCGGGTGACGCGGACGTGCGTGTCGGACTGGCCGATGACGGTGAGATCAGGGGTGAAACGGTCAGTGGCGACCTGAAACTGCGGCTGCCAAAATCATTGTCGGCGCAGGTCAGCGGCGAGACCTTCAGCGGCGACCTGGATGCGCCGGGCGCCAAGGTCGAGAAGGAGGGCTTTGGCCCGGGCAAGAGCTTCGAGCAACGCTATGGAAGCGGGACGGGTGAAATCCACCTGGAGACGTTTTCCGGGGATGTCACGTTGATCCTGGAGTAGTGGCTCTCCCTCGCCCCGCTTGCGGGGGTGAGGGCGTGCTGCTTGCGAGCCACTGGCTCGCGCACGACTGAACGCTCTTGCGTGCTACGCAAGGGCCGGGGCGCGTAGCGCGGGACAGCTTCGCGCAGCGAAGCAGGGTGAGGGGTGCGGCTGTTGCGATGCTGCCGCAAGAGCGCCCCTCATCCGCCCTTCGGGCACCTTCTCCCCGTAAACGGGGAGAAGATAATCCACACCAGATTGCGTTCCTGCCGCAGTCCTCAAGCCGCGGCGCGGCCGGCCGTGGCTTCCTGGTCGGCCTTGCCGAAGTCGCCGTAATACGACGCCGCGCGTAGCTCCCAAGGCTCGAAGTCGTCGACGCTGATCGCATCGATCGTCATCTTGCGCAATTCCGCCAGCTGCTTGCGCTCGTCGGCGGTGATCCAGCCTTCGTTGACGCCTTCGTCCAGCTGGGCATCGAAGTCCAATGCCTCGATGTCGCTGTTCTTCAACGCCTTGAGGAACTTGCGCTCCACCGGCTCGGCCAGGATCACCTTGGGCAGGTAGCTGTCGATGCGTCCGGCAGGATTGTTGTCGCACGGCGTCAGGAAGGTCCCGCTCGCCAACCGCTCGCGCGCCTCGCAGGGGGTCATCAGCAACGACGCTGCGCGACGGCCCAGGCGATCGCTCGGGGCTTGTGCGCGACGACCCATCGGAAACACCAGCACCCACAACAGCCAACCCATCGGTCGTATCGGGAAGTTGCGCAGTGCAGTCGACAACGCGGTCTCGATCTTGTTGATCGCGTCATGGAACGCCCAGGCCAGCAGCGGCTGGTCGCCTTCCGGCCGGCCGTCGTCCTCGTAGCGCTTGAGCATCGCGCTGGCGATGTACAGCTGGCTGAGCACGTCGCCCAGCCGCCCGGACAACGACTCCTTGAACTTGAGCTTGCCGCCGAGCAGCAACATCGACGTGTCGGCCATGATCGCCAGCGCCGCTGAATAACGGTCCAGCTTGCGGTAATAGCGGCGGGTGTAGTTGCCGCCCGGTGCCTTGCCGAGCTTGGCCCAGGTCAGTCCAAACCAGAACGCGCGCACCGCATTGGAGATCGCATAGCCGATGTGGCCAAACAGGTTGCGGTCGAAATCATCCAGCCCCTGCGCCTTGTCCGGGTTCTGCGCGGCCTTCATTTCCTTGAGCACCCACGGATGGCACAGGATTGCGCCCTGGCCGAAGATCAACAGGCTGCGGGTCATGATGTTGGCGCCTTCGACCGTGATCGCGATCGGCGCTGCCTGCCAGTCGCGGCCGGCAAAGTTGCGCGGCCCCAGGATGATGCCCTTGCCGCCGAGCACGTCCATGACGTCCATCGCGACTTCGCGGCCCATCGTGGTGCAGTGGTATTTGGCGATCGCCGACGGCACCGCCGGGGTCTCGCCGCGGTCGACCGCCATCGCGGTAGCCTGCGACAGCGCGCTGATTGTGTAGGCCTTGCCGGCGATCCGCGCGAGCGCTTCCTGCACGCCTTCGAAGCGGCCGATCGACAGCCCAAACTGCTTGCGGATGCGCGCATACGCGCCGGTCGCCACCGCGCCGATCTTGGCGCCACCGCTGGCGGTGGAGGGCAGGGTGATCGAGCGCCCGATCGACAACTGCTCGTTCAACATCTGCCAGCCCTTGCCGGCGTAATCCTCGCCACCCAGCAACTGCGACAGCGGCACGAAGACTTCATGGCCGTGGATCGGTCCGTTCTGGAACGGCGAGTTGAGCGGAAAGTGGCGACGGCCGATGTCCACGCCAGGGGTGTCGTGAGGGACCAGGGCGATGGTGATGCCCAAGTCCTTGGTATCGCCGATCAGGCCGTCCGGGTCGTACATCCGGAACGCCAATCCGATCAACGTCGCCACCGGCGCCAGGGTGATGTAGCGCTTGTCGAACGTCAGCTTGAGGCCCAGCACGGTGGCGCCGTTCCACTCGCCCTGGCAGACGATGCCGTAGTCGGGGATCGAAGTCGCGTCGGAGCCGGCGAAGGGCCCAGTAAGAGCGAAGCAGGGCACCTCGCGGCCGTCGGCCAGGCGCGGCAGATAGGTGTCCTTCTGTTCCTGCGTGCCGTAATGCAGCAGCAGTTCGGCCGGGCCCAGCGAGTTGGGCACGCCGACGGTGGAGCTGACCACCGAGGAGATCGAGGAAATCTTCTGGATCACCTTGTGGTGCGCCAGCGCCGAGAAACCCAGCCCGCCGTATTGCTTGGGGATGATCATCCCGAAGAATTTGTTCTGCTTGATGTAGTCCCACATCTCCGGCGGCAGGTCGGCGTGGACGTGGTTGATCTCCCACTCGTTGATCGTCGTGCACAGCTGCTCGACCGGGCCGTCCAGGAACGCCTGCTCCTCATCGGTGAGCTGAGGAGCAGGTTGCGACAACAGCTGGTCCCAGTCCGGCTTGCCAGAGAACAGTTCGCCCTCGAAGCCGACGCTGCCCGACTCCAACGCGATGCGCTCGGTCTGCGACAGCGGCGGCAGGATTGCGCTGTAGAACTTGAGCAACGGCGCGGTGATGAACGGCTTGCGCAGCGCTGGGACCAGCATCGGGATCGCGATCAGTGCCAGCACGACCCCGACGATGATGGTCGCGGTCGCGTTGGCTCCCAGCAGCCAGCAGGCGACCAGCAGCGAAGCCGTGAGCGCCACCCAGGTGGCCAGCCGCAACCGGTGGTAAGCGGCAAAGGCACCCGCCAGCAAGAACACGAGGATGGGAATGACGATGCTCATCAGGGGCTCCAGCGGGCGGTCGTCGCCCGGATGCAAGGGGGGCAAGCCAAGCGGCGCTCTGCAGTCGACCGGCCGGCGAGCCAACGGTCGAAGCCGGAACGGTCGGGGCTGGTCTGGTGCATTGTGCTTTGCAGGGTTACCATACGCTCAAGTATGGAGAGTGGGAGAAGGGCCTGTCAACTCGAATACAAATCAGCCGATGCAGGGTCAACAGATGCCGGGTCAAGCTGGAGCCCTAGTCACGTGATGCATGATCCGCTGGCGATGACGTCGGGCGATGGCAGTGCTGGCGATGACCCCGTCGGCGATGGGCCGTTCGCGCTGCAGCATTACCGCGGGCGCATTCACGCGTACTATTGTGAGCCATGGCGTATGGACAATCCCCTGATATGACCAGCCCGCATATGACCACACCGGCAGCCAAGTCCGAACGTCTCGGCCGGCTCAGCGCCGACGACTGGGCGCAGGGCGCGCTGGACCTGATTGCCGAATCCGGCGTCAGCGCGGTCGCGGTCGAACCGCTGGCCAGGCGCCTTGGCGTCACCAAGGGCAGCTTCTATTGGCATTTCCCGGCCCGCGAAGCCCTGCTCGTGGCGGCCCTGGAGCGCTGGGAAAAGCATGAGCAGGAAGCCGTCTTTGGCCAGCTCGAGGCGATTGCCGAGCCCGGGCAGCGGCTGCGCGCGCTGTTCCAGCTGGTCGCGCACGAGTTCAAGTCGCACATCATTTATAGCGAGCTGCTCAAGGCGCTGGACCATCCGGCCGTGCAGCCAGTGATCGAGCGCGTGTCCAAGCGCCGCATGGATTACCTGACCGCATCGTTCCGGCAGACCGGCCTCAACCGCAGCGAGGCCCAGCATCGTGCGCGGCTGACCTATGCCGCCTATGTCGGCTTCCTGCAGCTGACGCTGCAGTTGCAGCAGCAGCGCCTGCAGCATGACGAGTTCGAGGCCTATGTCGAACATGTCATGACGACGTTGATCCCTGTCGCATGAAAGGCGTGCTGTTGAAAAGCCTGCTGTTGAAAAGCGTGCTGTCACGAAGCGTGCTCTCGAAAGACATGCCGTCAAGCCCTATGCCGTAAACCGCTCGCGACAGCGTGTCGCGACCGAAACCATTTCCGTCTCGTCCTGGAGCCCGATTCAGTGAATGCCGCCCCGCAAGCCGTCACCGCCAAAGTCCTGCCAGCAAACGCCGCCACCGGCAGCACATTGCCTGCCCTCAACGCATGGGTGGCGCAAGTCGCCGCATCCACCCAGCCCGACGCGATCCACTGGTGTGATGGCAGCGACGCCGAGAGCGCGATGCTGATCGAAAAGATGCAGGCCGACGGCACCTTGCACCCACTCAACGCACAGACCCATCCCAACAGCTGGCTGCACCGCTCCAACCCCGATGACGTCGCGCGCGTTGAACACCTCACCTTTGTCTGCACCAGCGACCGCGACGACGCCGGCCCCAACAACCACTGGATGGCGCCTGCCGACGCGCACGCCAGGATCGATGCGCTGTTTGACGGCTGCATGCGCGGCCGCACGATGTATGTCATCCCCTATTGCATGGGTCCGATCGGCTCGCCGTTGTCGCGTTGCGGCGTGGAGATCACCGACTCGCGCTACGTCGTGGCCAACATGCGGATCATGACCCGCATGGGTGCGCCGGCATTGAAGCGTATCGAGGCAGAAGGCCACTTCGTCAAGGGCCTGCACTCGATCGGCGAGCTCGACCCCGAGCGCCGTTTCATCATGCATTTCCCCGAAGAGCTCACGATCAAGTCCTACGGTTCCGGCTACGGCGGTAACGCACTGCTGGGCAAGAAGTGCCACGCCCTGCGCATCGCCTCGCACCAGGCGCGCAGTGAAGGCTGGCTGGCCGAGCACATGCTGATCCTGGGCATCGAAAACCCGCAGGGCGAAACCCATTACATCGCCGCGGCCTTCCCGTCGGCCTGTGGCAAGACCAACCTGGCGATGCTGATCCCGCCCGAAGGCTATCGCCGTGATGGCTGGAAAGTCAGCACCATCGGCGACGACATCTGCTGGATGCGTCCGGGCGAGGACGGCCGGTTGTACGCGATCAACCCGGAGGCCGGCTTCTTTGGTGTCGCGCCGGGCACGTCGCAAAAATCCAACGCCAACGCAATGGCGACCATCCAGCACGACACCATCTTCACCAACGTCGGCGTCACCGCCGACAACCAGCCGTGGTGGGAAGGCATCGGCAACGGGCAGGTGCCGGTCACTGACTGGCGCGGTGATCCCTTCGACCCGGCCACGCGCCCTGCCGCGCATCCCAACTCGCGGTTCACCGTCAGTGCCAGGCAGTGCCCAAGTTATTCGGACATGGCCGAGGACGCGAAGGGCGTGCCGATCAGCGCCATCGTCTTTGGCGGACGGCGTGCCTCGCTGGTGCCACTGGTGTTCGAGGCACGCGACTGGACGCATGGTGTGCTGGTCGGCGCGTCGATGGGTTCGGAAACCACCGCCGCCGCGACCGGCGCGGTCGGCGTGATGCGTCGCGACCCGATGGCGATGAAACCCTTCTGCGGCTACAACTACGGCGACTACTTCGCGCACTGGCTGTCGTTCGACAAGCCCGGCGCCAAGTTGCCGAAGATCTTCCACGTCAACTGGTTCCGCAAGGACGCCGACGGCAAGTTCGTCTGGCCAGGCTTCGGCGACAACCTGCGCGTACTGGAATGGATGATCGGGCGCGTCAACGGCACCACCGAAGCAGTCGAAACGCCGATCGGCGCCCTGCCAGCACCGGGCGCGATCAATCTTGACGGGCTGGCGCTTGCCGAGGATTCCCGTCGCCTGCTGTTTGATTACGATCGCGACGGCTGGCGCCAGGAGTTTGCCGGCATCGCGGCCTATCTGGACGAATACGGCGAGCGCATGCCGCAGGCGCTCAAGGCCGAGCAGCGTAGAATCGCAGAGCTTCTTGAGACTGCAAGCTGATGTGTTGTTAACAAGCGTCATGTTGCGGTGCAATATCCAGACATTCGGCGCTCAGGCGGGCCTCTGCAGTTATTTATATTTAAAACAATGGGTTACCAAAGAAATCGATTGCTTTTTGGCAAACTCGGTAGCCCGATGCCCATTCAGCGGAGGGAAATCAACCGCAGGGGTTGTTAAAGAATCGTTGTCTGTTCTATAGTCGGCCGGTCTAGCCACATTACGGCTTTGACGTACATGTACTTCATCAAGGTCCTTCGTCCCATATGGGGGTTAAAAAAAATGGCTTCTAACAATCTCGCCAAAGGCTTCAAGCGAAGCGCACTGACCGTGGCAATGGGTCTGTGCTTCGTCGGTGCCGTCCAGGCGCAGTCCAACGCGGCTGGTGTCATCACCGGTCGTGCTGCTGCAGGCGACACCATCACCGCTACCAACACCAGCACTGGCCAGAGCCGTACGATTACGGTCGGCGCCGGTGGTGATTACCGCTTCTCCGCAATGCCGACTGGCCAGTACACGGTCAGCCGCAACGGTGGCGAAGCACGCGATGCCCGCGTCAACGTCGGCAGTGCAGCCACCGTCGACTTCGTCGCTTCCGGTGGTGGTTCGCTGGGCACCGTCACGGTGGTCGGCAGCAACCAGGTCAACCCGATCGACGTCTCCTCGGTAGAGTCGACCACGATCCTGACCGCAGAGCAGATCAACAAGATCCCGGTGCCGCGTAACGGTACCGCTGTTGCCCTGCTGGCCCCGGGTACCGTGCGTGGCGATGCCGCATTTGGCAACCTGGCCTCGTTCGGCGGTTCGTCCGTCGCCGAGAACCAGTACTTCGTCAACGGCTTCAACATCACCAACACCTTCCAGAACCTCAACTTCGTGCAGGTGCCGTTTGAAGGCATCGCCGAGCAGCAGGTCAAGACCGGTGGTTACGGCGCGGAGTTCGGTCGTTCGACCGGCGGCGTGCTCAACCAGATCACCAAGCGCGGTGGTAACGAGTTCCACGCCGGCGGCAACATCTTCTATGAGCCGTCGTCGCTGGATGGCAGCCCGCATAACTTCTACTACCCCAATGGCGAGCTGTATTCGGATCGTTCCAGCAACGACTCCTGGAACGGCACCACAGCCCTGTGGGCCAGCGGCGCGCTGATCAAGGATCGCCTGTTCGCCTATGGGTTGATCCAGTACGGCCGTACCGAAACCGATGCCTATCCGGGCGTCGGGCCCAAAGGCAGCAACTTTACCTCCTCGCAGAAGCGGCCGAACTGGCTGTTGAAGTTGGATTGGAACATCAACGACAACAACATCCTTGAGTTCACTGCACTGTCGGATACCCGCAAGACCGATACCGATTACTACAGCACCAGCTTCGACGTGAATGGCAGCCCGGTGCGGGGCAGCTTCCTGGGTACGGATTTCGCCAAGACCGGCGGTGACTTCTACATCCTCAAGTACACCGGCTACCTGACCGACACCTTCACTTTGTCGGCCCTGGCTGGCCACGGTACGTTCAAGCGCAACAACTACAGCGTCTCGGCCAACGGCCTGACCAACGCCTACACCGGCAATGTTGGTGGTCCCGTGCCGGGTTGCCCGCTGGTCATTGACGGCCGCAGCCTGGCAGCCAAAAACGCAACCGGTGGTGGCAGTCGCGACGGTTGCGACCTGGCCAGCACATTGGGCCGTCCGGATGCACAGGACACCCGTGACCAGTTCCGCGTGGATGCCGAATGGCAGTTGGGTGACCACCTGTTGCGCGGCGGCGTCGACATCGACAACTTCGAGTCGGTGGCCGGCCAGTCCTACAGTGGCGGTCTCTACTGGCTGTATCGCTCCAACAGCCTCGTGCGCAAGCGTGTGTTCCAGTCCGGCTCGACGGTCAAGGTCGACCAGACCGCGTATTACATCGAGGACAGCTGGAGCATTACCGACAACTTCGTCGCGTACCTCGGCGCCCGTTGGGACACGTTCGAAAACAAGAACGGTGCTGGCGAAACCTACGTCAAGATCAGCAACCAGTTTGCCCCGCGCCTGGGCTTCAGCTGGGACGTGTTCGGCGATTCGAGCTTCAAGGTCTTCGGTAATGCCGGCCGCTATGCGTTGCCGCTGACCGCGACCGTGGCCGTGCGTGGTGCCAGTGCTTCGCTGTTCAGCGAGGAGTACTACACCTACACCGGTGTAGCCACCGATGGTACCGATGCGCCGACCGGGATCACGCCGGTTCCGAACAGCTTCCGCTATCTGAACAACGAGTTTGGTGTCGGCAAGAATCCGAACACCATTGCATCGCAGACGCTGGAGCCGATGTACCAGGACGAGTACATCCTGGGCTTCCAAAAGCAGCTGACCGATAACTTCTCGCTGGGTGTGCGCGGTATCTATCGTGACCTGAAGCGTGCCATCGATGACACCTGCGATTATCGTCCGATCATCACCTGGGCGTTGGCCAATGGCTTCACTGACAATGACGGTATCTTCCAGGCACCGGAAGATCGCACTGCGCCGAACGAGCTGGCCTTCTACAACGCAGGCTTCCCGTTCTGCCGTCTGTACAACCCGGGTCAGGACTCGGTGTACAAGATCGATGTCAACGGCGATGGCGTGCTGGAGACCGTCCCGGTTGCCGGCAACCTGGCCGGTCCGATTGGCAAGCGCAAGTACACGGCGTTGGAGTTCTTCTTCCAGGGCAACTGGGACAAGTTCTTCATGCAGGGCTCGTACACCTACGCCAGCAGCCGCGGCAACACCGAAGGTGGCGTCAAGTCGGACAACGGCCAGAGCGATACCGGCACCACCCAGGACTTCGATTATCCTGAGCTGGGCGTTGGTTCCTACGGCTACCTGCCCAACGATCGTCGCCACACGCTGAAGCTGTACGGCAACTACGAGATCACCGACGAATGGTCGACCGGTTTCAACCTGCTGGTGCAGTCGGGCAAGCCGCGCAACTGCTTCGGCCGTTTCGGCGGCACTGGTGAGTCTCCGTACGGCGTCTCGTACTTCTCGTGCGATGACGGCCTGCCGGAGCCGAGGTATCTGGATCCGCCGACCAACAGTGTCCCGAACCCGAACTACAACGGTGGTCGCTTCAACGGTCGCACGATCATCCCGCGTGGTTCCTCGGGTCGTACGCCGTGGAGCCAGACGCTGGATCTGAACGTGGCCTACAAGCCCAACTGGGCGGAAGGTCTGATGTTCAAGGTCGACGTGTTCAACGTGTTGAACTCGCAGACGGCAACGACCCTGGATGACAATGGCGAGAATGGCAGCGGCCAGCCGACCAGGGGTCCCAACTGCGGTAGTCCTAACCCGGCTGACCTCCAGGCAGACTGCACCTATGGCCGTGTTACCGGCTATCAGGCGCCGCGTTCGGTCCGCTTCCTGGTTCAGTACGACTTCTAAGAAACACCGTACGTAACAAGATCAAGCAAGACCAAGCAAGTGCTTCAGCGGCCGCCTTCGGGCGGCCGCTTTTTTGTGCGCGCATTTTTTATGCGCCAACATATTTGTGGGAACATGCCGCATGACTACCCAAACGCTGGGCCTTTGGCAGGCTGCCCAACGCCAATTCATGCGCAAGGATTGGCCATCGGCCAAACGTTCCTTGCTTGCCGTGCTGGCGGTCGAGCCCAACCATCCAGCAGCACTGCTGCATTTGTCCTACGTGGAGTCCTACCTGGGCAACTACCGGGCGGCACGCGACTGCGTCATGCGTGCGCAGCAGACCCGCGTGCAACATCCGGAACTGTTGATGGACCTGGTCAGCCGGCTGCGCACCTTCAACGAGGCCGCCGCACTCCAGCAATGTATTGACTGGCTGCCACCGCTACGAGATGTCAGCATCCCGGTGTTGCTGACCTTTGCGGCGCAGCTGAGCTACCTCAATCAGCAGGAACGCGCACTGCCGTTCCTGGACGAGGCGCGCAGGGGGGACCCTGATTACCCGCCGACCTTGATGGCGGCAGCGCAGGTGTTGATCTACCTGGGACGGTTCAAGGAGGCGGAAGCCGATTTACTGCGCTGCCTGCGTCGTCTGCCCGGTTTGCCATCAGCCTATTGGCATCTGTCACGACTGGGTCGGCAGACACCCGGCAGCAACCATGTCGACGTGCTGCGCAAGGTATTGGCGGCGCAGCCCAAGGACCCCGAGCAGGTGGCATTGGCCGCTTATGCTTTGCACAAGGAGTTGGACGACCTGGAAGACCATGCCGGCGCATGGCAGGCTTTGGAGCAGGCGTGCAGCGCCAAGCGCGGGATGCTCCAGTACAACCCCCAGCAGTCTCGGGAGCTGGTGGACCAGCTGATCGAGTTGCCATCACCCCCGGCAAGGCCCGGACAGTCCACAGAGACACTTGCCCCCGATGGTCATGGCCGCACGCCCATTTTCATCGTCGGCATGCATCGCTCCGGGACCACATTGCTGGAGCAGCTGCTGGACGGGCATGACGCTGTCCGTGGGGTCGGCGAACTGTACGACTTCACCACCCAGATGCGTTTTGCCACCGATCATCATTGCCGTGGCGTGATTGATGCCACCATCATCGAGCGCTCGCATGGGATCGATTACGCGGCTGTCGGCCGTGGCTATCTGGACAAGATGGAATGGCGTCTCGGGTCTGGGCAATATTTCACCGACAAGCTTCCATCCAACTTCCTCAATGCCGGGTTCATCTGCCGGGCCTTGCCGCAGGCGAAGGTCCTGCACATGGTGCGCGACCCCATCGAGACCTGCTTTTCCAACTTGCGCGAGCTGTTTTCCGAAGCCAACCCGTATTCCTACGACCAGCTCGAGCTGGCCGACTATTACAAGCAATACCGTCGCCTGATGGCGCATTGGCACAAGGTGTGGCCGGGTAGGATCCTGGACGTGGACTATGCCGAGCTCACGCGCGATCCGGAGGCGGTGATGCGGCGGGTAGCCGAGTTTTGTGGCCTGGAATTCCAGCCCTCGATGCTGGCATTGACCGAGCGCAAGCGTGGCGTGGCCACGGCCAGTGCCGTGCAGGTCCGCGAAGGCATCATTGTGCGTGAGCGGCCCAAATGGGCGCCCTACGAGGAGCAATTGCAGCCGTTGATCAGGGCGCTGGAAGCCTGAGTGCCCAGGGACTGCTTGCGATTGCAGGTGTGTCTGGAAATCGGGTTGCCAGGTCGGTGCCCGTTGCAGTAGCCCGTAGTCGGTAGCTTTTAATAGCTAAGGCCCCCGGCTATGCCGGGGACTCCCGAAGTTCGACTTTTACGACGGTCGGCAC
>RCMY010001762.1_pt1 | contig 20102 bp, 18 predicted proteins | sample 2041341 | NCBI WGS metagenome assembly RCMY01 (sample SAMN09708234, study PRJNA481090) | Marine sediment metagenome, whole genome shotgun sequencing project. | reverse complement strand
GCCTACCTGTACGATCTTGGAGGGATGTACGTTTTTGTTGGTCCAGTCCATTTCTGAAACGTGTACCAAACCTTCAACGCCCTCTTCCAGCTCGGCAAAACAACCGTAGTCGGTCAAGTTAGTAATGCGCGCCTGAACTCGAGTGTTTTCCGGGTAACGGCCAGTGATAGCGACCCATGGATCTTCGCCAAGCTGCTTCATACCCAGTGATACGCGGTTACGCTCACGGTCGAATTTGAGTATTTTGACGTCGATCTCATCGCCAACGTTAACCACTTCGGAGGGGTGTTTGATGCGCTTCCAGGCCATGTCGGTAATGTGCAGCAGGCCGTCTACGCCGCCGAGGTCGACGAAGGCGCCGTAGTCGGTGAGATTTTTGACGATACCTTTGTGCGACGCGCCCTCTTGCAGATTCGCCAGCAAGTTCTCTCGCTCTGCGCTGTTGGCTTCTTCCATCACGGCGCGACGGGAGATAACCACGTTGTTACGTTTTTGGTCGAGTTTGATGACGCGGAACTCAAGCTCTTTGCCTTCCAAATGCGCGGTGTCGCGCACCGGGCGAACGTCTACCAGCGAACCAGGCAAGAAAGCGCGTACACCGCCGACGTCGACGGTAAAGCCACCTTTCACTTTGCCGTTGATCATGCCCTTAACTACGTCTTCGTTTTCCTGCGCTTTTTCAAGCTCAATCCAGGCTTCAGCGCGACGCGCTTTTTCACGCGACAGGCGTGTTTCTCCGAATCCGTCTTCAACAGACTCCAGTGCGACATGAACTTCGTCTCCGATCTGCAGATCGCATTCGCCGTTGTCGTCGAGAAATTGTTCGCGTGGTATCACGCCTTCAGATTTCAAGCCGGCGTGTACTGTGATCCAGTCGGAATCGACGTCGACCACAACCCCGGTCACGATAGACCCGGGTTTCATGTCAATTGTTTTTAGGCTTTCTTCAAATAGTTCAGCAAAGCTTTCGCTCATGGATAATGTCCTGCAAGAGTTGTCTCATCATGCTCCCGGCAGATGACGGCTTGGTTCATCATTAAAAGCGTTATCACCAAACCGGGTTGCGGTGATTTACGCTCACGTTGTATTTTTCGAATCGCCAGCTCTGCTATCGCAGCGCTATGCGATCTACCTCTTTCAAAACCAGCGCCAGCACCTGGTCTATAGTCATCGCAGAGCTGTCGACGATGATTGCATCTTCTGCTGGCCTTAACGGTGAAGCCGAACGAGTGCGGTCACGTTCGTCTCGCGCCATGATGTCGTCGAGAAGTGCGCGGAGACTACCACCTTGCCCCTTTGTTATCAACTGCTTATGCCGTCTTTCCGCGCGAACTTTGGCGCTCGCCGTAAGAAAAATTTTTAGCTCGGCATTTGGGAAAACGGTCGCCCCCATATCGCGACCATCGGCAACCAATCCTGGCGACTGTTGAAAGGCGCGCTGGCGGTCCAGCAAGGCACTGCGCACGGCCGGATAAGCCGCCACGATTGAGGCGGCATCGCCAATTTTTTCTTCACGTATGCGCTCGGTTACCGATTCGCCATCAAGCATAACGATGGCAGCGTCACCCGGCTTAGAGGCTAAAAATTGCACATCCAGAACAGCAGCAAGCGTACTTAGCGCCGACTCATCCGCCAGATCTATTTGCCGCCCCAGGGCAGCCAACGCCAGCGTGCGGTAAAGAGCGCCGCTGTCGAGAAGATGCCAGGCTAATTGTTGCGCAACCAGCTGGCTAATAGTGCCTTTGCCGGTGCCACTTGGCCCGTCGATGGTAATCACTGGCGCGGTTTTATTCATAGGCAAGTACGTTCAAGTTCGCTGCGAATTTATTTGCAGGCCGGCACGCTGCGCCAATTCGACAAAACCGGGAAAAGACGTGGCCACATTGGCGCAATCATCAATGCTAATCGGCCCTTGCGCAACCAGGCCAGCAACGGCAAAAGACATGGCGATGCGATGATCACCAAGACTATCGATCGTGCCCGCGCCAAGCGTGCCGCCTTCAATCTCGATACCATCGGGTCGCGGCGTGGCATCTACGCCTAATATATGCAGGCCGGTTGCCATAGCAGCGATACGATCGCTTTCCTTTACCCGCAACTCTTCAGCGCCGGTCAGCAGCGTGCGGCCAGTCGCCACCGCAGCGGCGATAAAAATAGCCGGGAATTCGTCAATCGCCAGCGGCACATACTCGACAGGAATATCTATGCCACGCAGCGGCGCATATCGCACGCGTAAATCAGCGACCGGTTCGGCGCCGAATTCGCGCTTGTTCAAAATCTCAATGTCGGCACCCATCAGCCGAAGTATATGCAATATGCCGGTTCGGGTGGGATTAATGCCCACATCGGTAAGCGTAATATCAGAACCCGGGGCAATACTGGCAGCGACGATAAAGAATGCGGCAGACGATATATCCGCAGGCACCTTTAACGTGGTGGCTTCAAGCGTTGCGCCACCGGTCACACTGATGGTGTCGCCAGCACGACTGACGGGGTAGGAAAACGCCTGCAGCATGCGCTCGCTATGATCGCGCGTTGGCGCAGGCTCGGTAACGCGGGTTGTGCCGTCAGCGTAAAGGCCCGCTAACAACAGGCAGGATTTTATTTGCGCACTCGCGACCGGCAAAACGTAATCGATTGCCTGCAGCTTAGCGCCGCCCTTGATCAACAGCGGCGGTAAGCCGCCTTCGCGACTACCGATCTGCGCGCCCATCTGTTGCAGCGGCTCAGTCACACGCGCCATGGGTCGGCGCTGCAGTGAGCTGTCGCCGGTGAGTTCGGAGTCAAATGCTTGCGCTGCCAGCAGACCAGCCATCAAGCGCATGGACGTGCCCGAATTGCCAAGATCCAGTGGCGCGTTAGGTGCCTGTAGACCGTGTAAGCCCACCCCTGTCACACTGAGTTTACCCGCCTGTGGATCGTCGATACTGACACCCATCGCGCGAAAAGCTTTTAATGTGGCAAGGCTATCTTCGCCCTCCAAAAAGCCCTCGACCTGAGTTGTACCGTTAGCTAGCGCGCCCAGCATAATACAGCGATGAGAAATAGATTTATCACCGGGTATGCGCAACTCGCCGTGTAGTGCGCCGCCGGGCTTAATAGTAAACTGCACCTGTATCTCCTGGTTTTGGGGCATCTTTATTAATAGCCCTTTATATTAATTTGAACCGGCGTCGCCGCTGCGGGCAACCCGCGTATCGCGCGCGGCTTTGGCTTCGCTAAGCAGCTTGAACAGCGCCGCACCATCATTCTTCTCGATGGCCTGTCGGGTAGTCTGTAGCTCATTTTCGAACTGCTCAATTGCCGTGAGTACGGCCTGCTTGTTAGCGAGCAGAATATCGTGCCACATGGTCGGGTCACTGGAAGCGATGCGGGAAAAATCTCGAAACCCACCGGCGGCGAATTCAAACATGCTATCGACGTTAGACTGTGCCAGCAGCGTATTCACCAACACATACGCCAGCACATGCGGTAAATGGCTGGTTTTTGCCAGAATATTATCATGTGTGGCGGCATCCATGCTAACCACTTCGGCACCCAACGCAGCCCAGAATCCATTAACATAGGCTAACGCATCCGCATCACTGTGCTCGTGCGGCGTGACGATGACTTTGTGGTCAGCAAACAAGCTGGCCTGCGCCGCAGCCAGGCCTGATTGCTCTGACCCGGTGATGGGATGCGCAGGAATAAACCTCGGCGGCGCAGCGCCCGCCACCTGTTGCGCGGCTTGCACGATTGGCAGCTTAACGCTGGCCACATCGGTGATATGGCGATCCAACGCATCCGCCGCCTGCAATTTTTGAAATATGCCGCTAACTGCCAGCACCGGCACGGCGATGACGATTAGATCCGCCTGCTTTACCAGCGCATCAAATTCACCCGTCGCGTTGTCGGTAACACCCAGTTGCTGCGCACTGGCGATGACATCGGGTCGCGCATCGTAACCTAAATAATGCGCGTACAAATTCGCCTCACGCGCCGCGCGCAGCACAGAACCACCTAGCAGCCCGAGACCTATCACCAGCAATGTGCTTGACGAACCGTGCTTAGCCATAACCTACTTAGTCAAACAGAGCCGGCCACTAAAAAACGGCTTTGGGATAAGAGCCGAGAACTTTAATCATAACCGAATGCTCTTCCAGCTCGGTCAATATCGACGCGACCACGCTATCTTCCTGATGGCCCTCGAACTCAATGAAAAATAAATACGCCCAGGTTTCCGTTTGTGAGGGACGCGTGTCGATGCGAGTCAGCATCACGCCATCACGATGGAACGGCTCTAACAGTTTAAACAATGCGCCGGGCTTGTTACGGGTGGCAACAATGATAGACGTTTTGTCGGTGCCACTGGGGTGCACGATTTGATCGCCCACCACCAGAAAACGCGTGGTATTGTCGGCCCGGTCTTCTATATTGGCGGCGGCGCACTGCAATTGGTATAAATCTGCTGCCATGGAGCTCGCAATCGCCGCAGTGTGCACATCGCCTGCCGCCAATCGCGCCGCTTCGCCGTTGCTACTGACTGCGCGCTGCTCAACGTGGGGCCAGTTCTTGGTAAGCCAGCCACGGCTTTGCGCCAACGCCTGCTGATGACCGCAAATTTGCTGAATATCGTCGGCGTTTGCCTTGGCATTAAACAGTAGCTGCAAACGAATGCGCAGCTCAACTTCACCGCATATTTTTAGCGGTGAGTTGATGAAATTGTCGAGCGTATGGCTGACCATTCCTTCGGTAGAATTCTCCACCGGAACGACGCCATAATGCGCCTGCTCGCTCTCTACCTGAGCGAACACTTCGGCTATGCTGGCGTGCGGTTGGGCGATGGCAGAGTGGCCAAAATGCTTCAGCGTCGCCTCGTGGGTATAGGTACCTTTCGGCCCGAAAAATGCCACTTGGGTGGGCTTTTCAAGTGCCAGGCAAGCCGACATGATCTCTCGGAAAATGTGCGCAACGCGATCGTCAGCCAACGGCCCCTGGTTGCGTTCAATCACCCGGCCCAGCACCTGCGCCTCGCGCTCAGGCCGATAAAAAGTTACGCTGGCGTCTGTGTCTGCATCGCTGACCGCATCGCTGGCAGAGTCTAGCCGCTCCTTGAGCTTCACCTTGGCAACTTCCTGCGCGCACTGCGCACGTCGGCTGATCAGGTCCTGCAGCTGCACGTCGATACTATCAATAGCATCGCGTAATTTTTTTAGTTCATTTTCGGTCGACATAAGCGTTCGGGTATTTAAGCGTTACGCTGTTCAAAATCGTGCATGAAATCAATCAAGGTAGCAACAGCTTGCTCGCTGACCGCATTGTAAATGCTGGCACGCATGCCCCCAACCGAACGATGGCCTTTCAGATTTAGCAAACCCCTTTGTTCTGCTTCGCTTAAAAACAGTTTATCCAGCTCACTGTTGGCTAGCGTGAAGGGGACGTTCATCCACGAACGGCTTTGCACTTCAACGGGATTGGCATAAAAAGCGCTTGAATCGATGGCCTTATACAGCGCCTGAGCTTTGCGCTGATTGATTTCTGCCATCGCACTTAAACCGCCCCGCTCTTTTAACCACTGAAACACCAAGCCAGCCAGATACCAGGCAAAAGTTGGCGGCGTGTTGTACATGGAGTCACCGTCGGCCTGGGTTTCATAATTAAGCATGGCGGGCGTTAACGCGTGCGCATTGCCTAGTAGCTGTTTGCGAACAAGCACTATTGTTAGCCCGGCCGGACCGATGTTTTTTTGCGCACCGGCATAGATCACACCAAACTGCGACACATCCACGGGGCGCGACAAAATAGTCGATGACATATCCACTGCCAGCGGCACATCAACCTTCGGTACCCAGTGATATTCCAGGCCGCCTATGGTCTCATTCGGCGTGTAGTGCAGGTAAGCCGCGTCATCGCTTAACTGCCAGCTGTCGAACTCGGGGATAGTCGTAAAATTGCTGGACTCAGATGAAGCGACTACATTCACGTCGCAATAACGCTTGGCCTCGGCAATCGCTTTCTTCGACCACTGCCCGGTATTAACGTAGTCTGCCTTGCCTTTGTCGCCCAGCAAATTCAATGGTACGGCTGAAAACTGAAGACTCGCCCCGCCCTGCAAGAACAGGCAAGCGTAGTCGTCGGGAACCGCTAATAACTCTCGTAAATCGGCTTCTGCCTGCTCCGCAATGCCGACAAACTCGGCACTGCGATGGCTCATTTCCATCACCGATAAGCCTCTACCCTGCCAATCGCAGAGGTCTTGCTGTGCTTGCTGTAGCACTTCTTCGGGTAAAGCGGCCGGGCCGGCGCAAAAGTTGTAGCATCGTGTCATGTGGTAGCTCTCTCTTAACGTGGGGCGCGCCAAGCGCACGCCAAATTCATTGGTTGATTGTAGGATGTGCGCGGCGCACCCTACTCTGCTTCGTCTGTTTCTTCCGCGTCATCGCTGACGCTTTCGTCGACTCTCTCAACGCCGACCAGGTGCTCACCGTCTTTCAATTTGATCAAACGCACGCCCTGTGTGTTACGTCCCTGCTCAGACACCTCATCGGCACGAATGCGTACCAGCATGCCCTGGTCGCTGATCAGCATCAGCTCGTCGCCTTCCTGCACCTGAATTGCGCCAACGATGGCACCGTTGCGTTCATTGGCTTGAATAGCGATCACGCCCTGGCCCCCACGGCCAATAGTGGAAAATTCCTCCACTTTGGTGCGCTTACCGTAACCATTTTGACTAACGGTCAGGATTAGCGCGCCGGGCTCCGGCACCATCAGAGAGATAATCTTGTGCTCGCCTTTCATCTTCATGCCGCGCACACCGCGCGCAGTACGCCCCATGGCGCGAACATTTTCTTCAGAAAAACGGATGACCTTACCCGATGTGCTAGCCAGCATGATGTCAGATTTACCGTCGGTAATAGCCGTGCCCACCAGATGATCGTCGTCATCCAGCTCAATGGCACGCAGACCAACGCTGCGTTGGCGGGCGAAGTTTGTTAACGGAGTTTTCTTAACCGTACCGTTGGCCGTTGCCATAAACACAAACAGGTCTTCCGAGTATTCTCGCAGCGGTAATATTGATGTTACGCGTTCGTCTTTATCAAGCGGCAGCAGGTTCACAATCGGCCGACCCCGTGAGGCGCGCCCTCCCAGCGGAATATGGAACACTTTTAACCAGTAGACCTGGCCCTTGTTGCTGAAACACAAAATGATATCGTGCGTGCTGGCAATCAGTAAATGTTCGACAAAGTCTTCGTCTTTTACTGACGTAGCCGTCTTGCCCTTACCGCCTCGACCCTGCGCCTGATACACATCGATAGACTGCGTTTTCGCATAGCCGGCATGTGAGATTGTTACGACACGATCCTCTTCAGTGATTAAGTCTTCCAACGTCAAGTCGTGCGCCGACTCGGTAATCACGGTGCGGCGCTCATCGCCGTAGTTGTCGATGACTTCTTTCAACTCTTCGCGAATCACTTCCAGCAAGCGATCTGCGTCACCTAAAATATGCAGGTACTCGGCTATTTCGTCGAGTTTTTCCTGGTATTCCTGCAGCAGCTTGTCGCTTTCCATGCTGGTTAAGCGATGCAGGCGTAAATCCAGAATGGCCTGCGCCTGCTGTGGTGACAGACGATAGTTGCCGTCGATAACGCCGTAAATATCATCCAAATCTTCGGGCCGCGATGCGGTAGCACCCGCCCGCTCGAGCATCGATTGCACCGCTACGCCCGGCGGCCAGGCCTGCGCTATCAATTTATCACGCGCCTCGCTTGGCGATGGTGAGGCTTTTATCATCGCGATAATCGGGTCGATATTCGCCAGCGCAACCGCAAGCCCTTCAAGAATATGGCCCCGTTCACGCGCTTTGCGCAGCAGAAACAGAGTGCGCCGCGTCACCACTTCACGGCGGTGGCGCACAAACGCTTCGAGCAGCTGCTTCAGGTTCAGCTGCTTGGGCTGGCCATCGACCAGTGCGACGATGTTAATGCCAAACACCGCCTGCAGCTGAGTTTGCGAGTAAAGATTGTTCAACACCACCTCGCCCGACTCGCCGCGGCGCAATTCAATCACCACGCGCATACCGTCTTTGTCAGACTCATCGCGCAGTTCACTAATACCTTCGATTTTCTTTTCTTTAACCAGCTCGGCAATTTTTTCTATCAAGCGCGCTTTGTTCAGCTGATACGGCAGCTCGGTGACGATAATCGTTTCCCGGCTGGTTTTCTCGTTGACTTCAACAGCGGCCTTGGCGCGCACATAAATGCGCCCTCTGCCCGTGCGGTAAGCCTGCAAGATGCCACCGCGACCGTTAATGATGGCGCCGGTGGGAAAGTCCGGGCCGGGCACATGCTGCATCAACTCCTCGATGCTGAGCTCGGGGTTGTCAATCAACGCTAAACAGGCGTTCACTACTTCGGTTATATTATGCGGCGGTATATTGGTCGCCATGCCAACGGCGATGCCCGATGACCCGTTAATGAGCAGGTTGGGAACGCGGGCGGGCAACACTTCCGGAATTTGCTCAGTGCCATCGTAGTTAGGTACGAAATCGACCGTGTCTTTGTCGAGGTCGGCGAGTAAATCATGCGCGATTTTGCGCATGCGAATTTCGGTGTAACGCATGGCAGCGGCGGAATCACCGTCGACCGAGCCAAAGTTGCCCTGCCCGTCGACCAGCATGTAACGCAGCGAGAATGGCTGCGCCATGCGCACAATAGTGTCGTAAACAGCGGAGTCACCGTGCGGGTGGTACTTACCAATCACGTCGCCAACAATACGGGCCGACTTTTTATACGGCTTGTTCCAATCGTTGCCAAGCACCTCCATGGCGAACAGCACCCGTCGATGCACTGGTTTCAAACCGTCGCGCACGTCTGGCAAGGCACGGCCGACGATGACACTCATCGCATAGTCGAGGTACGATTGTTTTAATTCGTCTTCGATATTGACGGGTAGGATTTCTTTGGCTAATTCACCCATGTAGGTCGGTATTCCCCAAACAAAACCGCGCGAAAAGCGCGGTTAAAAATTTCTTGTTGCTTTGCTCGAACGAGTTCATCGGTACTAGCTTTTAGTAAAAGCTGACTGCCACGAATAAAACGACGAATTATAACATAGGCGTCTCACCGCCTGACAGAAAAAAGCGGCGCAGTTTCAATGGCTTCAGCGATGCTGGCAGACCACCTCAGGAAAACTCGATTGCCATCACGGTGGCACGCACGACGGCGTTCACTGGTATACTTTCTCGCCATTCCAAGCCACTCAGCAGATAGTAACCTTGGTCACATCAAACTCAACGGCAGCACCTTCCACTGCAGCAACCTCGCGCCAACGCGCCGACCTCATCGTCTCCCCCGGCTGGCTAGCGCCGGTAGACGCCGACGACAGCCTGTTAACGCAGCATAGTGTGGTGGTTAGCGATGGTCACATCATCGACTTGCTCCCCAGCGACGCTGTACATAAAAAGTACAGCGCTACGCAACATCAACAGCTGCCGCAGCACATACTCATACCCGGGCTGGTCAACGCGCACGGCCACGCCGCCATGACGCTGCTGCGCGGCTTTGCCGATGACCTAACGCTGATGACGTGGCTACAGCAACATATATGGCCCGCTGAAATACGCTGGATGAGCGAACACTTTGTGCGCGACGGCGTGGAGATCGCCATTGCCGAAATGCTGCGCAGCGGCACGACATGCTTTACCGACATGTACTATTTCCCCAACATCACGGCCGCTGTTGCGCACCAGCATGGCGTGCGTGCAAACATATTTTTCCCGGTGATTGAGGTGGAAACGGTGTGGGCTAAAAACACCGACGAATACATCAGCAAAGGCCTGCAGGTAAGCGACGACTTCAAAAGCAGCTCCTATATACAAACCGGGTTTGGTCCACATGCACCGTATACGGTGTCGACTCCGACGTTGGAGCGCGTTGCCATGTTGGCCAACGAACTGCAGTGCGGCGTGCATATGCACGTTCATGAAACCGCCGGCGAGATACAACGCTGCGTCAGCGAGTTCGGTGTGCGCCCGCTGCAGCTGCTGGAATCAATAGGGCTCACATCGCCACGCTTGCAGTGCGCGCACATGACCCAGCTAGACGACAACGACTTCACAATTCTGGCGGACTCTGGCACTCACGTCATACACTGCCCGGAGTCGAACCTGAAACTGGGCAGTGGTTTCTGCCCCGTACAAAAATTGCTCGCGCAGCATACCAACGTCGCCCTCGGCACCGACGGCGCAGCCAGCAATAATGACCTCAGCCTGCTGGCGGAAATGCACACAGCCGCACTGTTAGCGAAGGGTGTTGCGGGCGACGCCACCGCCGTGCCGGCCATGCAGGCGCTACGCATGGCAACGCTGAACGGCGCGAAAGCTGTGGGTTTGGATGACAGCATCGGCAGTATCAGCATTGGCAAAGCTGCCGACCTGGTAGCGATAGACTGCAGCGACCTCGAAGCTCAGCCCATGCACCACCCGGTGTCACAACTGGTATATACGCAATCCAGCCACCGCGTTAGCGATGTATGGATTGCAGGCAAACACCTACTAAAAAATCGCGAGCTGACGCAAATGAGTCTGCCCGCCTTAATCGACAAAGCCAATTACTGGCAGCAACGAATGGGATAACCTTGAACAGCAAAACACAACACGCAGCGACAGCGGCAAATGTCGACCCCGAAGAACTGGCAAAATTTTCTGCGCTGGCGAGCCGCTGGTGGGACACCAATAGCGAGTTCAAACCGCTGCACGACATCAACCCCTTGCGGCTCAACTATATTGACAGCCGCGTACCAGTAGCTGGCAAGCGGGTATTAGACATCGGCTGCGGCGGCGGCATACTGGCCGAGGGGCTGGCCCACCGCGGCGCGGAAGTGACCGCTATCGATATGGCTGAAGCGTCGTTAAACGTGGCGCGTTTGCACCTGCTGGAATCCGGGCTGGATATCGACTACCAGGAATGCACCGCCGAACAGTTTGCCGAACAGCACCCACAGTCGTTCGACGTAGTCAGCTGCCTTGAAATGCTGGAGCACGTGCCCGACCCTGCGTCGGTGATACAGGCCTGCGCGCGGCTAGTGAAGCCCGGCGGCCAGCTGTTCTTTTCCACTATTAACCGCAACCCGAAGTCTTACCTGTTTGCCGTGCTGGGTGCCGAATATATCTTGCAACTACTGCCCAAAGGCACCCACGAATACGCTAAATTTATCAAACCCTCAGAGCTGGCCAGCTGGCTACGCAGCGCCAACCTTGACCTGCTAGACGTGACCGGCATGCTGTATAACCCGCTAACCAAACGCTACTCGCTGGGCCGCGACGTTGACGTGAACTACCTTGCCTACGCGGTCGCGCCTTGATGCCCACTGTCGACGCCGTATTATTCGACCTGGACGGAACCCTGCTCGACACCGCGCCAGAATTCGTCGAGGTATTGCAAAAGTTATGCGCCGAGAATAACCGTGACTGCCCCAGCAATACCGCTATAAGACATACCGTTTCACATGGCGCACGCGCGCTGGTGCAGCTGGCCTTTGGCATAAGCGAAGGCGAACCAGATTTTGAACCATTGCGACAACGGCTGCTGCAACTCTACGCCGCCAATCTGGGTGCGCACACCAGCATCTTCCCCGGCGTAGACGCCGTGTTACAGCACCTTAAGGCAAACGCCATCAGCTGGGGAGTCGTCACCAACAAACCCTCTGCCTACGCCAAACCTTTGCTGGCAGTAATGGGATTTGAACCGCCCGCCGGCGTGCTGGTCTGCCCCGACGATGTGACCCACACCAAGCCGCACCCCGAGCCGCTATTAAAGGCTGCCGTAGAGCTAGGCTGCGAGCCAACACGCTGCATTTATGTAGGCGATCATCGGCGTGATATTGAGGCCGGTGCAGCGGCCAGCATGCAAACCGTTGCCGCGTTGTATGGTTATATCGATGCAGCCGACCCGGCAGCCGACTGGAACGCCGACTTTGTTATTGAAAAACCGGAAGAGATCATTGTGACTTTGAACGGATTACGCCATGTTTGACTACAAAGCGCCAAAAAACTTACTCGACCAACGCGTCATTCTCGTTACGGGGGCCAGCAGCGGCATCGGCAAAGACGCCGCCATTTGCTACGCGCAGCATGGCGCCACCGTTATTTTGTTAGGTAGAAACGAAGTCAAACTCGAAGCGGTCTACGATGAGATTGAAAGCCAGGGCCTGCCGCAACCGGCAATCTACACACTCGACCTGGAAAGCGCACAAGCAGAAGACTATGACCAGCTAGAGGCTAGTCTCGAACAGGAGTTCGACCATGTTGACGGCCTGCTGCACAACGCCAGCCTGCTCGGCGAACGAAAGCTACTCGAACAAACCAGCCCCGCCAGCTGGCAAAAGGTAATGCAGGTCAATGTCAACGCACCGTTTATGCTAACCCGCGCCCTGATGCCGCTTATGCGCCAGGCACAGCATGCCTCCATTATCTTCACCTCCTCGTCAGTCGGACGCAAAGGCCGCGCCTATTGGGGCTCATACGCCGTATCCAAATTTGCCAACGAGGGCATGATGGAAGTGCTCGCAGACGAGTTGGAAAATGTCGCCAGCATTCGGGTTAACAGCCTTAACCCGGGCGCGACTAATACCAGCATGCGCCGCGCCGCCTATCCCGCTGAGGAGCCGACCACCAACCCCTCAGCGGAGGCGATTATGCCGGTGTACCTTTATCTTATGGGCGATGCCAGCATCGGCCAGACAGGTAAGCGCTGGGATGCGCAACAGGGCGAGGTTCCGCAGTAACTGCCAAAGCTGCATCGGCAGCGCTCGCGACGACCCTACTGAGCAACCCTGTTCTTTCTTTTGCTTAACGGCGAAACGACAAATGCCTATCGCGTCAGCCCCACTTTCGCCAGCGTCGTTTTCGCCTGCGACTGCATTACGGACGTTAGAGGGCCTAGCAACCCCGCTGCATCAGCTGCGCTAGCCGCCTCGGTCGCCTGCCCCCAGGTAACCGTTTCAATGTTTTCTGAGCCCTGATTGGTCGTACTACCCAACACAGCGCCAGAATCGGCGGCGACCACTTCGACGGCAACGTTGGAGAAAACCGCAGCTTTACGCCCTAAAGTCGTTACCTCACGGATCGCGCCCGCGCCAACAATGTACAGGTCACGCTGCCATATAGGACTGGTAGTGCGCAGCGGCGACACGATAACCCACGTATCAACTTTATTGCTCGCCCCAAGCGCTTTCAACTCACTGCTAATTCGACTCGCGTCGGAATACAGGTTCTTATCATCCAACCGCTCCCACACCTCACCCGACTGCGCGCCGTACGCAGCGGCCAGCTGGTCTCGATCGACCTTTGTTGCCACATAGGTGTAGCTCGATCCGTCTCCAATCGCCGTTTTATAAACATTCTGCACCAACTGCTGCATAGCCCAGTCAGGTTTTTGCAGCCGCTTTCGGTCATGTCTTTCAAAAATCGTCAAGCCGTAGTCATACACCCTAAAGTCATCGCCTAGTAAAGAAATCACGCCAACTCTCTTTATGTTGCTCGCCTGCTCCGGTTTAATCGTTGTTGCGCAACCCGCAAGCAGTGCGACGATTGTTAACAATACGAGAACGCGACGCGTTGCTGGCATTGCTTTTGAAACTGTTGAACTAGTAGCTGTCATGTAACTTCTCTCTTTTTTTTAATATACTATGTGCAGACGCTGCGTGCGGCAGCGCAGCTGCAGCCCCTCTGGATTGCCGGCGCTAGCCGAGCAAAGCGCTCGAGCGTAGCAAGATATACCAGATTTATGCAATCGATAAAGCGTCACTTTTTTGACTTTATGGTGGCGCAACTGCATTGCTTTGACTAAGTTTGAGATACGAGCTGAAGCTACCGGCATCTTTTTGCCACAAACCGTATAATTTATAATCGCTTAGCGTGGCAACACAAAAGCTGGCACAGAACTAGCTAAAGAACTGGTTTGAAGATAAAAGTATAAAAATTGAGAAGATGCTGTGAATCGAATAACAGCACACACCACTAATAGGATGAATTGCAGAATGAGCACTGAAACTACGCGAACGACCGGTAGTTCGGCAAATGCATTGCCGCAGCAACCAGAGGTCGATATTGCGCCACTCGACGCACAGTATAATCACAGGCGCTTGCAGCTCACCCACAGGCTCGGCACCAGCCTCGATACGGCTCAGCTTTTATCGCTGTTTCATAGTGACATGCACGACTTGTTAAACACCGCAGGCATTCACTTCGTTAATCGCGATGCCGGGCTGGATATTGCCATCGCCACACGCGCCATTCATACCTGCCAATACCAATTAAAACTCGAACACGAAGACTTGGGCTCGCTGGTGTTTTCACGCGCCAAACGTTTCGACGAGCAAGAGCTGGCACTGCTCGAATATTTCATCACGCACCTGCTCTACCCCCTGCGCAATGCGCTGCTGTATCACAAAGCACTGCGGCTGGCCGAGCGCGACCCGCTAACCGGCATGCGTAATCGGGTAGCAATGGTCAACAGCTTGCAGCGCGAAATCGCGCTGGGCAAACGCCACAACGATTTTCTCTCTCTGCTGATTATCGATATCGATCACTTCAAGCAGATCAACGACAGCCACGGCCACACCGCCGGCGACAAAATTTTACTGCAGGTCGCGGCAACAATTATGGACACTGTACGCCAGACCGATATGAGCTTTCGCTATGGCGGTGAAGAGTTTGTGGTAGTGCTGAGTAAAACCAATTTAGAGGGGGCTATCGTGATTGGCGATCGCTTGCGGCAGCTGGTTGAGGACAGCGTGATGCAGTATAAGCAGGAAGAGCTAAAGGTGACGATTAGTGTTGGTGCTACGCAGCTTGCTGAAGAGGATGATCTGGACGCGTTTTTTGATCGGGCTGACGCTGCGCTTTATGCAGCCAAAAACAGCGGTCGGAACCGAGTGGAGAGTGTGGGTTAGCGGCGGGCCGAGGCGTCAGAGAGTTCTGCTTCAAGCACCAGCAACTAAATAGGGGATTGTACCCGCTGCATCTGTCGCATCAATCTCTATGAATTGACCTTCAGTACCCTTCTGCCGCGCCTCTGCATACGGAGCATAATCCGGATCGGAGACGAACGCATGTAGTGCCTCTCCTGTCGGAAACTCGATAATTGCCACGAGATTCGGAGTAGGCGCATTGCCTTCAAGCGTGGTGATATTGCCGCTTCGTGCGAGGTACTTGCCACCATGGCGATGCACGATAGCGTGCACGTTCGCCGCATAGTCGGGAATCCAGCTATCGTCGGTTACTTTGATTTGCGCGATTAAGTAATGGGCCATTCTGTACTCCTGCCGAGCATATGAGGTTTGCAAGAACTACCGCCAGCTTAACGGACACAGAGTGTAAAAGCTATTGGCCAACGGGGTCAGGTTCAGGATAACCCTTTTTCCTCTTTGACTGGCGTGGTAAAGATCACGCTCGTGTGGCTGCAGCGCAATGCGGCAAGCACACGAGCATGATGCTTCGGCTATTGGCCTCGGGTAAGGCCGAACGCTGTGTTGTTCAGCGTATCTTCCATGCCGGTTAGCCCTTCATTGGGCACCAACAAATCGATGCCGAAATCAACATCGACGTCGTCGCCCGTACCGAGCAGTTCGTCAGCACCGGCACCAAGGATGTTGGGCAAATTGCCGCCCTGGTCCATGATGTTGGCTGCCGCATTGAATTGATCGGTGTGGTAGTTGCCAAGATAGTGCCCCGCTTCATGGGCAATAATATTAGCAAGTCCCTGGGCGATGAGTTTGATCCGGTCCGCTGCGCTCGCCGCCAGATACGTATTGATCGAATTCGGATCAGGAATCGGCGCGCTCAGCACATCCAGCAACACCAGCGCGTCATCTTCATGACCAAAGTTACCGGGATCAATTGACGAGGCGACGCCCAACGTGGGAATACCCGACTCCACAATTGTGCCGCCAACGACGACGCGACTGACCTGCTTGCGACCGAATTGATTACGCGGCCCCGCGGTGCGACTGTCGGCAATTTTCACATCAAAGTCTGAGTTGAGGCCGCGTCTGCGCAGGTCGCGCTTGAGATCCTCTCTAACTTGCTTGACGATCGCGTCGATAAGTGGGTCTTCGTCATCGGGACCGAGTCCCCAGCCACCAAGAAAGCCTGCCAAGCCAGTAAGTTCGCGTGTGCCCGGGCCGCCGAATACACCGGTTTGCACCCGCGCGCTGTCGAAGTCGAGCAGTATGCGTTGTCTGGCACCAGTCCGTTCATTCGCCAAACCGGCGCGATACAGTTCCAGTGTCGCATCGTAATTGCCCTCGGTACTGCCACTGATGGCGACGAAGTGCCGGCCATCTTGCGCAGCTACGTAGGCAACCACGGCGTTGCCTCCGCCTGGCAGAGGGGAAGCGGTTGGGTACAGTGCGCTTAAATCCTGCGTCGATCCGATCGCCTCTCTCTCGTCAATGGCGAAAACCTGCAGTCGGCTACCCGCACCGGTGATAGATGCACCAATCACGTCGCCAGCCTTCAGGTCGATGGCATAGACGTCGGTATCGGGTTTAGCCGTAGTGATCAGCAAGTCGTAATCACCTTTACTGCCGGCGCCAAGTCCGCTACCGGAGTCAAACGGATCTTCAGGCAGGGCAGAAGCGCCGAAGCCGCTGACCATGATGTAATAGGTGCCGGTATCGGTTGGAGTGAAGCTTAGCCTGCTTGCGAAGCTCACGCCATCATCGTCGTTAGCCTCAACTATCTCGCCGGCGGCATTGTAAACCACTAGCACCGAATCAAAGCTTGCAAACACATCGGTGTCGGCGGTGATGGTTTGTCCGGCAGCGAGGTCAACGCTGTAAAAGTCGTAGTCACCGCTGCCACTGCCGGCAGTTCCATAGGGTCCGTCACCGATGCTGGCGCTGGTCTGCATGGCACCAAAACTATTGGCCACCCCGGTTTCATTGGCGTGAGAAATGGATCCATCGTCTTCATCGAAGCTTGGAAAATCGGTGAACACATTTCTAGGCGGCGCGAGCGTACCAAGCACCCTGGCGCGTGGATTGGCATCGGTAGCCACCCCGTTAATGAGCTCTCCTGTCGCTAGCGTGTCGTTCAGGCCGGCAAGATTCTCAGGCTCAAGTTCATCCACCAGTACAGGTTGTGGCAGACTGGCGCGAGCGCTACCCTGGGCGGCATTACGTGCGTTTAAAGCAGCTTTTGCCTGCGCGGCAATTGCTAATCGCCAACCATAGTAGTCGACCTTGGTGGGGTCTATAACCCTGGCCAGAAACGGATTGGGGCCCGCCAGCATTTTTACCGACCGGGAGACTGCAGCCGATGCTTTCGGCACTGCCTGAATACCAACCGCGACCTGTCGCTCGGCGGCATCGTGCATTTTAGTTGCGCTTTGCGCGTGAGTGCCGGCTATTGGCACGGCAACCGCTGTGACTGCGAGCGCTGCAAGTGCTGCGCTCAGCGCACTGCGTTTTTGTTGCATTTTCATATGATTCCCCCTTGACGAACTGTGCGTAGTTGATTTGCGGCTGTGCTAAAAATGCGCAGCACGGCTTGCCCTGCTCACGACGATCTCCTGCCGCGTCGCCTGAACTCAGGCCGTCGCAAAACGGAGAGGGTGACTAGCCCTTGTTAATGCTCCGCTACAACGGGTTGCTGCTGCTCAGCTGTTGTTCCAGTTAGTTGAAGCCACCGAGGTTTACACCGTGGCCTGGCTTCCTCCCCTCATTTAAATCGTTAGCGCGGGCTGTAAACCTCATTAGTTAGCGGTGGTGTCGCAAATGCCATAGGCGGGATTTTTTTGTTTGGGGTTCAGGTTATAAAGCTGAGTGCGGCAACGGCTGGCAGCAACATTGGCGAAGCTATAGTGGTCAACGTTGTCTGCAGAGCTTTGACTATAGCCTGGAATCATTTCGTGACAGCTTGAATTTCCACCGAATGAGAACCCATTTTCACGCCGCATCTCATCCTATTGCAACGCTACAAAGTACCGAAAATAAGGGGGGTCCAAAATACAGCGAAGAGAAAAACGTCAAAAATATTAAGGCTAACGAAGCGACTAAGGGGATCCCAGAGGCCCCATTCGTATCGACGTTTATCGTCTGGTTTCATTTTTGCTGGTGTTATGTTGAGATTGACGCCTTCAGGCCGTTCGCGCATATCGGCATTCCGCTAGTTTATCTACTTTGGTCGAATTGTTGAGCGCGTAGCCCGTCCATAGAATGGATGGAGCAATCTTTCAAACAGTAGAATAGTCTATGAGCGGCCAGCAAAAATCGGAATACCAGTTAAACCGTAAGCCGCGTTCGGCGTTCGCCACCCGAGCAGAGTATCTGGACCACGAACTGCAGAGCATGTCTCCCCGCCGCTGGCGGCCCAACCTGCCGTTCAGGGACTATCGTTTTGAGTACGAAGACTGGGTGCCGGCGATGGCGGCGACAATTGGCAAGATCGTGATGGTCGCGGCCATTGTCGGGGCCTTTGCTGGACAGCTGGGCCTCTCCGATACGTTTGTCATCGAAAATGTACGCTATGAGATGCTGATCGCCGCTATCCTGTTCGTGGTGCTAGTGTCCGGTTTCCTCAACCCGACCAGCAACTTGGCCGGCACCCATGGGCCGCTGATCCCGCTGGTGCCGCTGATCGTGGCTTCCGGGGGGCATCCGATGGCTTTGGGGTTGATGATCGGCCTGCTGGGCTTCTTGCTGGGCATCGTCAAGGGCGGCAGCCTGTTGGCTCGCTTGACCAGTAACGGGGTTGCCGGCGGACTGCTGCTGTACCTCGGTTTTATCGGTATCGCCGGCCAGATCAAAAGCTTGTTTGGCTGGGCGGAAGGCTTTGATATGGGATACCTGGCGTTTGTGGTGATTATGGCCACAATCATCATGTACGCCTATTTGGAGCACATCCAGAAGCGCTGGCTGGCAATACCACTGGGAGCCACTCTGGCGGCGCTGCTGTCGTTCGCAATGGGGGCACCATTTGAGTTTACCACCGAACCGGGCATTCCCAACCTGAACCCCTTGTACTGGTGGGGCGAAGGGACTGGCTGGAAGCTGGGCTTGCCGGAAATGCATCATTTTATCTCCGTCGCGCCATTCGCGGTGCTTGCCGTCGCTATGTGGTCTCCTGATTTTGTCGGCCATCGTGCGTTTCAACAGCTGAACTACCCGCCACGCACCGAGAAGGTGGTGATGGACATGGATGACACCATGATTGCGGCCTCGGCTCGCCAAATCACCGGCAGCCTGTTGGGGGGTGGCAACATTGCCTCCTCCTGGGGCACTTACATCGTGCCGGCGGCGATCGCACGGCGTCCTATTCCCGCCGGCGCCGTGCTGACGGGTCTGTTGTGTGTCGTGGCCGCACTGCTGGGCTACCCGATGGATCTCGCCGTGTGGCAGCCAGTACTCAGTGTGGCGCTGCTGGTTGGCGTCTACGTGCCGTTGCTGGAAGCGGGCATGCAGATGACCCGGGAGGGAAAAACCACCCAGTCTGCGGCGATCGTGATCTTTTCCTCCGCACTGGTGAACCCGGTTTTCGGCTGGTCGCTGACCATGTTGCTGGACAATCTGGGCCTGATCGGCTGTAAGGAGCGCGGCAAGGATTTGGGGCACACCGGGCGCTGGATTATCCCCGGCGTGGTGCTGCTCATTCTGTGTATCATCATGGCGGGCGTCGGCATGTTTCCAGGACTACCGCCTATTTGGGAAGGGTTCCGTTCACTTTAGGAGCCTGGCGGGCTTAGGCATTCGCAAGAATAGGGTAAACCTCCCCCAGTGTGACGTACACTCCATAAAAGGGACAATAGTCTCGGAAGGAGTGAGTAATGAACCACGATTGGCGTGATCGAAAGCCTGGTGTGCGTGCTGTACATCATGTGCAACTTGTCGCTCGCATCCTGCACATACAGCTTGAAAACCGGTGTGTGTACGGCTTAACAGCGGGACCGTTTACCAATTTAGCATTGACTTGTCAGGGCAAAATTGGAGGCATGGCCGCCGCTGCCGTGTTTAGTTCTTTAACCTAGAAACCGCAGTTGGGCGCGAAAAAGATGTGCATGCTATTGATGTGCATGGGAGATTTGAAAAACTCGTGGTCACCTTATTGGCACATCGTTATACAT
>RCMY010003317.1_pt1 | contig 20103 bp, 22 predicted proteins | sample 2041341 | NCBI WGS metagenome assembly RCMY01 (sample SAMN09708234, study PRJNA481090) | Marine sediment metagenome, whole genome shotgun sequencing project. | reverse complement strand
ACGCACAACCAAGCTGCACGCCGACGCGGGCAGCGCTCAATACCGGGCGCCTGCCGGTACGTTCAGGTCTGCTGAAGCCGGCAATGCTCAACGACAAGGCAGATATCTCGGACGAAATACTGGCGGCGAAGCTGCTCTCGGCTGCCGGATATCGCACCGCGCTTGCAGGCAAATGGCATCTGGGGGAAATGGACGGAACGCGTCCATGGCAGGTGGGATTTGACGAGTTCGTGGGGTTTCTGGGGGTGGTCAACTCCTATCAGGAGGAGCATCCGAGTGCAAGCGATGTGGCGAATGATCCGGTATTGCAGGCAGCGCTACGTTCGATGCCGGGTGACCGGTCATTGTGGCGCGCAACCAGCGCGGGCGGGGGCAAAGCGCTGGAGACGATTAACTGGGAAAATAGTCGCGACCTCGACCAGAAATTTGCCGATTTTTCCGAGGACTTTATCCGTCGCGCGGTGCAGGACGGCAAGCCATTCTACCTGTCTCATAATTTCTCGAAAGTCCATTATTTCAATATGCCCTCCGCAGACTTTGTCGGACGATCGGCGACGAAAGACGTGTATCGCGATAGCGTGGTCGAGGTCGATGCGATTGTCGGGCGACTGACCGCACTGCTGGAGGAGCTGAAGATTGCCGACAATACACTCGTGTTCTTTACCTCGGACAATGGACCAGAGGAAGACAGCTATCCCGATACCGGGGTGACGCCATTCCGCGGCGCCAAGGGCATGACCACCGAAGGCGGGGTTCGGGTGCCGGGCCTGTTCTGGTGGCCTGGGACCATCAAGGGCGGGCGCGTTTCCGACGGCCTGTTCGACCTGACCGATATGTTCAACACGTCGCTGGCGCTGGCAGGAGTGGATGCGGCTAAAGAGATCCCGGCGGATCGCTATGTTGACGGCATCGACCAGACTGGCTTCCTGCTGGCAGACGATGGTCAGTCGGCGCGTGAGGCGGTATTCTATTACAACGCAGACATGTTTGCAGGTGTGCGCTGGCGCTACTACAAAATGGCACTTAGCGAATTGCAGGTGGGCAGCGGCACTCATCGTGACTTTGGCGGGCTCGATAACGTACAGGTCATCAAGCCAACGAACGGCTATATGTACAACCTCTATCTCGATCCTCGCGAGCGAAAATCGCTGCTGATCAAAAAGGGCTGGGCGCCTTCCTATGCGTTAGGGCCACTGATGGCGGTACACGGCGCTACGATGGCGAAATATCCGCCCAAGGTGAAAATCAGGATGTGAAGGTTCGGCTGGCTATTTAGCACTTAGTCTGCGTATTTGTTCAGCGTTGAACCAGAAAATTGTCGATGATTTCCGCAATCTGGTCGGGTGCGTCGAAAAGGAGATTGTGGCCTTCTCCGGGAATAATCACTAACTTTGCATTAGCAATGGCACTAACCATCGCACGACTATGTTCGATAGAAACCGTATCGAATTCTCCTTGCACAATCAGCGTGGGTGACTTTATAGTCGCGAGATCCTGACGGCTTAGATGAGGATAATTGCGCCACATGGTAGTGGTGCGATGCCATAGCGTTTCCCAGTCATCGGGGTCGGGCGACAACCATTGGTACCATAATCGTGTCATAAACGGATGGTTAGCCGGTGTTGCCGCCGCCAATGATTGTTGTGCCGCAACGGTCAGTCCGTCCGGGTGATAGTTGGCTCCCAGAGTGATCAGCCGCCTTACCCGCTGCGGGTTGTAGACCGCCAGCGTCAGCCCCACATTGCCACCATCGCTCCAGCCTACGATATGGGCGCTGGGGACATCGAGCGCCTGCATCACCCGAACGATATCCTCTGCCAACAGTCGGTAAGTAAAAGGTTGATCGCCGAGCGTGGAGCGGCCATGCCCGCGGAGATCAATCGCGACAACCCGAAACTGTTTTGCGAGTAGTGGCAGCTCGGCAAACCAGGCTGCAACAGAGGTCAGGCCACCATGCAATAGAATCACCGGCGCGCCGCTGCCGTGCACTTCGTAGTAGATACGACAGTCCTTCAAGGTCACATAGCCGTGCTCACCAGACCTGCCTTGTGTTAACTGCCAAGTCAAGTAGCGCAACGCCGGCATTGTCATCGGCAGGCGATAGAGTAGTAGCAACACCAGACACAACGTTGCAGTGATTGCAGCTACTACAAATAATTTCATCGGTTTAGGGCGCCTCCGCCAATCCCGCCGGCGGATACCACACCCCGAGATACTCGCGGCGCCACCACGCTCCCGAGCGGCGTCGCTGTTCGAATGAGGTAAAGTGGTAACGGTAGCGCAGCACCCGCACGTACCGCGGTGGCTGTTCAGAAAATGATGAGGATGCAAGTAATTCAGTAACGGCCGGTGCACCTCGCAGCAGCTGCACGGCGAAGTTATCAAACCACGGAGCCCCTTCCCGTGTCGTTAGCGCCGCAAACCAGAGCTGCCAATCCAGTCTGGGCTGATAGGGTGCCACCCACTGCGGGGCATCGGTCAGCTTTCCCGGCTTGAATCGAAACGCTAGTTCACGCCACTGGTTGCCGTCATCGGATGCCTCGACAATCAGTTCATCGCGTTCCGTTGTCATGACCGCAAACAACCCGTAACCATTCACGATCCGCCACGGCTCGATCACACCGAGCAGGGCCAGTTCCCACTGCCTTACGCCGCCGCGGTCCCAGGTCGCGTGTATCTGCAATACACCCAGCAATGCCATGCTAAAAACTACCGAGCGCCATACCGGCCCGGCACGCGGGCGCGACGATGGGACGCTGGAACAACGCAGCGCCCGGTCATCCAGCAGCGCCAGGCACAGCACAATAGTTAGCAGATTAAAGAAATTGTAATTACCCGTCAGCAGAATCAGCACTTCCAGCAACACGAAACCTGCCGCAGCAATAAGGCGTAGATTGCGGGGCGCGAAGATGAAAAAGGGCAACACGAGTTCGATCACAAACGTGACGGCCACGCCGGCGTGCAGCCATGCCTGCGGCAACTGATTCGCATACCATGCCAATAGCGTCGGTAACGGCTGCGTCTCGAAGTGCACGTCGAGCGCGCTCAAGCTCGACCAGGTAGGGTCGTGCGACGCCAGCTTTACCACACCCGACAGGAACATGAAGCGGAACACCAGCAGGCGTGTCAACAAGATGCCAAGCCGTGATCGATGGCTCAGGATCGCCGCGAGAATCAACGCTTCGACCAGCAATACGTCCCACTGAAACTGCAAAAAAATCTGACCGCCATACAGCAGCGATAGATAGCAGACATAAGCAATCAGTGCGGCTACCACCGGAAACACACGCAAGAGCAGAGCCAGCGAGGCCAGTGTTCCCGCCGCGCATAGAGCGTTCGTCATCGCGTCGGTGCTGGACAGCCAGTACAGCGACGGCAACAATAGCGGACCACTCGGTCCCAGTTGTAGTCGCGCGCCGGCAAAATAGTCAGCGACGGGAAGAATGCCATCCGCGCCGATCAGGCCGGCCGCCTGCCACCACCACGATAGAAATGCGCACAACGCCGCCAGGCCAATACCGCGCGTTACCAGCCCGGCTGTGCGTTGATAATCGGCCGGCAGGAGACGCGCGCCAAACAGCAGTCGCGCACACGTATATACCGCACCACGATGACGTGCAACAAACCGATACGAAGCCTCGGCAATTAACGCAAACAGCGGAATATACTGATAACACCACAGCCAGGCGCGCAGTCGAGGGGCGAGCGCCAGCACTCGAAACGCCGCTTCCGCGCCTTGGTAGCGTTGTGCCGCCGTAAACAATTGAATCGATCGTTCGAAATCTTGCCGGGTTATGTCAGGATAGTTCGCCAACACATTTTGATATGGTTCATAGCGAATGCGTCCCGGCGCTTCGACGTCAGTGACGGCCCGGGCATAGTCGACGCTATAGCGACAGAAACCGCAGTCGCCATCGAATACCAGTAGCCAATCGTGCGGTTGATTCGCTGTCGTTTCGATGAGTACTCCCCTTCCCCTCCGGCCCGGAATCCACAAGTATTCGCAAGGAGCACATATGCGGCGCAGCGGCAGTTATTTCCACAACTCTTAGCGCATTTAATTGTTCAATTTGGAAGATAGCGCAATTACCCTCGACGCCGCCAGTGTGCCGGATACAATCACGTATGGCTGATTCCCCCCCTGGTAAGTGCCATTCGGCTTAACGGGTCCCACTTTTGAGGGCTTCCACAGCAATATGCTCTACCGCGATTGCGGCATCAATTCTCGCGCCAGGTAATTCAAGCGTCACACAGGCACCATGTGGCTGCCTGTTGGAAAGACCTACGCTACCCCCCAGGTCGTGGGCAAAACGCTGCACCATGGGCAGACCCAGGCCGGTCCCACCCGGACGGTCCGTGACGTAGGCGCGGAATCCTGTGCCAGATTGACACTTTGCAATCTGACCAGCTGCGAGATTTGCTGATGTGCGGGCACAATATAGCCTCGAGTATTCAAGGAAAGCAGCACTTCAACTGCCAGTGTGAAGATGAGCAAGCTACCCAGCACGGCGCACGGCAGCAATACCGATCGATAGTACCGCGAACTGGAGTTGCATATACGTGTGACCAGCTTCATCATTGTCAGCTTTTCCGTGCACCGTATTTCCGCTTCGACCGGATGGAAATGACAAACTAAGCGTTCCAGTCGGGATGTGGATCGATCATACGCGCCCAACTCCGACCCTTCCAGCATGTCAGGGTGTACCGTGAAGTGCCATGCGTAATTCTACTTGCCTGGATCCGTAACTCTACGTCATTAAATTACGTCGGATCCTCTAGCGTGCCGGTGTGGGCGCGCCGCCTGCATTTGATCAACAACCAGATCGGAGCGCTTGAACGAAACTTGGCAAATCGCCAGATAGAATTCCCACTCCCACTCCCTGGCAATGCGTTGCATAACGCCTTCCTGTTTGATTATCCAATGCGCTTCGGGGCCGTGATTACCGAATTGATACGTGGTTGCTATCAACAAAAGATGAAAGGAAACACGATGAGATAGCAGACTATATTCATCAGCTCGGTGAAAGTTATACCCGGGAACTGCATAAATCTAAAATAGCGCAGGAACAGCGGCGGCAGGTCGGATTAGTTATCCTGAGGGTACTGGATCATGAGGAATAACCTCCCGTTCCATAAATTTTCATACGATGAAATATCTCATCTGGCGTAGAATCATATCGCTGCGCTCGTCCGTTATGGACGAACGCAGCCCGGCATAGTAGTCACTGGCGTTGCATTAACCCACCTCGAGCGAGATTTGCGCAAGGCTTGCAACGCCAGACCTGCACAACTGGCTTATGGCAGCCTGCAGCGCTGGCTGGCTATTAATCAAAACCATACGGCCACGACTCTGGCTGGGGGTAACGAAAGACCCGTTGCACTCGAAGCATTTTTGGCCGCGTTGGAACAGGCCTTGTATTCCGGCCAGTCGGTTGAACGCTGGCAAGGGAAGGAATTACTGGCGGCCTTCGATGGCTTTAAATCAGGAAAGCAACGAAAAGCAAGGGGCGCAAGCGAGCGGTTTCGATTCCACTATTGTATCCAATTGAAGGGCTATGAAAACGCAAACCCACATGCAAAAAGCCGATACTGCAAGAAAGCCTTTTTCTGGAGGTCTGTCTCACTGGAGTGAAACTGTGCGGGCACATCCGGGTCAAAAGTTACTAATCAATTGGTTGCGGGGATACAACATGGACATTTCGGAACTGCTGGCTGAAGCGCAAGATAAAGGATACATGCATAATTTCGCCCTGGACGGCGATCGATTACATATTAGCGAGACCGATAAGCGATTTACCAACGACGACTGCTGGATCAATCGGTAGATGGGGGCACGGACCCCGGTGACGATGCGACGCTGTATCTCATTGAGACGCACAGCGGCGAACGCGGTTTCATTATTGTCTCCGATTCATTTCACGCAGATCCGGCGAAAGCCGCTTTTGTTGACAAGCTGGAGCTCCGGTTGCCTATTGCTTGAGGAGCGCGTGAGGAGTATCCAATGACTGATTTGTCTGCTTTTCCCGTTGTCAAACGCTGGCCTGCCGAGCATCCCGACCGGCTGCAACTGTATTCGCTAAACACCCCGAACGGCGTAAAGGTGTCGATTTCGATCTACACACTCGATTTGGGGAAGAGCGAGGAATCGACACTTGCGACCTTGCAGCGGCATAAAAAAATGGTTGATTGATGTATCACGTGTTAACCGGATGTGGAAACTCGATCGGTAGCACTACAAAATAAAAAGGCTCGTCAGCCACTCGGTCAAGTGGCAGAAACGAGCCTTGAACTTTCGTTACCCATTTCCAGTCGCTACATAGCATTGCGACCGGCTGATCCGCGTAGCAACCGACTATTGCACTGTAATCTGTCTTGCGGCGCCTTCCTTGCGTTTCGGTAGAGTCACCGTCAATACACCGTCCATCACCGATGCCGATATTGCATCGCTATCAATCTCGGTCGACAGAGTGAAACTGCGCGCATAGTGACCAACATTATATTCGGCATAGAGCGGTTCAACCCCATCATACTTGGTCAGGTCTACCTCGCCGCTGACGCTCAACACATTCTTCTCCAGATTGATGGCGACGTTCTTTTTTTCAACGCCGGGCATTTCCATCTCCACGATGATTGCATCGGTCGATTCATGAATATCTGTTTGCGGCAGGTAATGCCGGTCGACTTTGGTGCTCTCCTCTTTGGTCTCGAGTTCCTGCTTCTGTTGTACTTCTACCTCTTTCACAGCCATGATAGCCTCCTGATTGCATTAATCACTGGTTTAAATTTACTCGATTGAAACGGCTCTGGGTTTGTCGCTTTCGGCCCTGGGCAGATATATTGCCAGCACGCCGTCGCGATAATCGGCTTTAACAGCGTTCGCTTCGATCTCAGCCGGCAAACTCAACGTGCGGTCAAATTCTCCCGAAACGCGCTCGCGCCGGTGAACACTCAGGTCATCCTCGTAAGCAAGGTTTTTTGTGCCGCGTATTCTGACCTGACTATTTTTCACCTGAATATCGAGTTTTTCTTTTTCGACTCCCGGTAGCTCCGCAACGATGACAAAGTCGTCACCCTGACGAAACACGTTGATGGGTGGAAACGCACCTTTGCTGCTGATGCCGGAACCGAACCAATCGCTGGACTGTGCAGAATCCATGGCTCTCTGCAGAGCAAAGATGGTGCTTAAAGGATCTGTCGTTCGAAAAATCATGGGACTTACCTCCGTTCGTTTTGAATGTGGCAAACAACAGCCGCCACTAATGACATGGGTCTGATTGACGCGTTTTCAAGTCTATAATTGCAAGCATTGAAGGGAGAATCACCGAGCCATGCAATGTGTAAGCGAGGCAGAATTTATGTTTCATAAGAGCAACGTGTTGAAGAGTGGTCAATATTCCACACTGCCAGTTGCATATGGTGAATATCAACCACACCTAACGATCCTCAAGCTCGGCGATATTGCGTGCCAGGGCGCGTTTAAGCGGCTCGATGTGTTCGGCGAAACCTAGTGCCACGTTGCGCAGTGACTGACCGGCCGGTGAGAGCAAAGTTGTCATCCTGGTAGCACGGTCGGTTAGTGCGACGATGTGTTCGGCGATTTGATGTCGCTCGGCTGCCCAGCTATCGAGCCGTGTCTCATCGTCTCCGGCAAGCACTTTGACGAGTACGTCGGCCAGCGCGACCGCGTCCTGAATACCAGTGTTCATGCCTTGACCGCCAGCGGGACTGTGCACATCACTCACGTGGAAAGCCACCCGCGAGGAAAGCTATGTGCCGGCGCTCCAGGATTTTTCATGTCTATTTCTAACCTCGTACGCATCAGTGCTACAGGCATATTTACGGCTTGGCTAACGACAGTCCATCGAGGGGGATACCATGCAAACGATTCGGAAGGTCGATCGATTTATCGACGCAAAAAAAAGTGTGAAGCAGAACATTGCGGCTGCCTTTCCGCAACCGGGCAGCGCGCCTTTTGTCACCATTTCACGAGAGTTGGGCGCAGGCGGCACGGTGCTAGCTGAGGCGCTGCCGAGCTTTACGATGTGGTGTGGAACTCCGATCGAATGTCGCCCGCGCTCATTGCTAAATCGATGGTTACTCTGATCGAACAACGCTACTCTGGCGCGGGGGAGCAGCCAGCTACATAATTTACATAATTGTTTGTATCTTCGGCGCTGTTCTCTTGCACATTAGAACCTGGCATTTAGCTGTACACTGACAATATCCGCAGAGGAGTCGTAATCGCCAGTCAGTCTATCCTGGGTGGCACCCAGGCGGTCAATGCTTACGTCTCTGACAAATAGGTGCGAATAGCCAAAGTCAATACTGTAGCGTTGGTCAACTTGGTAACTGACGCCTACCGACAACCAGGTGCGGTCGGCGTCGGGCAGCCTGGAGGAACGTAATGCCGCGTTTGGAGTGGGTGATTCATCGAAGGCAGTGCCGCTGCTAAAAGTCCAGCGATCATTCGGTTGGTATTGAACACCCAGGGCGTAACGCCAGGCCGAGTCGAAGCCCAACTGCTCGACGCCGGTTGGCGTTAGCGGATTATCGAAACGGATTTTTATCGCCTGAATATCCGACCAGTCGGTCCAGGTGAAATCACCCACCACGGCCCATTGGGGTGTAAGCTGTTGGTAAAACCCGAACGCTGCCGAGTCAGGCAACGTCACGTCGGCCTTGATATCGGAGTCGGCAAATTCAGCACTGAGATCGCCGGCCAGTGGCTCGGGCAATGCGGCCAGACCACCCCCTGTGGAAGGTGTACTGAAATCGCCTCTACCTCTCAGGCTATGCTTAATCTGCGACCGGTAGGCAAAGCTGAGCCGAGTATCGCCGGCAGACCACATAACGCCAATGTTGCCACCCAGGCTAACATCATTGCCTTCGTTGCTGACAAAACCATCGAAGCCGCCTTGCCCTGGTAAGACGCCGTTCGGACATACAGCGCCGATCCTGGCAGCGCAGATGGTGGCGAAATCCAGCGCGTTGGTCAGCCGCACGTCGATATAGTCAATGCTAACGCCCAGCGCCACCGACCAATGCGAATCGATTTTCCAGGCGATACTGGGGTTGACATTCACCGTTTTCAATGACGACTCAACCGCTTGATAACGGCCCACCCAATCGTCATTGTATTCGGTGACCAATCCGAATGGCGCGTTGACGGCAATGCCAAGAAAGACCTGATCATTGAACGCATTGACGAAGTACAGGTTTGGTACAAAGGCATATTGCCCGCTGTCGCTGTGATGCTTACTATCCGGCAATAGCGGTAGATCAACCACGGGGGTCTCTTGTATTGAGTTCCGGTCTGAAAATTTAAAAGACGGCATGATGTAGCTGCCCGAAACCTGCAACTGATTTTCCAACCTGACGATACCCGCCGGGTTAAACCAGGCAGCGCTGGCATCTTCCGCAATAGCGCCCCCGCCGGCGAACGCCATACCCTGGCCACGCGCACTGTTCTCGATAATGGCAAACGCGGCGGCGTTGGTTTTGCCGTGTACAAACAGCATTGTGACGGCAACGCTCAATACGGTTGCCTTCAAGTATATGTGCATCGTTTGGCTCCTGCGTATGACCCGAGTATAGCGTCCATATACTCTTTAATAAGGCATTAAGCATGCCAAAGCATGAACTGCTGTTTCGCGAACGTAGCAGCAGGCAATTTGAGTGACTGGTACGGAATATTACACTTCCCCCCCACTCCACTTTGTGATTATCAACCATTAGTTTCAATAACCAGTAGTACACACTGTCCTACCCCCTGTGCTTGAGTTTATTGCACCTCATCGCTGTGTTCCTCGGTTTGGCTATCGACGCGCGCTTCACCTATTCAACCAAGGTAGGGGAGTCACCTGAACAGCCGGTGCCCTTCAGTCACGAGCACCACGCCGGCCCACTGGGAATCCAGTGCGCCTATTGCCATACCAGCGTTGAGAAATCGGATTCGCCGGCACTCCGCCGACCCACACCTGCATGACTTGTCACTCGCAGCTGTGGACCAATGCCGAAATTTTGAGTCATTTGAAACTGACTCTATTTGTTGTATTTTAACGAGGAGTTTGAATCCGACTGGGGGATAGTGTTGCACGAGTATCAGGACGTATCGAACGACCGCTCTTCCTCGCCACTACGGTCGCTCAATCATCGATTCCTGGGTCCACGATCGCCGGTAGTCGGCAAAATGCTTACAGCATGGCAGCCCGACGCTGTGTTGGATAGAACGCACGTCAGGCAGTTGCGTGCCAACAAATTACAAGGGGAAATGCTTCAGGTAAAAATTTTCATCATTCCCTGGCTATTTCGTTTCAAAATCACGGCACGTAATTAACCAGCGTATGGTCTTCGCCAGTAAGTGCTGCATCAATAATCAATGCCAATCGTTCCCAATTCCCCCCTGCTAATCCGGCACCAATTTTTGGATAACCAATTCTGCGACCGCTGAAGTCATTTTTAATCCGGTTGAAAACGTTAGCAACGACCTGGTAGTCAACTTGTGGGCCCGCGCCGCGCCAATGATACTGCGAGTACGCGTTGACGATAGTAAGTTTGTGAACGCCGAGGGTAACCGTCGCACAAGAATAATTACCAAGCTTATTACGATCGCCACGGGCCGTTCGCATGTCAGCCTCAAAGGCGCCGGGGAACTTACGCTTGATACTTAGGGCAATGCCGGCACCCATGGTGTTCTGACAGTTGCACCCATGCACAATGACGTCGAAGACACTTTTTTCTGCAAGCGCAATGAGATCGCCATTAACAGCTTTCATGGCAACTGGTTTCCCATATCATCATTCATGATTGTGTGCCTCGCTTGCTTATTTCATCGCTTGATCAGCCTGCTCCCGGTAGTAGCGCTACACTTGCTGATCACTGTCGCAGTGGCTGCACTGATATACGCCCTCTACATACACTTTCGTTCGGCCGCCGCCTTGACCAGGCTGTTCGCGCTGGTCGGCTTTAGTTGGCTGTATTTTATCTTTGCGTTGCTGTTTAGTGATTTTCTATAGCGGCGTGTTAGCGCTACGTTTATTCGATCCCCTCCAAATTTTCATCGTGCTCGGTCTTCCGGGCTATAGCCAAACCTTTGTTATAGATTTCCTCGACGTTAACCTTGATGCCAACTTCCACCAGTCTTGAAATCATGGTCACCGGAAACAACACATTCTCTGTATTGTCAATCCGGACAGCCAGCGATTTGCCTAGATCGTCCTCAAAGCTGACCCATTTGAGTTCAGGCTGGCGCGCAAAAAGATCGCCGAGCACCACGCCCATGGCCTGCAGACCCTGTGGGTGACTCGACGTCACGGCTCCGTCATCGAGCAATTTCTGCAAGAGACTCAGCACCTGGCTTGGACTACCGTCCAGCGAATGGCGCGTACCATCGCGTTTGGCGATATCGACTACCATGTCACGCCTGCTTTGCAGCACTTCTTCGTCATGGGCGGACAACTTGCTAATGTCACTGATTTCATTTTGCTTGTATGGAATATAGTCTGCATCTTGCCCGATTTGCGCGCTGGCAAGCACCGGAAAAATAAATAGCATGGGTAAAACGAACAGGTGTATCAAGCGCAATTGAGTTTTCATTGTAGTGTCTCCAGGTAATTACTCAGAACGCTTGCAGTATTAGTGCCAATTCACGCCAGACTGATTTTTCGCGAGCTACGGTTGCGCTAATTTGGCACGGCGGAAATGAGCGCTAAGGTATAAGCAGTAATATCCAGTCAGAGGGGCCTAGTACTCCCGAGTCCTGAACTTCCGGCACAGCATGGTTTACCGTCGTCCCAGAAAATTGTCGATGACCTCCGCGACCTGATCGGGTGCATCGAAAAGAAGATTGTGACCCTCCCCGGGAATAATCACCAACTCAGAATTCGGAATGGCATTAACCATTGCACGGCTGTGCTCAATGGAAACCGTATCGAATTCCCCTTGCACAATCAGCGTGGGTGACTTTATTGTCGCGAGATCCTGGCGATCCAGTTGAGGATAATGGCGCCACATGGTAGTGGTGCGATGCCATAGCGTTGCCCAACTATCGGGATCGGGCGATAACCATTTATACCATAACCTCGTGATAAACGGATGGTTAGCCGGTGTTGCCGTCGCCAATGATTCTTGTGCCGCAATGGTCAATCCGTCCGGGTGATAGTTGGCCCCGAGAGTGATCAGGCGTTTTACTCGCTCAGGTTTAACTATCGCCAGCGTCAGCCCCACGTTGCCGCCGTCGCTCCAACCTACTATGTGGGCGGCGGGGATATAGAGCGACTGCATCACTTCAACAATATCCTCCGCCAGCAGCCGGTAAGTAAAAGGTTGATTGCCGAGCGTGGAGCGGCCATGGCCGCGGAGATCAATCGCGATGACTCGAAACTGCTTTGCAAGTAGTGGCATCTCTGCAAACCAGGCTTCAACCGAGGTCAGGCCGCCATGCAACAGAATCACCGGCACGCCACTGCCGTGTACTTCGTAGTAGATACGACAATCCTGCAGGGTCACATAGCCGTGTTCGCCGGACCTGCCCTGGGTTAACTGCCACGCCAGGTAGCGCAATGCCGGCCTTGTCAGCGGCAGGCGATAGAGCAAGAGCAACGCCAGACACAACGTTGCAACAATTCCAGTGACTACAAATAATTTCATCGACTTAGGGTGCCTCGGTTAGTGTCGCCGGCGGATACCATACCCCTAGAGACTCGCGCCGCCACCACTCTCCCGAGCCGCGTCGCTGTTCGAATGAGGTAAAGTGGTAGCGGTAGCGCAGCACTCGCACGTATCGCGGTGGCTGCTCGGAAAGCGATGAAGGGGCGAGTAGCCCGGTGACGTCTGGCGCACCGCGCAGCAGCTGTACGACGAAGTTATCAAACCACCGGGCCCCTTCCCGCGTCGTCAACGCCGCAAACCAGAGTTGCCAATCCAGTCTGGGCTGGTGGGGTGCCACCCACTTTGGAGCATCGGTTAGTTTTCCGGGCTTGAATCTAAACGCCACTTCGCGCCAGTCACTGCCGTCATCTGAAGTCTCGACGATCAGTTCATCGCGCTCGGTCGTCATAACGGCAAATAGTCCGTAACCGTTAACGATTCGCCACGGTTCGATCGCTCCAAGCAGCGCCAGTTCCCATTGCGTTACGCTTTCGCGACTCCAGGTTGCGTGGATCTGCAGTGCGCCCAACAGCGCCATTGCCGCAATGACACCGCGCCATACCGGTCCGGCACGCGGTCGCGCCGATGGGGCCCTCGAGAAATGCAACGCCCGGTCATCCAACAGCGCCAGACACAACACGATAGTCAACAGATTGAAGAAATTGTAATTGCCCGTCAGCAGAATCAACACTTCCAGCAACACAAAACCTGCTGCGGCAATAAGCCGCAGATTGCGCGGCGCGAAGATGAAAAAGGGCAGCACGAGTTCGATCACAAACATGGTGGCCACGCCGGCATGCAGCCATGCCTGCGGTAACTGATGTGCATACCATGCCAACAGCGTCGGCAATGGTTGCGTCTCGAAGTGAACGTCGAGCGCGCTCAAGGTCCACCAGGTAGGGTCGTGCGACGCAAGCTTTACCACACCCGAAAGGAACAGGAAGCGGAACACCAGCAGGCGTGCCAACAAGATTCCAACCCGCGATCGCTGGCTCAGAATAGCGGCAAGAAACAACGCTTCGATCAACAATACGTCCCACTGATACTGCAAAAAAATCTGGCCGCCGTACAGCAGTGACAAATAGCAAACATAAGCGACCAGTGCCGCGACTAGCGGATACACACGCAACAGCAGAGCCAGCGACGCCAGTGTGCCGGCCGCGCACAGCGCGTTCGTCATTGCGTCGGTAGCGGACAGCCAGTACAGCGACGGCAGCAACAGCGGACCACTCGGCCCCAGTTGCAGCCGCGCGCTGGTGAAATAGTCGGCGACCGGGAGGATACCCTCCGCGCCGATCAGACCGGCAGCCTGCCACCACCACGATAAAAACGCGCACAGCGCCGCCAGGCCAATGCCGCGCGTTACCAGTCCGGCCGTTCGCTGATAATCGGCCGGCAGCAGGCGTGTACCAAACAGGGGTCGCGCGACCGCATATGCCGCGCCGCGATGGCGTGCAACGAATCGATACAGCGCCTCCGCTATCAATGCGAACAGCGGCACATGCCGGTAACACCACAGCCAGGCGCGCAGTCGAGGGGCGAGCGACAGCACTAGCAACGCGGCTTCCGCGCCCTGCAAGCGTTGTGCCGCTGCAAACAATTGAATCGATTGCTGGAATTCTTCCCGGGTTATATCCGGATAGTTCGCGAGCACATTTTGATAGGGTTCGTAGCGAATGCGTCCCGGTGCCTCGACGTCGGTAACTGCACGGGCATAGTCGACGGTATAGCGACAGAAGCCGCAATCGCCGTCGAATACCAATAGCCATTTGTGCGGTTGATTCGCTGTAGTTTCGATAAGTACTCCCCTTCTCCTTCGGCCGGGAATCCAAAAGCATCCACAAGGAAAACTTATGCGGCGTAGCGGCGGTGAATTGTCGCAACGCTTACCGTATGGAATATTTCAGTTTGGAAGATCGCGCCATGACCTTCAACACCGTTAACGTAGCGGCTCAATACAATAACGTTTTACAGACTCTTCTTTTATAACCCTGAAGCGATCTCAAGATTTGCTTTCGGTAGCGTCAATCCGAATTTCAGGTCCGTATGGACGTACCCAATCAAATTACATGCCATGTATCACCGAACTGATCGCCCCGTGATCCTTGTTGAACGCAGCGACTAAACCACCTGATGGTGATTATCCACCATCAGGTGGTTGATATTCACCAGCCATACGCATAGGCGTCACAGCGCTGTGTTGGCTGCGTTGATTAGTGAAATTCGTCGGTGTTTAGAGTCTACAAGTTGGCATGGCCAATGCCTATGTAGATTTGTGGAAAGTTCGCCGGAGGTGCTCAATTTTGTGACCAACTTACAACAGACTAATGCTAACCGTGTTTTTATTTTCAGGAGAATACCAAGAGGGAGTATCAGCATGTTCTGGTCGCGATCGATGTTTTCATCGACTATAGCGCGATTCTTAATCGGGCAGTGGCAATTGTCGGGCAAACGGACAGCGAGAGACTGAGCCTGGCGTGCATAGCCGAGCCCTCGATATACGCCGACGCTTACCTCGGCGGCGCTCACCGTCAGCGGCGCGAAGAGTTGCTTGAGTTTGTGCGGTCGAAACTCGAGGAAATTGGGCAGCAGCACATCATCCCTCCGGAACGGCAATTCCTGGAGGCGGGACAAACCGCCAGGCAACTGCATGAAATTGCCAACCGGGAGGCTGTCGACCTGATTGTGATCGGCAGTCACGGCCGTCATGGCGTGCAACTGTTGCTTGGATCAACCGCTAATGCCGTATTACACGGTGCCAGCTGCGACGTGTTGGCGGTGCGTATTGAACAGCGCGCAACATGAGGAAACAAACAATTGCAGCGGCAATGCTCCGATAGGCTAATATTTTGAGGTTCGTCGCTTTCAGTGGAACGAGCGCCGACAACGTCAGATTCGCTGGGCGAGCCGTTAGAAGAGCTTGGCTGCGAACCCGGATGTGAATCTCAATCGAGCTTATCAGGTTCAAGTTTTGAAGGCTTCGACAGCAATATGCTCTACCGCGATTGCGGTATCAATTCTCGCGCCAGGCAGATTAAGCGTAACGCAGGCCCCGTGTGGCTGCCGGTTGGAAAGGCTTACGTTACCCCCCAGATCGTGAACAAAACGCTGCACCATGGGCAGGCCCAGACCGGTCCCACCCGGGCGGTCCGTGACGTAAGCGCGGAAGCCGGTGCGTAGTATAGCTGCGACAAAACCAGGACCATCGTCGCACACACTCAGCACTAACGTTCCTCGGTCAACAAATGCGTCCACAATGATCTCTCCATCCTGCTCACCAATAGCCTGTTGCGCATTCAGAATCAGGTTTAACAGTGCCGGTCGTAACAATGCATCGGGCAAACTGCAAATAATATTGTCGGCTATGCGCTGCTCAAGCCGGATACGCGCTGGGATCTGGTAGCGTAACAATGTGATCAGTTCAGCGACCTCTCGCGCCACTGCGATGTCGCACAACGGTGTGGGCTGGTGCCGGGAATGATCGAGCAAGGAGTTCAAGACGGCGACAATCCGGTCGATCTCGGCGGCGACGCTATCAAGCCGTTGCACATAGTCGGTGGACCCAGCCATCTGGCTCAAGTCCTGGCGCAGATTGGTAAAGGCTAGCTTGATGCCCGCCAGTGGATTGCGTAGTTCGTGTGCAACGCGGGCCATCGATTCTGCGACGGCGGCCAACCGTTCGGTGCTGGCCAATTTACGCTGCTGCTCCAGCAGCGTGTCGGTAGCGTTTTGAACCCGAGATTCCAGCATTTTTTCGCGCGACGCATGCTCCTGCTCAAGTGCGGCCAGGCGTTTGACCATCGCATTGTAATTGTCGACTAACGGTCGCAGCAAGGGATCGATTGCAGCTACCGGCGCGGGCGTATAGTCCTGCCGCGCCAGCAGCGTCATCAGCGTACCCAGGTGGTGCAACGGCAGCAAAATTCGGCGCCGCAACGTATAGATAATCAGCAAAGCGCCGACGGGAAACACAATCAGGGAGAGCATTGAAATTTGAAACTTCAGCTGCGAGGCGCGGTCGACTCCTGCGATGAGCTTTTGATTGGCGCGAGACTCAAGGTCGACCGCTTTACGGGTATGCGACAATGCGAACCGCAATGCGTCCCTGGGATGATATTTCAGATCGGCCAACACATCGCGCGCCTGTGCCAGCGCTTGCGGCGTGGCATCGACAAGGTGCGCTTCTATGTTAAGAATGCTTTGCAATTCATTATGCAACCGGTCGCGTTCCGCTGCCGTAAAATCACTGACATCGCTCAGGCTCTCGATCAACTCTCGCTGCAATTCCAGATTGGCGTTTTGTAATCTGACCAGCTGCGAGATTTGCTTATTGGCCGGCACAACAAAGCCTCGAGTATTCAGGGAAAGCAGTACTTCGACTACCAGTGTGAAGATGAGCAAGCCCCCCAGCACCATGCTCGGCAACAATATTGAGCGCTGGTATCGCGAGCTGGAGCTGTGCATACGTTTGACCAGTTTAATCATAGTCAGCTTTTCCGTGGACCCGCATTTCCGCTTCAACCGGATGGATTTGGCAAGCTGAAGAGGAAGAGTTCGAGTCAGACCGTCTCGATTAGGCGTGTTCGTCAAATATTCTCTTAGCGTGTCAGGATCTGTGACGACGCGCTATCCGTAGTTCTACGGATTTAAAGCGTAGTTTTACATACCTAAATCGTATTTCTTTATCGATAAATTACGTCGGATCCTGGAGCTTGTTGGGTTGGGCGTCAAACCATTGTTGGCCGTAGTGTTCATTGCAGGTAAATGCAATTTTCTTCGAGTGTGTCAGCTTGCCAGTTACAGATCATAGGGTTCGCGACGATCAATCGTAGTCGCATAAAGATAATCCCTTGTGGTCGGCACCACATGATGTTGACGCGCCAGCTGCATTTGATAAACAACCAGATCGGAGCGCTCGAACGAGACTTCACAAATCGCCAGATAGAATTCCCACATACGGCAGAACTTCTCCCCCATCTCTCTGCCAATTTTATTGCGATTCAACTCGAACCGCCCGTACCAGATTCTGAGTGTCTTTGCGTAATGCAGACGCAGCACCTCGATATCGGTAAACAGAAATTGCGCATTCTCGGCACTTGCGCTCACTTCTGACAACGACGGAATTTGACCGCCGGGGAAGATATGCTTTATAAGCCACGGGTTGACCACGGACGGTGGGCAACTGCGCCCGATCGAGTGAACAACAGTCACGCCGTCATCGACTAATAAATTTCTTATACAGCCGAAATACTCATCGTAAAATGGCGCACCCACATGTTCGAACATACCAAATAAGGGGAAAAGAGGCGGCAAATTATCGAAATCATCAGTGGGTATTATTCCCCCATTGCGGGCATATACCCCCACACTGCGCCGACCGCGTGAACTTGCTATTTGCTCTTGACGATCTGTAGCGCGGTGCCATTGGGGTTGACGGGATGATTGTTTCTACATTGGGTAGTGTTGTTATTGGTACATAGATTGCTTCTCCTCAACGACAGCAGTGACAGCTGCACTCCACCAAACCAAGGATACCGCCATGACCACAATGCTTTCCCGCTACAAATTAATTCTATTGTCTTGCGTCCTGTGGCTAAGCGCGTGTGCTGCGCCTACCCACATAGAATCAAGCTGGATGGACACAAGTTTTGACAAAAAACCATTCAAGAATATAGCTGTGGTAGCTTTATTCAACGGCATCACGGAGAGTCGAGAATTCGAAGCGCAAGCTGTGACCGCACTTGAGCAACAGGGTGTCGCCGCCGAACACGGGCACGATTTTCTAACGCGCGGCAAGAAATATAGCCATGCAGAGCTTGAGAAAGCGCTGTCGAAAGTAGGCGCGGATGGCATACTCATCTTTAAACTGATCGCAGTGGATGAGAATGACACCTATATTCCACCCACAGTCTACGAAGGTGTAGGTCCCTATTATGATGCATGGCCGTACTACAATTACTATTACCCTTACCCGTATTACTACGACTACTACGATTCAGCTTATCAAGTCACGGCAACGCCCGGTTACTGGCAGGATACGCAATACTATGTGATCGAAACGGCACTGTATGACAACGCATCGGACCGCCTGGTATGGACCGCTAAATCGGATACCAGAGACCCGGACAACTTTGATGCACTGGCTAAGTCGGTGATTGCAAAGGTGACCAACAAGCTGGAGCAGGCTGAATTGATCGCAGCGGCTGAGGTCCCGGCCAGGCATTGACCGGCGGGGCATGGAATGGCTATCGTCCTTATTCCCGGCATCAAGGGTTCAGAACTGGTCGACTCTTACCTGCTGAGCTGGCCGCGGCGCTGGAGTATGGAGGACATGGTGGTCGGCGATATCCTCGTGAACAACGAGCGTATGGGTCTGGGTCTCGGCCTGGCAGCACTGCTGCTCTTGGCCGGACCTACGCGATCTTTATGACATTGATCATCAAAAAGCACAAGCCTCACCTCGATCAGGGATTCAATGGCGGTTGGCTGCTTGCGGTAGTAGCAGCACAATCGATAGCAGTGCTGAGCGCGCAACTTGCGGCAATGCAGGGTGGTCAGCCTTACACGCGGGAACTTAACTTTCTGGCGCTGTCGATGTGGCTGTGGGGTGGCATGCTTTACATCTGGAACATATCAATCATCTTCTATCGCTTCATCTTCCTGCGTTTCTCGCCTGCCGATCTCATGCCGTCTGCGTGGATAACTATGGGAGCAATGGCAATCTCCACACTGGCGGGATCGCTGTTAGTCAGCAACGCTACCGACTCGCCTTTCCTGCTCACGCTACTACCTTTCCTTAAGGGCCTTACCATTTTTTTCTGGGTGACTGGCAGCTGGTGGATACCGCTGCTGCTGGCGCTCGGTGTTTCCGCTTGGCATGTATGCCACCAGCACCGACGAGATAATCAGAGTGATGGCTCTAGATTTTCTCAGCTACTTGCCGCCGTTGTTATTGTACGCCTCACTCGTCGCATGGGGATTGGCGTGCGTCGGCCTTGTATTCGATGTTTTGCGCTGTGTTGGCGCATCCTTGCGCGCCGGGTCTAAAAAGCTATAGCGAGCAAGTTAAAGTGTGCCCGCAACAAGCTTCACTGTCGCTTGAATGCCGTTAAACCAAGCAGGTATGATACCTCACCGCGCTTAGAGGCAATGCGCTAGACCCAACTAACTGTAAGTTTGACGCAAGTGGCTATAAAATAAAGAATTTGGACGAAGAGAAAGCGATATGACCAGTCTTTCACAAGCTTTGGATCAATACGGGACGCGAGCGTATTTGCTGACGGTTGCTTCCGAAGGGCCCTACACGAGCCATGTGGACGTCGCATTGAACGGTGGCGAATTGCATTTTGCATTAGGAGGTACGGGAGTCGAGTAGAACGGCCAGATTACTCTGACCGAACCCTCTCAGAACCGGACTTGCGGAACTACCGCATCCGGCTCCCGAGCAAACAGACG
>RCMY010001761.1_pt1 | contig 20105 bp, 13 predicted proteins | sample 2041341 | NCBI WGS metagenome assembly RCMY01 (sample SAMN09708234, study PRJNA481090) | Marine sediment metagenome, whole genome shotgun sequencing project. | reverse complement strand
CAATCGCTTTCTTCATCACCGCACGGTTGATTACCTTACAAAGGCAAACTTTTGTCATTTTATCTAAAACAGCTTGTTTTAATTCCTCATCTTCCATAAAAGACCTCCCTTGGTTTATTGAATCTACCCTCACAAGGAGATACTTTTATTGTATGATATTTTTGAGAAAATGCGAAGTATTATTTCTGCGATTTCTTTAATAAAAATCAGATAAATTTATTAAAGAAACCGCAAACAAGCTGCTACACGTAAACCTTATTTATTATTTTTCATATAAAGCTTCGCCGTCAGTGGCAATGACATTTTTATACCAGAAAAATGAATCTTTTATATATCTTTTCAAAGTTCCACTGCCATCATCATTGCGATCCACGTAAATGAAGCCGTATCGCTTTTTGAGTTCTGCCGTCGAGGCACTGACTACATCAATGCAGCCCCATGTCGTATAACCCATGACCGGAACGCCATCTTCGATTGCTTCACCGACTTGTAAAAGATGCTTTTTCAAATAATCGATACGATAGCTGTCGTGAACGGTCTTGCCGCCTTTGCCATCATCGACAAGCTCATCTACTGCACCCAGGCCGTTTTCTACGATGAACAGAGGTTTTTGCCACCGATCCCAAAAAGCATTGAGTACATAACGGATTCCTTGTGGATCGATCTGCCAGCCCCATTCAGATGCAAGAAGATATGGATTTGAAACTCCGCCCATGATATTGCCTTGGCCTTTTACTTTTTTTTCTTCATCTGCGGTTTCACAGACGCTCATATAATAGCTAAAGGAAACAAAGTCCACGGTATTTTTGAGAATTTCTGCATCTTCTGCCGCCTGCTTCAATTCGATGTGATTTTCTCTGAAATAACGCTTCATATAACCTGGATATTCACCACGAACATGGACATCGCCGAAGAAATAGTTCATATGGTCTGCCTTCATCGCAGCGATTACATCATCAGGATCTGGCGATAACGGATAGGTCGGCATGCTCAGTACCATGCAGCCAATCTTTGCTGCTGGCATCATTTCATGACCTATTTTTGTCGCTAGAGCCGAAGCCACCAATTCATGATGGATTGCCTGATATAGATCTTGTTTGGATAATTTTTCTTTTGGCGTATAAATCCCGCCACTCATAAAAGGTTCATGCAATACCGAGTTGATTTCATTAAAGGTCAACCAGTATTTTACCTTATCTTTATATCTGGCAAACACCGTCCGCACATAACGTTCATAAAAGCCAATGAGATCACGATTTACCCAACCATCATACTTTTGGGCCAAATTGAGCGGCGTTTCATAATGCGATAATGTAACTAGTGGTTCAATTCCATATTTATGACATTCATCGAACAGGCGATCATAAAACTCTAACCCTTTTTCATTTGGCTGATCATCGTCCCCCTGTGGGAAAATCCGACTCCAGGCAATGGATGTACGGAATGTTTTAAAACCCATCTCAGCCAAAAGCTTGATATCTTCCGGATAACGATGATAAAAATCAATGCCGATCAATTTCATATTATCTTCCGTCGGCAAATCTGTATGCGGCGTCTTTATGCCATGCGGCATGACATCTTGAATGCTAAGCCCCTTGCCATCTTCATTATAAGCACCTTCGCATTGGTTAGCTGCTACAGCACCGCCCCATAAAAATTCTTTTGGAAATTTCATTATATCCAAACCCCTTTGTAGTAGTTATTATCTTTTTTGTGCTGCAAGCCAGTCCATAAGCTTTACAGTCTTTCCATCAATATTATCGACACATTTGTCATTGTAGACATAGATCCAGGACCAGTGTCCAGGATATTCGTATGCAGATCCGTCAGCCTTTTTATACAAGCCTGTCTGATCAACGACATTATCAAAAAAGCTAAAATGAACATTTTCCGCGCCAGCGGCTTGTAAACGATTGAAGGTAGGCACCACATAATCTTTAGGCGGAAGTGTTGTATCCGTCTTCGCTGCCGTAAACCAGATTGGTGTCTTCTTAAAAGACTCAATATCCGCATCACTGATCAAATTATCGGCTAAACCTTCGCAAGTCGGGAATGCCGCCGCGAAATATTCCGGATAATCGCGAATCATGAGCATTGTCATATAGCCGCCATTTGAGTCTCCTCCAATATAGATGCGACTCTTATCGACATTTGGATGTTCATCTGCATAGGCATCAATGAGTTTTTTCAGACTGTCCTCATAAATAGATGTCCCATCGCCAAAATCTTTAAAGCCATGCATCCAATACGTTCTTGCCTGCGGCACGAGCACATAAGCTCCGCCAAAATGCGATTGCAGAGAATCATCGGCAAACATATCAGCCTTATTTGCTGAAATAGGAATCGAAGGACTGTCCGTCCCACCTTCACCCATTCCATGAAGCCAAATGATGAGTGGATGCTTTTCGGTATCTTTTGGCTCATAACTTGCGTAGCCATAGGACAAGCGGCCAAAGATTTTATGCGCATAATTGAATTTATCTACGACCGGCCGAACATTGCCTTTGTTGTTGTCAACGACCAAACCTTTTACTGGACCGGCAGCTTTCGTCTGCGTGATTGTATATTCCGGCTTTACCCAATTGTTAAAAAAGCTGTTTACATCAAAATTAAGTGCGGATCCAATCGCAATATCCGGACCTACTTTTAGCTCGATTGTCACATAATGGCCCTTGTTGGCAGCTTTTCCCTCAGCATCGGAGACATAGGCCTTCGTCACTTCACGATAACCTTCCAGATCACTATCCTTCTGCGCTTCCGAGCCTAAAGAAATCTTGTTTTTTACTTGCATAGCCTGTTTAGGCGTCGTTGCGCCCTCAGCTAGAACACGTTTGGCGTAGACTTTGAAGGTTTCATTATCTACGGCATTCGCCGTTACATTATCGCCAAGATCAACGATGACTTTAGAAATGGCCGCACCCCAATCATAGACTTCTGTGACTGTACGATAGGAAGCCTGCTCTTTCACCGCAGCTTCTACGCCACTCGGACTCGTGGCGGTAAGTAGAGCCACTGTCATAATACCACAAATTCCCAGTTGAATCATTTTTTTGATGTTTCTGCTCTTCATTTTCGATCGGCTCCTTTATTTATTTCTTCGAATGACTGGCACATCGTATTTGGCGGTACGAGCATCTCGAATAACACCTTTCCAGTCAAGGCCATAGGCAAAATCATAACGATGCCCCTCGCCATCCACATAAGAATCCATATCCCGTGGAACGTCTTCCAGCTGCTTTTCTACTGTTTCCATATTCTTTGGCTGCTGCATCGGCAACAATCCCTGCGGCTCTGCTTTCCCCTTTAAAATATCAAAATACGCAGCATCGCTGACACCATAACCAACAAGAATTGCATCTGACAAAGGTTCAACCTCGCTGAAAATCATCGGCTTTAGCGCATGGACCATTGTAACTACCGGCAAGGATTTACCTGCCTGCTGCGCGCATTCACGTCCATAACGTACGCTGTCAAGATCTGTTGCATTAATGATCCGGGCTTTTTTCCCATAATAAGATCTGTTTTCTCCCGCATCACCAGCAATTGACTGGCGCCGAACATTTGCAGAATCTGCAACATAATCCTCATACTGTAAGGACAACGGAATATAGCCCTGCACATCATCATATCCCAGCCCATCAAATTGATTTCCTTGATTTGTTGGATTATCAATGACTGCCAGAACCATAGCCGCCTTGGCTACCTCAGCCGGTGCAAGTCGCTCTATATCTTCTGGAGCTGCCATCGGATTGCCGTCCCTATCTCTCGCAGACAGTGTTCCCACTTTATCTGTCACCACTTCAAAATACTGGGAAGCCACCTTGAGATCGACTGGTAGACTCCATTGTGCCGGCTGGTAAGATCCAAACCGTTTGTTGACAATGACCGGACGATAAATCATAGGAATATAGACGACCGGCTTGTGCATTTCATCAACAGATTTATGGATAACCTGTCCCTTATTTTTGAGCATGACCACTGACTTTAGCTGCGCTTGATATCCAGCTGCTTTATCTGCCGGGTTTCCGACTTCACGCACGCTCTTTGATACATCAAGATAAGGATTTTCAAATAAGCCTAATTGGAAGATATTGCGAAGCAAACGTACCGCAGATGTCTGGAAACGCGCATCCATGAACTTCTTCCCATGTTCTTTTACGCCGATTGCATAAGCATCCAGTACTGGCCGCTTATCGCTATTGCCGCCAAACTGATCCACTCCCGCCATAAGTGCTTTATAATGACGCTGCGCTTCTGTATACCCCGTTTCCATCCCCCAAGCTGTAGACAAGCCTGCCGGCCCCGGTGCATCTGACGGAGTTCTCGTCACACACCAGTCGGTGCAGATGACCCCATCGTAATGATATTTATTGCGAAGCAGACCTATTTTAAAATCACTGTAGGCGCTGCCCACTTTTTCACCTAATGAACCATCTTTGCTCCAGGCAATCGAATAAGATGCCATAACTGCACTTGGCATTTTCGTTTTGCCATCAAGCTTTAATCCACCATCAACGAAAGGAATCAACTGCGTCTCAAACGCTCCGCCTGGATACACTGCGTATTTTCCGTATTTCGAATGAGCTTCCCGGCCGCCTTCGCCAACTCCATCACCTGGCCAATGTTTCATCATCGCATTGATGCTGTAACGCTCCCAGCCTTGATCAACGCCTTTATCATTTACCGTTGACTGGGCGCCGTCAATAGTGGCACGAGCCATATCTCTTGCCAAAGCAGGATCTTCGCCAAATGTCCCATAATAACGCGTCCAGCGAGGATCTGTTGCTAAATCGATCTGTGGCGAAAGCCCCGTACCTATACCCAAAAGCCGATATTCCTTAGCTGAAATTCGGCCAAACTGTTTTGCTATAGACGGGTCAAAGGTAGCCGCTAAGCCCAAGTTGCTTGGCCAGCGTGACCCCCCGCCACTGACATCTTTTAGATACACACCATTGCCTCTGGCATCGCTGCGTGGATCTGAGCTGGTATTGGCTGGAATCGCAAATGGCAGACTTTCTGCATACGCCTGTAAAGCATTATTCCATTTTGCTGTCACCTCAGTCGTGGCGGTACTATCTGCATTGAGGACTGTTCGCACATGATCGTCTCGCAGCATTTTCTCTTGCGCATCCGTAAGCTGTGGTGTTAAATCACGTTGATGCATGCTGTAGAGCATTAGCCCTGCAATATCCTCAGTACTTAGCCTCTTTGCCAAATCTTCAGCCCGCTTTTCTGGTGTGAGGCGCCAATCTTCATAGGGCTCCAGCTTTCCATTCCTGTCCATGTCCTTAAAGGCTTTCCCGTCTACAATCAGCAGCTTGACTCCGGAGTCTGGAGCTAAACCAAGTTCGGCTCCATTTTTGTTTTCAACTAATAGATATCCATCTGCCGTCTTCGTTTCTGTATAATCTTGACTAGCCTTTGGCATCGCAAATCCCTGCGTACTGCTTACTGCAATAGCAATGCTTAAAGCCAGTGTATACCGCATTGATTTTTTCATAGCTGCATCTCCTATTCAACCGTCATAATTACCCGAGCATAACGGGTAAGCGGTGGCTGCCCATTATCCGTTACTTCCAGAACAACATGAATGGTCTCCCCTTTGACTGCATTCGCCGGAACAGTCAGACTTGCTTCCTGCCCTTTACCATTGACCACAACCGGCGCAAGATATGTTCCTGCTTCTTCATATGGATACCATTTAAATTGTAATGCATCACCATCCGGGTCTGTCGCCGAAGCATGTAATGTAATTTTCTGTCCTGGTTTTACTTTGAGATCCAGACCTTCCTTAATTTTGATATCCTGTGGAGCGTGGTTCGCATGCTGATAATCATTTGTCGTCCATTTCACACGAGCGGCAAAATCATTTTGAATCGCATCGATCCAACGCGTCTGAGAGTAGTATTTATCCAACTTTTTCGTATACGGATTATAGTCAAAAGAGCCGACATTGTCTTCCCAAAGATTCTTCGTCGAAGACGATGGTGACAATCTTCCACTCCACCCGCCATACGCCGGACTTTCCGTTGAACGAAGCCCATTGTCGATGAGATAGAGGAAGGATGGCGAATCGCCTTCCGATATCAAATCATATTTTCCATAACCAGTTTTCACCGCTTCTTCCATAGACCCAAACCTATCTTCTGGATCCCCAGAAAGCTTGTGCCCATCACCATACGTCATATAACTGCTAGTAAGAGGACCTGTCAAGATATTTTTCTTCATCCAATCCCCACGGAAATATTTCTGCTGTACAGCGGGAACTGTTTGCGGCCAAATATAAGCCAAGCTGCCAAATTGCCAGCTATTATAATAAATTTTGATATCCGGCCAGTTAACGGAAATATAGGTTTTATACGTATCATCCTGGTCCATGATATTGTACAAAATGGCTTTTTTGCTGATCTTTTGATAGATACTCGGCCAATTTTCTGTCCCTTTATACTCATCTTCAATTGATTTGAGCGCCCGGGCAAACGTATTCGCCCCGCCCCAGGTTTCAAAATAAATCGGAGTTTCATCATCGGAGAGCAGCTCAGATTTTATGAAATCTGAGCCCTCCGTATTGTGATCCATCTCGCCCTCAAAATCAATATTGCCGACACTCACAAGACTTTGCAGCTTATCCGGTGACGGATAATTTTTATCGTGCTGCAAAAGCTTTGGATAAACACTGCGGTATTTGTCAATATATTCCTTGATCCAATCCGTCCCGCACCAGCGAAGATCTGTATGCAATCGCGGATGATACAATTTGACAATATCCATATGCGTAGTAAATTGCGTTCCTTTTCCATCACCCTTATAATGCCACATGGAACTCGTATAAACGATGCCTCTGACATCTAAATCATTGGTATAGAGCAAAAAGCGCAAAAACGAATTCATATCGTCCACTTCACCATCCGTCATCACAATGGTTCGCGGCCTTACCGTATCATTTGCTGACGCACTTGCCGGGCTGAACGAGCAAAATGTCATTGTGCCCAAGGCTAGCGTTGCCAATACTGCTTTCGTAAGATTTTTCAGTTTCACAAAAAGCATCTCCCTGTTTTATTTTTATATTCTATAGATTTATCAGAAGAAGAACTGCGCCTGGAAACGATACAAATCATCTTTTGCTCCCGTATCAATTTCTCTTGCCCAAGTGTAGAAGGTATCGAGCATGATATTTTTGGCAGGTACCCAGCTCACGCCAAGGCGGACGAAGCGTTCGTTAAGACCGCACCAATCCGTGACAGTCGGCCAGCTAAGTGCCGGTTCATAACGATAATCTGCCGTAATCCCGTAAGTTCCCGGAGACTGGAGATCTGGCCCTTTATATTGTACTTGCAGCCAACGGCCAGGTTGTTTTGTTTTTGTAGCTGCAAGTGCTGTATCCGCTCTTTTTGCATCACTACTGATAATCCCGGCACGAAGATCCCAGTTATTATCAAACTTATGATGTGCATGTGTGTAATAATAAAACACTCGGCCTTGGTCTGTAGATTGATAACGACTAGCCATCGCAGAACTCCACGAAACACCAAAATTGATATCATTTTTCTTATCAAAAGGATAAAATGCACGCAAACTGGTGACTTGTTCATATTCTCGCGTACCATTATTCATTGCATCATCCCACAGATCCATTTTCCCAGTAGTAAAGAATGTCTTAAAGTCTTTTTTACCATATTTTAGCTGTACCCCTGAGAAATCACAATCTATATCCATTCCCCAGCCATAGATATTCCACTCATTCCATTTACCAACTTTAAGATCAAGCGCCTTATCCAAAAGCCTCCCCGTCACATACGTATCCATCGTAGTTCCCGTCGCATTTTCTCCCGGAGAAAGCGATTTTGTTTCATCAAAGCCACTAAAGGAATTCCGGTAACCAAGATCCGTATGAACTTGCCAATCATCATTTACTTTATAAGTCGTATTGACTTGTACATGAACCATATTAGCCCTGGTTGTCTTCGTTGTATCTTTTAAGTAATGGTCATTACGGAGACGAGCATAACCATCAATTGAGAACTTATCCGCAAAAGCTGCGACTTTTTTGATCCCGGCCTTTTCTTCTGCACTCAAGGTTGCACTATCTGGATCACTGAGGGGTTTATCTAAATCTGCATTATCGAGCTTTGAGAGCATCCGTACTTTCTTTATATCATAATAATATTCTTTATTGAGCTTTTGAATCGTATCTTGCTCCGCTGGCGTGAATGCCTTCAGATTCTGCATGGCATCATCAACAACCATTGACATTTCCATACGGCTCATGATGCGTCCCTGTGGTATTGGCTCCGAATAATCCGCCACATGACCTGTAGAAATAAGTCCATTGATGGCCTCATATGACCAATCGCTCAATGGAACATTTTCAAACATGCCTGGGGCCGCTTCCGCCTGGACGGCTCCACAAAGAATTGCTGTAGAAAGACCTATTACGGTTAATGCTTTTTTCATTATTATTCCTCCAAAATTGTATCTATCAAGTATCACTTAACAGTACTGTTCAAATAAATATATTTCGTTTCTTAATTTATATATTTCTTAGGACAACGTTTTACAGGTAAAATATATGCTGTTATGCGATAACCGTAATAAGCCTTTCTTTATAATCGACCTTTTCTTTTTCTGTTACAATAATGTCCAGATATTGTTGAAAATTTGTAATCAAAACAGGCGTTATCATGGAATAACCTGCTTCTTTTATTTTATCCAAATCAAATTCAACCAAAACCTGCCCGCACTTTACCGGATCGCCTTGTTTGACCTTTGAGTGGAAATATTTCCCGTCTAATTTAACCGTATCAATCCCAATGTGAATGAGAATTTCGGCTCCATTTTCTGTAATCATCCCAATGGCATGTCCCGTCGGAAATATCGTCATAATTGTCCCATCTGCTGGAGCTACAACCTTTCCTTCGCTCGGCAAAACAGCAACGCCCTTGCCAAGCACACCTGAAGAAAATGCTTCATCCGGAACATCTGCCAAAGCTTTCACTTCGCCTTGAAGCGGACTTATCAAAATCTCTTTTTCCGCGGATTTGTGCTCATCTTTTTTGTTTGCTACGGTTTTTTCACTTTCTTTTTCATCATGATAGAAAGGTAATGCTATTCCCAAACCAATAAGAAAAGATACAAGCGATGCAATCATACCAATTTTCATCCCACTGATATCATTTGTCACCGGATCAATAAAGCAAGGATAGGCAAAAACCCCCAAGCCCCCAAACATATATAGCTTCATGCCAAAAAAAGCAATCAGACCGCCGCCAATTGAACCACCAATGCAACTAATAATAAACATTTTTTTTCGTGGTAAGGTCACGCCATAAATAGCTGGTTCGGTAACCCCAAAAATCCCTGAAATAAACGCTGGCGCACAAAGAGATTTTAGCTTTTTATTCTTGGTTTTTAATAAGATTGCTAAAACAACCCCTGTTTGTGCAAAGGAAGCACCAAAATACGTAACAACAACCGGATCAAATCCCTGTACCGCAATATTGTTTATCATAATCGGCACAAGACCCCAATGCATACCAAAAATGACAAAAACTTGCCAAAAAGCTCCAATAAACAGACCTGCTAAAACCGGACTTAATTGAAAAATACCATTTGCAATAAAGCCAACTAACTGACCTGCCCAAGTAGATACCGGTCCAATAATAACAAAAGTCAAAGGAATAACAATCAAAAGCGTAAAAAATGGTACCATAAATCCTTTAATCATCGGTGGAATGGTTTTCAATAAGAAACGTTCCACTTTAGATCCAAAGTATACCGCGACAATAATTGGAATAACACTCGACGCGTAATTCATTAAAATTACCGGAATGTTTAAAAATTCTATATGAATTGGCGATGCAAATAACGTCCCCGTAAATAAATCATAAATTGGCTGTGCTTTCATAATTCCACCTAAAGATGGATATACCAAAGCTGCCCCAACCGCCATTCCTGAAAACTCATTCATCTTGAATTTTCTAGCAGCTGTCAGACCTAAAAAAATTGGTAAGAAGTAAAAAAATCCATCTCCAATGGTCTGTAATATTTGATAAGTTCCTCCCGCAGCTTCAATAAAGCCAAAAGCCACAAACATCGCTGTAAAGCCTTTAATCATTCCACTAGCTGCCAACATTCCCAAAACGGGCGTAAAAATACCGGATACAATATCAATGAAGCAATCAATTATGCTCATTTTCTGTCCCGGCTCTGCATTTTCAGCTTCACTGCTCGATCCGGCAATTCCTTGGGATTTTATGACTTCATCATAAACATCACCTACTTCATTGCCAATAACGACCTGATACTGACCGCCACTTTGCACGACCGTAACAACGCCATCCGTATTTTTCAATACTTCTGTAGCTGCTTTCTTTTCGTCACGCAATTTAAAGCGAAGTCTCGTATAGCAGTGTGCTAACGATATAACATTGTCTTTTCCGCCAACGTTTTCAACGATGGTCTTTGCTAATTCTTCATATTTTCTCATGAGTAATTCCTCCAAAATTTTAATGAATTTCGAAGGTTTGGCCAACTTAATGTCACCATCCAATTAAAACGTGTACTACACTCTACCCTCCTTAGCAAAATTAGAAAACAAGTTGAGCCACTGGCCCAGCCTGGCAATCTTCCTTACGATGTTTTGCTTACTTTAGCTATATGGATCATCAAGTAGAATTTTTCATCTCTGTTTAATTCATACTGATATTTTTGCTGAAGAAATTCTGCTATTTTCTCTGCACAACGATGTGCCAGTCCATATTTATTTTGGACAATTGCTGTCATTTCCTCATCTATATCACAACTTGTCTTTTCGCCGATAAACATTCTCTTAGCAAAAAATTTCAAATGCGTAATAAAACGATAATATTGCAAAGACTCTATATCATATTCTATGGAGCATGTATAACGAACAATATTGGTAATTTCCTGAATCAGTTGTGTGATATGGTTTGCCAGCGGCAAATCGTTTTCCATCTGTGCATCAATAATATGTAATGCAATAAAACCAGCTTCGTCCACAGGAAGCTCTAACGAGAATTTTGTATTGATCATATCTCTAGCTTCTTCACTGACGGCATATTCTTCTGGATAAAATCGTTGGATTTCCCAAATCATCATATTCCGGATAGAACACCCCTCGCGAAAACGTGACACTGCCATATGGATGTGATCGGTAAGTGAAATATAAATACTTTCATTTAATTTTTTCTTGAGTCTCTTCTCAGCCATCTCAATGATAGCCGTAGACACTTCCATGTATTCCATAGAAATATCCGTCAATAAAGTCTTGAACTTTTCCCAAGTATCTTTCTGAGACAGCGTATAGATCTTGTCAATTTTATCTTCAGGAATATTATCGCCACAAGATTTCTTATATGCGATTCCGCTCCCCATAGCTACAACTTCTTGATGCTGATCTGTCTCGGTAAGGACAACATTATTATTCAATATTTTTTTGATGAGCATATTTTGCCGCTCCTTCAACTTTGATTATTTTAGCCTCGATTTTTGGGAAATAAAAAAAACGAAAAAGAACAAATTTTCATTGTCTCTTCGTTTCCATTTAAACTATTCTCATGTCGCATTCCCCCTTCAAAAATTTTCTTTTCGAAGGTTTAGCCAACTCAATGTCACTATCCTACTTTTTTCTGTATTATAATACACATTTATAAGTTTGTCAAATGTTTAGAAATTTCTGTTTAGTGAGGAAATCTTATTGATTTCGCCCTCACTAAGGTCACCACTAAGAAAAATACGCCCACCCATTCATCAAGGGCCGCGGCCTTGGCACCGCCCCACCCTTCAAATCGCATCCTGCTGCGCATTCAGCCCAAGCCATTCTTTAAGTTTTGAATACCGGCAGCGATTGCTTCTTTTTCCTTTGATGGCAATATTCAACGCCTTTTTTTGTCCGACCAGGATTACTAGTTTCTTCCCACGAGTAATTCCCGTATAGATGAGATTTCTTTGCAGCATCATAAAATGCTGCATCATCACCGGAATTACGACTACGGGGTACTCTGATCCCTGGCTTTTATGTATCGTGCAGGCATATGCCAGCACCAGTTCATCTAATTCATCAAAGTCATAAACGATATCAAGGTCGTCGATGCAGACAACAAGCTCTTTATCATCCGAGTTAATCTGGGTTATAAAGCCAATATCCCCATTGAAAACATTTTTATCATAATTATTTTGCACTTGCATTACTTTATCGCCTACAGCAAAAGTTATGCCAAAGCGTTCGACTCTTTCCGTTCCACCTGGATTCAGTGCTTTTTGCAATTCAATATTTAAGGACTTTGCACCAATGCCGCCAATATTTGCCGGACAGAGCACCTGGATATCGTGGATAGAATTATAATGCCATCTGGCAGGAACTCGGTTTTTCACGATTTCAACGACTTTATGGACTGCATCTTCAGGGGTCTCTGACGAAACAAAAAAGAAATCGCCATCGATCTGGTTGGATAAATCAGGGCTATTGCCATTATTGATCGCATGCGCATTTGTAATGATCTTGCTCGTTTTCGCCTGCCGAAAAATCTCGTTGAGAGTCACGACCTTCACCGTGCCGGATTCAATGATATCTGACAAAACCTGGCCTGCCCCGACCGATGGCAGCTGATTCACATCACCGACCAGGATGACCGAACACTGTGCTGGAACAGCCTTCAAGAGCGAATACATCAGCTGCGCATCGACCATTGAAGTTTCATCAATCACCAACAGATCAGCTTCAAGCGGCTTATTCTCATCCCGCGTAAACCGATGCTCCGCCGGATCGTATTCCAGCAATCGATGAATGGTCTTTGCTTCGATCTGTGTTGATTCGAAAAGACGCTTCGCCGCGCGTCCCGTTGGCGCAGCAAGCAAGATCCGAAGCTTCTTCGCTGCCAGGATTTTGAGAATAGAATTGACGATAGTGGTTTTTCCGACACCTGGTCCACCCGTTATCACCATGAATTTAGATGCAATCGCCGCTGCGACAGCCAACTTCTGATTTTGGGCTAATTGAATATGTAATTTCCCCTCAACCCAGGCAATCGCTGTCGTTGCTTCGATTTCTCCCCAGACAGGATCGCCGCTTGCAAGGTGTTTTATTTTTTCGGCGATATTTCGTTCATAATAGTGAAGCCCTGGCAAAAACAAACAATCCTCACCGTTGATTGAATCTACAATCAAGTTTTCCTCGCGGACTTCTTCCTCTACCGCCGTCTCAATAATCGTAAGCGGAATATCCAACAACTGCGCTGCTTGAGGCAGAATCATCGTTTTTGGATATGCACAATGACCATTGCCGACTTCTTCGAACAAAGCGTGGCTGACGCCTGCTTTGGCCCGAAGCAAAGAAGTCTTTTCAATGCCAATTTTTTGCGCAATCGTATCCGCGGTCAAAAAACCGATGCCATAGATATCCTTGGCTAACCGGTAGGGATTTTCCCGAATCAGGGAAATCGCTTGATCGCCATAGGTCTTATATATGCGAACGGCTTTTGATGTGCCCACACCATTCGCGTATAAAAACAGCATGATTTCTTTTATTTTCTTTTGTGTGTCCCAGCCTTTTACAATTTTATCTTTGCGGACCTTGCCTATGCCATCGACTTCCAACAATCGCAAGGGGTTGTCTTCTATAATCGCAAACACGTCTGCCCCAAAAGCCTGCACCAATCGTTCTCCGTAAACCGGCCCAATCCCCTTGATCAAACCGGAAGATAAGTATTTTTGAATCCCCTCGATGCTTGTCGGGGCCATGGATTTGAGCGAAACCGCTGATAGCTGCAAACCATATTGCAAATCGTTTTTCCAATTGCCGATAGCTTCAATGAACTCACCGCTATTGATGATGGAAATCTGCCCCACAACGGTCACCAAATCACGAAACCCCTTTGCTTTTACGCGCAATACGCAAAAGCCATTGTCACCATTATGATATGTCACCCGCTCAACTGTACCGCTGACAAAAACTTTTTCAGACGTCTGCTCTACCATAAAATTTGCTGCCATCTCGCCGCCCCACTTCAAAAAATCGCCTGCATTCATCATGCTTCCTTCGCTTAAATGAACCCACAACAAAGACTCCTGTTATACCTATAACCTTAGCATAACAGGAGTCTTTTGCAATATGCAATTAATTTCATAAAATACCATTTAAAAAACATTTCATCAATCTTTTCCTAATTTACAACGCCTGCTCGGTCCTGCCGATAATATCGTCCTGCGTGGCTTTTGATAATACATTGAAAAACGCACTGTAGCCAGCGACCCGGACAATGAGATCCTTATGCTTTTGGGGATGCGCCTGGGCTTCAAGCAAGGTTTCTTTGGATACAATATTGTACTGGACATGATAGCCATGCAAACGGTTGAAGAACGTCGCAATGAGCATTTCCAGCTTCTGCTTATTTTCCTCACTAGCCAGCATGCTCGGCACCATTTTTTGATTGAGCAGGACTCCGCCGGTGATTTTTTCCGTTGGCAGCTTCGCCACCGATTTAAAGACCGCGGTCGGCCCGTTTTTATCGGCATTATGCGCCGGAGAACACCCCTCTGCCAAAGGTTCATGAGCCTTTCTGCCATCAGGGCTTGCCATGGTCCCCATCCCCTGTCCGACATTAGCCGAAATAGAAGAGGTTCCGCCATAGCGAATGCCGCCGATAGGCCCTCTCTGATACCGTGTGCTCGGATACTTCTGGATTTCATCCAAATAAGAATCATAAGCCTCAACTACCAAATCATCAACATAGTCCTCATCATTTCCGTACTTGGGCACATCATTTACGATCATGGCTTGAATGCGCTGGCTCTCCGGCGAAGTAAAGTCATCGACGATCGCATCCCAAAGCTGCTTTGCCGTGATTTTCTTTTCATCGAAAACCAGTTTCTTGATCGCCGCCAAAGAGTCCGCCATATTGGCTATACCAACCTGCAACCCAGAAATAAAGTCATAGACCGCGCCGCCTTCTTTGATCGTTTTCCCACGACCGATGCAATCATCCGTCAACGCTGAGCACAAGATATCTGGCACATCACGTTCTGAAGCTTTATCGATGGCATTTTCTACAATGACGCTATAACGAGTCATTTCTCTGACCGTCTTATCCCATGCACTTAAAAGCTGTTCATATGAAGCCATATCGGCAAAATAGCCATAGCCTTTGGTGAAGCGTTTACCTGAAGTCATATCGACACCATCGTTCATCGCACAGAGAAGTACCCGCGGAAAATTGATATAGGACATTCCCGTGCAACGATAGCCCCATTTGCCAGGAACAGCCGTCTCCACGCAGCCAATCGCGCTGTAATTATAAGCATCCTCTTCTTTTACGCCCCAGTTGATGAAGGACGGTATGATGATTTCATCATTGTTCAAGGCTGGCATGCCAAACCCAAGCTTCATGACTTCAATGCATTCATCAAAGAATTTCTTATTCATATTTTTATGATAGCGCACTGTCAGATTGGGCTGTGTCAGTTTGGTCTGTGCGACCGACTGTAAAACGACAAAAGAAAACGCATTGACCGCATCCTTTTTATCCGGCGTCTGCCCGCCAATCGTCACATTCTGATACATCGGACTGCCTGCCGAACTAAGCGTATGCGCCTGCGACCGGACTTTATTGACCGTCAAGGTCTTGATCCAAAGACAAGTCAATAGTTCCAAGGCCTCTTCTTGCGTAATCTTTTCTTCCTGGATATCTTTCATGAAATACGGATACATATACTGATCGAATCGCCCATAAGAAAGGGAATGTCCATTCGATTCAATCTGTAAAACCAATTGGATGAACCAAACAGACTGGACGGCTTCTTTAAATGAAGACGCCGGTTCATAAGGAACCTTCGCGCAAATTCTCGCCATTTCCAAAAGTTCTGCCTGACGCTTCCCGTCGGATTCTTTTGCCGCAAGCTCTTTTGCCAGCGCGGCATAACGAAGGGAAAAATTGCGAAGCGAATCGATGACAAGCAAAACCGCATGATAAAATACATACTTGTCGATACTGTCGGGATCCGTAAGGTCAAGTGCCGCTTTAAGCGCCTTGGTCCTTTTTTCATAGCCAGCCAGACCTTCAGCCAGGAGCTTTTCGTAGTTGACCGACAGATGCGCATCCCCCGCATTGAGCTTGCCCTCCATGCCAAATACACCGGTTTCCATAAAGACACTGACCTCTTCAGGCAGAAGAGCCTCGCCTCTGGCTCTTAGGTTGTTATTTTGCCAAAACGGTGCAATGGAACGAAGCTGCTCTTTGGTTTCTTCCGTAATATAAAACACATCGCCATCGCGTTTTTCAAATTTGTCGAGCTCATCTATGATAAAGCCCATCGTGTATTCGGGAAAGACCGGTGCATTTCGATTCTTCTTTCCCTGGTTACCTGTCAGCAAGGTCTTATCTTCGATATAAATGGTCATGTTCTCACAAATATGCTGGAGCATCAAAGCCCGCTTCATCACATTCGGCTGATTTTGATGCTGCTCATACGCCTCGGTCGCCAAAATGGCTCGCTCGGCATCGATATACGGTTTTTCATCGAGGACTTCTTCCCGAAATGCCTGCATGCGCTCCGTTAAAGCGCCAAAATGCTTTTCATTATCCATATTTACACCTCCACTTATCCTTCACTGACAATATAACGCTGAAAATTACAATGTGCTCATCGTTTTCCCTTCACCTGTCAATTCTTGAAAATCTGCTATAAATACATCGATCGCTGCATCAATTGCCACATTCTTCACGAAACCTTCAATGACATCTGGCGCCACAGTAACTGCCCCAACCCCGTATTTGCAAAGTTCTAAGACCTGTTGTGAATTTTTGAAACTAGCCCCAAGAAGTTTCGTCGAAAGTCCATTCTTCTGGAAGATATCATGCATGCTGCGGCCTACTGCCAAGCCATCATAGCCCATATTGTCAATGCGATTGATATATGGCGCAGCATAAGAAGCCCCTGCTTTTGCCGCAAGAAATCCCTGCATCGATGTATAAATCGCCGTTGCCGTCGTATGAATGCCTTCTTGCTTAAGCAGTCGGATCGCCTTGAATCCTTCTGGAACTGCAGGAATCTTCACGAAGGTGTTGCCCGGCAATTCCTTGAGAATACGTCTACCATCGGCAACCATGCCAGCAGCATCTTTGGCAATGACCTGCGCATGAAGCTGTGCCTCCGCACCAATGATGCTTCGTATTTCCTTGAGCACCTCAAACGGCGGTCGCCCGGCTTTTGCAAGAATCGACGGGTTCGTCGTCACCCCATCGATTGGATAATATTCATAAATCTTTTTAATCGCTTCTACATTTGCATCATCAATCAGTAATTCCATGAAAATTCGCTCCTTCTACACGCGCTTTTATTCTTTCAAAATTGTTTTATATTTCATTTGTAAATTCATAATAGCACGAGCCTGCTAGTCCGTCAATTATAAATTTCATAAAAAGTATTTTTTGTTTTCGTTCGTAAGTATTTTGAATAAATCATGCTGTTTTTATGCTATAATAAGCCTATAAACAAAAAAATACTCCGTATCCATCTCCTGCAAATGTAAAAAACGAAACTTCACTAGGAGGCCATTTCATGCAAAGCACAAAATCACCGACAGGCATCGTCTTCAATATGCAAAAGTTCAGCCTCAATGACGGTCCCGGGATCCGTACCGTCGTCTTCGTCAAAGGCTGTCCCCTCCATTGTCTTTGGTGTGCCAACCCCGAAAGCCAGTCACCATGCATTGAGATCTTACACGATAAAGAAAAATGCCGGAACTGCCTTCACTGCATGGATGTTTGCCCGCAAAAGGCAATTGACCTAGATACTCAAGTCATCCAAATCGATGCTAAAAAATGCAATGGCTGTGGCAAATGCGCCAATGAATGCCCTGCTAAAGCCCTCTCGCAAGAAGGCGAAATTAAAACCATCAACGAAGTTCTTCACTACTGCCTCCAAGATTTAGATTTTTATGAAGAAAGCAACGGCGGCGTCACCTTATCCGGCGGTGAAGTCCTCAGCTCTCCCGAATTTACAGCAGCCTTACTTAAAACGCTCCAAGAAAACAATCTTCATACCGCAATTGAAACCTCCGGCTTTGCCGCCCCAAATACATTCAACAAAATCACGAAATATGCGGACTTGCTGCTCTTTGACCTAAAACACTGGAACCCCATTGCTCATAAAAAAGGCACCGGCGTTTCAAATGAACTGCCGCTAAGCAACATGAAAGCTGCGATTACCGCCGGAAAAGCTGTGCTCCCACGTATCCCCGTGATTCCAGGTTTCAACGACAGCCTTGAAGATGCCGCCGGCTTTGCTGCCGCGCTCCACAAAGTCGGCGCTGCCGGGGCCCAGCTCCTGCCCTTCCATCAATTCGGCGAAAATAAATACAAACTCCTCGGCAAAAAATACGTCTACGACAACACCCCGCCCCTTCGCCAGGAAGACTTGCTTGAATTCCAAGAAAGACTGCGGCGTGCCGGAATCGATGCGTTTTTTTGATTTCATTTGAAACACAAAAAAGCCGGAAACCATAGTTTATTTTCTATGATTTCCGGCTTTTCCTTATTTCATCTTCACGTTCAAGATCATCCGCTTATCTTTCCATAGCAAAAAATGCACAAGGCGAACCCGTAATGCATTTACCGCAGACCTCACTGCCAGTGCTGTTTGCCGCTTCCATGCTTTCATCGACATATGAGCTGCCAAAATCCGTGTAGATTGCGGCATTTTCTTTTAACATCGCATAGCATTTTTTGCGGTCATAGCTCGTTTCGGTAAGAGCCTCAACTGGACAATGTTTGATGCAGGCCTTGCATTTTCCATTCTTTTTATAAAGGCAGAGTTCCTCTTCCCTTGGAGCATCCGCCTGGATGGGAAGATTGGTCACAATGGTAGAAAAGCGGCCGCAGCAACCGCTTGGGGTAATCAGCATATTATTTAGCCCAAACGTTCCAAGTCCCGCCGCATAAGCAAAATGACGGTGCGACCAATTGCTTATAAGCTTTTCCGTGCTAAAAGTCGAGGCTTCCCGCGAAACCGCTGCCCTATATCCCTTTGCCGTCAAATACGAAATCAAGTAGGCATTTGACTCACTGAACATAGCATTGGTCTCTTCATACTTCAACGCCCATGAAGGTGCCGCCCGTCTTGGCTCGACTGCATTGGTCTTTGCCAAAGCTTTGGTAAAAGGCACATAGTAGGCAATGACAATGGACGCATCAGAAAGTACATCGCTAGGAAACTCATGATTTTCGCCTACTATGTTTTTGATGTTTAAAACAAAAGGATGCCTTGCATCGGCAAATCCAACCAATGGCTGACCCCAATGCGATGTGATGGATGCATTGTCCTCATAATGTTTCACAAAAGCGCAAAGCTCTGCTTTAATTTCATTTTTTATCAATTCTTCTTTATCTATCATATCCGATTCCTCCGCCTATCTTTTTTCACAAAACACGTTATGCGCTTCAAGACGGATGCACTGCCGGCGCCCCCTCTTACGCGCAAAGCAATGCTGGAACATCATTTTCATATAATGGTTTGAAAAACATATGCGCACCTCCTTAATTTCTTAATATCATTATAATAGAAACACTGTCCTTGCCATATTTAAAACTCAGCTCTTTGCAAAAGGATTGCTCGCCAAAGTAACTTCTTGATGTATGACGATTGGATCCGATATCAGCCCATATTTTTCATCTTCTGGATACGTCACTGCAACAATCGGGTTTTCTCCGGCATATAAAATGATACTTTCCATACTATCCCATAAAGTACATAAGAAAAAATGTGTATAGCTTCCTTGATCGACAATTTTTACAAATGCACCACGATTCCCAGATATTGCTTCCGTATCTTTGACACCAGTATTATCTAGATACAATTTGAATGATTCTCTTTTTTCTATAGGAACGATTCCATGCCAAGTTCTCGATATCATTATTTTCCTCCACAGTTCACCTTTAAAGTACATATATTATAACTTATTTTCCAAACAGAACTAATGAGATTACAAGCGGGTATTTCTGAGAAACAACTTAAACAGAAGAACTCCGCAATTCATCGCTTCATTAGTTCTTCGGCAATTCTTTATAAAGCTCAAGTTTACTGTCATCTGC
>RCMY010002021.1_pt1 | contig 20108 bp, 21 predicted proteins | sample 2041341 | NCBI WGS metagenome assembly RCMY01 (sample SAMN09708234, study PRJNA481090) | Marine sediment metagenome, whole genome shotgun sequencing project. | reverse complement strand
CGAATTCCCCCTTATCCTCAAATGCCGGATCAGTCAACAAGTCATATAGCGCTAGCCTATCGGCGCGCCATATGCTTAGTTATTACCCACTGGCTTTATTCCGTTCTGATTGGTTTTCAGCGTTGGAAAAGACATACTCTTTTACAATTTTTGGTGTCGTGGTGGCTTGAGCGAATTGCAAATGTGTATGGCTTTTAGCGTTGGCTTTTTAACAACAGCTTTCTTTCTGCTGTATTGAAGGACATTTTACTGAACCAAAACTGCAATAGACGCAACAATCGCCCTCGTTTGGTCTTAATACTTTTTTACAATTCTCACATTCGTAAAAGAATTGACAAGATTCTGTCGGCATTTCCTCTACTTTTTTATGTCCGCAATTTGGACAAGTGATTTCTGATTTTAATATGGTTTTCATTTAATTTTCTTTTTTGTCGGTTACTTTATAACCTGTTGAGTTAATTGCTTTTTCAATCTCGTTTTCATTAGTTTTTGTTCGGTCGAACTCGATAATTGCATTTCCGTTTTCGTATGACGCTTTTGAGTCTAAAATTCCGTTTAATTTATTTACTTCGTGATTAACGTGTTCTTCGCAACTCGCACAGGTCATTCCGCTAATTTTAAATGTAGTAGTAGATATGTTTGATTTGTCAACTATCATTATTTGTTTTTCTGTTTTTGGGTAGAAAATTCCCGAATAGTATGGAAAAGCCAACATAACAATTGCAAATGCTGTTACAATTCCTAAAAACTTTTTTGATTGAATAAATTTTGGCTTTTCGTCAGTCTCACATTTGCAGTCAATTTCTTTTCGAGGTTTTAGTTTTTGATACCAAGCAAATCCAAGAACCAAAATTGTCAGTCCGATTAAATAAGGTCTAAATGGCTCAATCCAAGAGAATGTTGAAGCAATTCCGCTTGTTCCTGCGATAAGAGCTAAAACTGGTGTTATACAACATAAAGAAGCTGTAATTGCTGTCAGCAAACCCGCTCCGATTAATTTATTTTCACTTTTCATATCGATTCTAAAATTTTGTTTTTGTCGAGTATCTCAAAAAACGGATTCAGTAATGTTGAATATTCTGCCGTCAATGAGTAAAAAATCGTTTGGGCTTCTCTTTCAGTTTCTAATAGATTTCTGTCTTTCATTTTTCTCAAATGTTGAGAAATAGCGGAAATGTTCATTCCGAGAATATCGCTTAAATCACAAACGCAAAGTCTTTTTTCCTCAAAGAGTAGGTAAAGTATTTTAAGTCTTACGCTGTTTCCAACTAATGAAAGTCCATTTGCTAAATAGTCAAACGATTCATTTAATTCCGAAACTGTGTCTTTGCAACGATTTATTTGTTCAATATCTGCCTGTTGTCTTATGCACGAATTATTTTCCATAATACAAAGTTACATTTATTTCTTATTTAAGCAAATACTTAAATAAATAATTTGAAGCGTTGGGAAATTTTAGCTCTTTTGGTTTTTAGAGCGTTGGAATTGAGTGTTGGCAAAAACCGAAAGTGCTAAAATATGCGGCTGGTTTTCAGCTTGTGGGTAACGTACGAACATGGTAACGTACGAACATAATCATTGATTATATTCCCTTTACAGAAGCAATTACGCAAAAATCTTAAATATCTGCAAATTAAATAGTCACGGAAAAACGCAGTGGCATTTTATACGTTTACATAAGTTTCCAAACATTTTCAAACGTTTCCTTTTTATTGATTGATGCGTTGAAGCCTTACAGTTTGGATTTGATAAAATAAAAAACCCGTTGCAATGGCGACGGGCTTTCTATTAAATTTTGTATCTCTAACAGTTTGTTTCAAATCAAAACCTCCCTAATACGCTTTACAGCCTCCTTAATCTCATCCTCAGAAGCCGCATACGATATCCGTATGCAGTTAGGGTTCCCAAAAGCTTCGCCGGTTACCGTGGCGACATTGGCTTTCTCCAATAGATAGAGGGCAAAATCCGATGCGTTGTTGATGGTGGTTCCCTGTAGCGTTTTTCCGATGAAATGCGAAATGTCTGGAAAGACGTAAAAGGCACCTTCGGGTACGTTGAGCTTGAAGCCTTCGATTTCTCCCAAAAGTTTGAGGATCAGGTCCCGGCGTTCGTGGAACTTGTCGATCATAAACTGGATTTTGCTGACGGGTGCTTCCAGAGCGGTGATGGTGGCGCGCTGGGCGATGGCATTGGCGCCACTGGTTATCTGACCTTGGAATTTGGTGCAGGCCTTGGCGATCCAATCGGCGGCACCGATATAGCCGATACGCCATCCGGTCATGGCGAAGGCTTTCGATACGCCGTTTACCGTGATGGTACGGTCGTACATACCTTCGATGCCGGCGATGCTGACATGGTCCCCGCGGAAATTGATATGTTCGTAGATCTCATCCGATACAATAAAGATACCGGGATGTTTTTTTAGTACTTCCGCCAAACCTTTGAGTTCCGCTAAACTGTACACCGAACCACTGGGATTACAGGGTGAACTGAACCACATCATTTTGGTCTTGGGGGTGATGGCCGCTTCGAGCTGTTCGGGCGTCATCTTAAAGTCCGTATCGATACTGGTCGGCACTTCTACGGGAACGCCTTCCGCAAGCTTGACAATATCGCTATAGCTGACCCAGTAGGGGGCAGGCAAAATCACTTCATCCCCTTGGTTCAGCATGCACATGGCCACATTGGCCAGGGATTGCTTCGCTCCGGTGGAGACGACGATCTGGTTCAGTCCGTATTCGAGGTTATTGTCTCGCTTGAATTTGTTGGCGATCGCTTTTTTAAGATCGGCGTAGCCGTCGACGGGGGAGTAGCTGCTATAGTTATCGTCTATGGCCTGTTTGGCCGCATCCTTTATAAAATCGGGAATGTTGAAATCGGGTTCCCCAAGGCTAAGACCGATAATATCCTTGCCTTCATTGCGTAGTTCCCGGGCCTTCGCCGCCATAGCCAAAGTGGCGGAGGTGGACATGTTGTTTATCCGTTCCGAAAGATGTTGGTTCATGTTCGTTTTGTTGGTTTAAATTTTTTAGTAGAATTAAATTTCTCGGCAATCAAGGGAGTGGAATTATTAATTATTAACTACTGATTAGAAGAAATTAATAATTAATAATTTCGGTATTAGCTTTGATCCGATCCCTAAACCTGCAACGCTGGTCTTCTGCCCAAATCCCTCAAATGCTTGAAGTGCGAAATTATGGCTTTTCGGGTAGTTTTGTATTCGTTGTAAGGCAAATTGAACTCCTTTGCCGTTTCTTTCACAATTTTGGAGATTTTTGCGTAATGCACATGGCTAATATTGGGAAAGATGTGGTGTTCGACCTGATGGTTCAGTCCGCCTGTAAACCAGTTTACGATTTTATTTTTGGTGCCGAAATTCACGGTGGTGAACAATTGGTGAATCGCCCAGGTATTTTTCATGGTACCGCTCTCATCCGGTAGAGGGGTATCGGCCTCGTTGACAATATGCGCCAATTGAAAGACGACACTTAAGATGACACCGGCCACATAATGCATGATAAAGAAGCCTATAAGCACTTTCCACCAAGCGATATCGATAAAAACTAGAGGAAGTACGATCCAAATGGTGATATACAGAATTTTGGAAACTACCATGGTACTCCAGTTCACTATGGGATTAGGAAATTTCCCGAAACTTAACTTTCGTTTGGTATAGCGGTACATCTGCATAAAATCGGTAGTGATGGCCCAGTTGAACGTCAACAATCCATAGAGAAAAACGGAATACAGATGTTGGAATTTGTGGTGCCGCTTCCACTCGGTATGTTGGGAAAATCGGAGAATCCGACCGGCTTCCATGTCCTCATCATGCTCGTGGATATTTGTATAGGTATGGTGCAGCACATTGTGCTGTACCTGCCAGTTATAGACGTTTCCTGCCAAAATATATATGCTGCCGCCCATGATCTTGTTGATCCACTTTTTGTTGGAATAGGCCCCATGGTTGCCATCGTGCATAACGTTCATGCCGACACCGGCCATGCCCACGCCCATCACGATGGTCAAAAGAAGGTTGGCCCAGTTGGGAAGTCCTAAGGTCAAGATCAGAAAATAGGGCGTCAAGAACAGGGTAAACATGATGATGGTTTTCAAATACAACCGCCAGTTACCTGTCTTTTTGATGTGATTATCCTTAAAATAATCGTTGACGCGTTTGTTCAGCGTCTTAAAGAATTTTGCGGAATCTTTCCGTGAAAATCGAATGGTATTGTGATCCATGGTCTGAAATCTTTTGGTAAATATCGGCAAAAATGATACGCCTGTGTTATGGAGAAATCATTTTTTGCCGTTGAATATAGTAATTTTGTCCAGAACTCAAAACGAGTTTCCTTATGCAAATATACGTATGAATGCAAATTTAGTATTTAAATATTTTCCCAATTTATCCGAAATTCAACAAAATCGATTTCTTCAGTTAGAGGATTTGTACAAGGATTGGAACGAAAAAATCAACGTGGTTTCCCGAAAAGACATCGATGAACTATACTTACGTCATGTACTTCACTCTTTGGGTATAGCAAAAATTCAGCAGTTTAAGCCTAATATTTCCGTTCTGGATGTCGGTACCGGAGGTGGATTTCCGGGTATTCCCTTGGCCATACTATATCCGGAAGTGAATTTTACCTTGGTCGATTCCATCGGGAAAAAAATAAAGGTGGTCGATGAGGTCGTGTCGGGTCTGGGACTTGAAAATGTGTCTACCATCAATGATAGGGTAGAGGCGGTAAAGGGGCAATTCGATTTTATAGTGAGTAGAGCCGTTGCGGCGATGCCCACCTTCGTACATTGGGTGAAGGGGAAAATTAAAAAAGAATCCCTTCACGAAAGACGAAATGGTATACTGTATCTTAAGGGAGGCGATTTGGAAGAGGAATTAAAAGGCTACAAAACAGCTCAAATTTTTGACCTGCCCGATTATTTTGAAGAGGATTTCTTCGAAACCAAAAAAATGGTGTATTTGCCGATGAAGTATAAGGGGTAGGTCAACTCCATACTTGGGTTAAATCTTCAACATCCCGTTGAACGAATACCTGCAATTATCAGCATACTTTTTTAGAAATAAATGAATATTTTCTATAAATGTTTTTCTGATCTTTTTCGTTTTCATTGGCAATTTATCCGTTTTCATATTGACTTTTTTTATAAAGTTACTAAAAGTTTACGATTACTTAACGTTAAATTTACATTGATATTGTGTTAGGTCGACGAAATCAACAAGTAAACAGTAATAGTATGCCTGAATTCCATTTAAAAAAGTCCTTACCGATCAATCGATAAGGACTTTCTAGGATTCCAAAAAATTGAAATAATTTTTAGGAATTTGGAATTTGGAATATTATTTTTTTATTTACTCCAAGGCGGCGTAACCCCGTTTGACCGCGCATAGGCGATCAATTGGCCTTTGTGTTCGCCGTTGTGTTCTAAAATGGACAGAAGTCCGGCAAGTTTGTTCATCTTGGCAAAACCGAAATCGACCTCTTCGCCAAATTGCCCATTTTCGACCCTAGTTATTTTTTCGAGTACAAACTCATTTGATTTTTTCAACGCGGTCATGATGTTCTCTTTGCCTTCAATCTTTTCCAGATTTTCCATATCCACATCCGCCGGGGGCGCAAAACCCATTTTCGAGGCGAGATAATAGTTGCCACCGGCAATGTGCAAAAGCGATTCCCCAACGGATCTTACATCTTCTGCGGGCCGCCAATCATACTGATCTTCGGTAAAAGCCTCACCAAGGGAGACTACTTGGCCTTGGTTCATGGTCAACATGTTTTTAATGGAGTTTTGGACGATGTCATCTTGCGCATAGGTAAAAGTCGTGACAAGAAACAGCAGTACTACGGATACTTTTTTCATTTTCTTAGAAATTTAGTTGTTCGTTCTAAATCGTTGTGGGGCAACACTTTTTTTAAAGGTGTTGCCCCACAAGATATTAAAAATCAACGAATTATTGTCACAAACTTTTTGAAATCGACTTCCGGATCACACGGAATTCCTACATTTAAAATTGGCTTTACCCCAAAAACGGATACCGATAATTCTCGGGCGTTACAAAAGTCTCCTTGATCAATCGCGGCGATACCCAGCGTAAGAGGTTCTGCATGGATCCGGCCTTGTCGTTGGTTCCTGAAGCCCTGGCACCGCCGAAAGGCTGTTGCCCGACTACCGCACCTGTCGGCTTGTCGTTGATATAGAAGTTACCGGCGCAGTTTTGTAGTGCCTTGGTCGCTTCGTCAATGGCGTAGCGGTCTCCCGAAATCACGGCTCCCGTTAATGCATAGGGCGAGGTTTCGTCGACCAATTTCAAGGTTTTTGACCAATCTTTATCCTCATAAACATACACTGTCACCACGGGGCCGAACAGCTCGGTTTCCATAGTGGAGTAGTGGGGGTCGGTAGTTACGATGACCGTAGGCTCGATAAAGTAGCCTTTGGATTTGTCATATTCCCCACCGGCAAAGATTTCCGCGTTTTTGTCCTTTTTCGCCTGATCGATATATTTGGCCAATTTATCAAAAGAGCCCTCGTGAATAACCGCCGTGATGAAATTGGACATGTCTTCGGGCGATCCAGGTTTGTTGAAGGATTTAATATCTTTTTTTACAAGTTCCAGAATTTCTTTGGATGTCGACTTCGGAAGATATACTCTCGAAGCAGCGCTACACTTCTGACCCTGGAATTCGAACGCGCCACGGGAGATGGCGGTGGCCACCTGCTGTGGTTTGGCCGTAGGATGGGCGATAATGAAATCTTTGCCACCCGTCTCACCAACGATTCGTGGATAGGTTTTGTACGTGTCGATATTATCTCCGATCTGCTTCCACAGACTTTTAAATACCGTTGTGGATCCGGTGTAATGGATGCCCGAAAAATCAGGACTCGCCAAGGCAGTTTCCGTTATCATGACCGGGTCGCCGTAGACAACATTGATTACGCCATCCGGTAGGCCGGCCTCCTTGAAAATATCAACGATTACCTTGGCGGAAAATACCTGATGGTCGCTGGGTTTCCAAAGCACTACATTGCCCATCATGGCGGCACTGGCGGGCAGGTTGGCTGCGATGGCCGTAAAGTTAAAAGGGGTAATGGCGTAGACAAAGCCCTCTAGAGGCCGATATTCCACACGGTTCCAAACGCCCTCGGAAGAATCGGGCTGCTCCCCATAGATTTGGGACATATATTCGACATTGAACCTTAAAAAGTCGATGGTTTCACAAGCTGCATCGATTTCCGCCTGATGAATGGTCTTGGATTGTGCGATCATGGTCGCCGCATTTATCTTGTCGCGATACGGGCCTGCAATGAGTTCCGCAGCTTTCGAGAAAATAGCGGTCCGCTGTTCCCAAGCCAAGTTGGCCCAGGCTTCACGGGCTTCCAATCCGTTTTTGATGGCCTGCTCCACATGTTTTTTCTCCGCCAAGTGATACTGTCCTACAACATTTTTATGGTCATGCGGAGGGGACATCGGCTTCGTGTTGCCCGTCTTTATTTCTTTACTTCCTATATATAAAGGAACATCTACGTTGCCTTTAAAATAAGCATGATATTGTTTGAGTACGTCTTCGCGCTCTGAAGAGCCGGGAGCGTAACTTCTTATAGGTTCGTTGATTGCGATCGGTACGTGGAAAAAGCCTTTGCCCATGGAAGAGAGTTTTTATCGTTAAAATTGGGTGCAAAGGTAAGGGTCATTTGTGAGAACTAAAAACAATAGAAGTCTTATCTGCGCCTAGCAGTAGCATAGGCTACAAAGGGTTTTCTTAAAATCTAGGCATGGCGAAGAACTGCCTATTTTTAACTTGAACTTGCGCTTGAACTTAATTCAACGCAAAGGGTGCCGAAAATTTAAAGGTCGGAATGTAGACACGGAATTTTTCGGTAGAGGAGAAGTTGACCATATTATAGTGGCCCCGCATGGCGCCGATTGGCGATGCCAAAAGGCAGCCGGAGTTATAGGTATGCGATTCGCCGGGCTTAATTACGGGTTTCTTGCCGATAACGCCCTCGCCGTCGAGCACTTCGAGTTCGTTGAGCGCATCGTATATTTTCCAGTGCCTCGAGGTGAGCTGCACTGAATCTTTGCTCTGGTTTTCTATGGTGATGGTATAGCCAAAGGCAAAATGCATTTTATAGTTCTTGAAGAATGTACCTTCAAAACTGGTCTTTACGGAAATCTTGATGCCCTTGGTTACTTGTGTTGTCATGTGGTATTCGGTCTAAGTGATTTTGATAATGGTATTCGGGTCAATAGGTAACTATGTTGCCCGTTACCAAAATCATGGTGGTGAACAAGGCCAATATAAAAAAAATAGCATTCAAAAAGAGATATTTAACAATAGTTTTGAACACTCCTTGACCATAAAATTTTCGTATGGCCTGGTAAAGATACAGAGAAAATAGCATTAGAAAAATCCAATCGCTGTTTACAGCGAAAACGGAATCTATCAGATAGCTAATAATGAGCAAGATAAACAACAATGCCGTGTTGTGAAAGCTAAAGATCAAATGATCGGTATAACTGTATTTTTTCCTGATATACGCCAGCCAGATGAAGAGCGCGAACACTGGAAGAAAGAAGAAAACGGCAAAGGGTAGTTTCGAAATCAGGGCACTGATGAAACTACCGGGGCGGCTTTGAAAAGCTAACACTCCGGTGGCAACATTAAAGGCCAATCGGTTTCCGAAAGTTTCCGGTATATCGAATTTGGTTGTCGCATCGTTAAAATCGTAGATGGAGTCTTTGCGCAATAGGGTGCGGAAGTAGGCGTGCTTTTGCGAAAACGGACTTTCCGAGACGTCCGTGCTGATGTTCTTGAAATATTTTGATGGATTGGCGAGTATTATCGAATCCTGTTCTTTGCTTTTACGTTTAAAGGCATCGAAATCAATGACGTGCTTGATGGAGTCGATTTGACTAGTGAATTTTACATCCTGTTCTTTGTCCTCTTTGAAAGGAAAATTATCGATATTTTCGATGAAATTACCGTCTTTTTTTACTCCATATTTATCCCATTCCGAAAAATGACCTGTAAAGTTGATCATCAGAAAATAGATGATGGACAAGCTCAGTAAAAACCGGAAGGGATTGGTATAAGAGACCCGTTTGCCGTCGATATAATTCCTTGTAATCTTTCCGGGTTGTAAAAGAAGTGCGGTAAGCGTTTTTAGCAATTTGGAGTCGTAGGATATCAGACTCGCAAAGAATTCGTCGAAAAAATCCTTTAGCGACAGTTTTTTGGTGCTGTTCACCTGCGAGCAGTTGGGGCAGTACCGGTCGCTCATATCCAGCGGATGCCCACAGTTCAGGCATTCCGTTCCGCGATATTGGAAACGGTATCGACCTTTTTCAGGTTTGTCGGGGAGATTTTCCATCTATACATCCAAGGAAATTATTCCAAAAAAAAGCTTAGGAGTTTAAGGGTTTATGAGTTAATATTTTTTGTTTGTTCGATGTATAAAGACAATTCAAGGTTCAATTCTGCCGTTGGCAGATTCAAGGTTCAATGTAAACTGCTTTGGAACAAGCTACGAATTAATTTTGAGCCATAAATTTTTAAAGCCTTAGACCTTTAATAGGTAACCTTAAACTTTGAACAGCTACGAAGTAGTGATTGACCTTAAATTTCAACCCGCAACCTGCAACCAGCAATCCCTTAATTACTGATATTCTGAGAATTCGCCGACCCTATTCCAATAATGCTATCGTACAAATCTCCAAAATTCCGATAATACACCAAGATCAGATAGTTGTTCTCGGTAAAATGAAAATTGCCACAGACGGTGTTGAGGTCGATGACGCCGTCCTCACGCTTGATAACATATTTATAGTTGTAAAATCCCTGTTTTAGTTTGATGTTAGCTTGCATTAGGCCATTATCCTTATTATAGGTCATTTTATTTTCGTCGGTCAGGGCGTAATTGTTGAACTTTCCGAAAACGTAGACCTCGTCAAGGGCAAGTAGCTCTTCGTAAGGTAGGGAGAAATGCACTTGAGAATATTCGGCTTCCCGCGAATTGTCTTCACCTTGTAGGGTGCGCACCGCAAAATCGCCGTTAATGTCGGGGAAGTACGTGTATTCCCGGTCGAAACGGTAGCCATCGGTAAACAGATAGTGTTCGTAGAGATCGGCCACCTCTATGCTCGATATCTGCGAGGTAGGTGCCCTAAGGTCGCTGGTATCGAAATTCAGGTATTCGTTACCCCCGAAAAAACTGGTCTCTTGATCGTATTTATAGACGAGTTCGCCGCCCAAAGTGTATTGCGGGGGAATGTTGTAAAGTGCGGTTTCCCACTGATAGTTTTGCAAAATGGTTACTTTCACTTCTTTCTTCGGGTTAACGAGCTGAAAGTTGCCTTGGTTGATGCTAAACTGCACCACCTGCTTTTCGTTGAGAAAATTGAAATCACGCGAGCGTTTGACCGTTGCGGCTACTTTTACGGCATCCGTGTAGATCACGAATCTTCTTGAAAATTGCAATTCATAGCTATCATTATAGATTTCGAGTACATAATTGCCACTGACCTTCAGGCTCAAATTTTGGTTCGGTATCGTCAATCTGTAATTCGAATACGGCTGTAAGGTATTGTAGCTATTTTCGTAATCGGTAATCCGTTGATTATCTATCCCGTCAAGGTATTGCGATTTTAAAAGTTGCGAGGATGACCAGTCATAGTCACAGTGCACAATCTTGTAATAATAGTCTTGCTCGTTGGCCAGAATATCGTCGAATTCGAGCCTGATAGTCTCCCCGAGCATTACCACGGGAAACTGGTCTCCGGTAGATCCGCCGAAGATAACGGTCTTGATGTTTTCAGGGGGATTTACCTCTTGCTGTACCTGAGAAAATAAGGATGTTGTAAAAAGAAGAACCAGAATTTGATGAAGGCTTAGGCGCATTTTTCCACTATTTTTTGGGTAAAGGTAAACAAAATGTGATCCTATGAAATTCGGATCGACATACTGCCTAAATTTATGGGCATTTATTATGAAAACTTTCTTTTAAGTAGTATTTTTGACGCGAATTTTACGGAGTCCGATCTTTGGATTCCTTAACATCAGGATATGTCAAAAGACATCAAGATCACAAAAGGCCTGGACATTAAACTTGTCGGTGCCGCGGAACAAACTACTACGAAAGCTGTTCTAAGCAATGTTTATGCCATAAATCTGAACGATTTTCACGGAATAACTCCGAAAATGTTGTTTAAGGAAGGTGCCGAGGTCAAGGCCGGGGAAGCTCTTTTCTACAATAAGAACAGAAAGGATATGCTATTCGTGTCTCCGGTGAGCGGTGAACTTATCGAAATAGAGCGTGGGGCGAGAAGACGTATCCTAAGCTTGAAAATATTGGCCGATAAGGAACAGGAAGTTTTGGAAAACGCTCCCTTGGATATCGAGAAGGCTAACAAAGACGGGGTCAAAGCTTATCTGCTAAAAACGGGATGCTGGCCGTTTATTATCCAGCGCCCCTATTCGGTGATCGCGGATCCCGATGCCAATCCAAAGGCGATATTTATATCCGGCTATGCGACCGCCCCTCTGACGGCGGATTATGATTACGTATTGCAGGGAAAAGAAAAAGAACTACAGGCCGCCGTTACGGTTTTGGGCAAACTTGCGCCAGGTAAACTGCATGTGTCCGTCGGAAAATCCGCTAACTCTCCCTTGGCCGGACTCTCCGGTATCGAGTTGCACAAAGTTTCCGGTCCGCATCCCTCAGGTCTTGTCGGTACCCAGATCAATAAAATCGACCCGATCAATAAAGGGGAAACGGTATGGACGGTATCCCCGCAAGATTTAGTCATTATCGGCGAAATGCTGTTGACAGGCAAATTCAATCCCCAGCGTACGATTGCCCTGGTGGGTTCTTCGGTCAAAAAACCACAGTATTACACCACAAAAATCGGTGCTGAGATATCCACGTTCCTTTACGCCAGCGGAGTGAACGAAGAGAAATTCAGGGTCATCAACGGCGATGTGCTTACGGGATTAAAATCACGGCAAGATGGCTATCTGGGCTATTATAATAATACGGTAAGTTGTATTCCCGAGGGCGACGATTACGAGTTATTCGGATGGAACAAGCCCGTATTCAATAAGATTTCGGCCACAAGAGCCTTGACCTTTTCTTGGATGCAACCCAATAAAAAATATGACCTTGACACAAATACCAATGGCGAGCACAGGGCGTTCGTGGTTACCGGTATGTACGAAAAGGTTTTCCCGATGAATATTTATCCACTACAGCTCCTGAAGGCCTGTATGATAGGAGATCTCGACGAAATGGAGCAATTGGGACTGTACGAAGTGGCTCCCGAAGATTTTTCGCTGACCGAATTCGTTTGCGTTTCAAAACAGCCCCACCAACAGATTATTCGCGAAGGCTTGGATCTGTTACAACAAGAAATAGGATAAAAGATGAGTGATAAAAGACTGACTTTCAAAAAAAGGCTGCATATTTTAAAGCATCATTACCGTGGCAAAAAAATGGCACCGGCCTTTAATGCGCTGCATACGTTTCTGTTCACACCCGACGAAACAACACACAACGGAAGCCACATAAGGGCGGCAGACGATTTGAAACGCACCATGAATACGGTCATCATGGCGTTGGTTCCCGTACTGTTGTTCTCGATGTTCAACGCGGGTTACCAGTACTACGCAGCCATTGACACCGCGAGCGGAGTGGCAAGGGAACTTTCGGTATTCGGCAATTTTTTGACTTGGGACAATTTTTGGATCGGAATCATAAAAGTACTACCGTTAGTGGTGGTTTCTTATGGTGTCGGACTTTTAGTGGAATTTATTTTTGCCGTTATCAAGGGCCACGAGGTAGAGGAAGGTTATCTGGTAACCGGAATGTTGGTGCCATTGATCGTACCTATCGATACCCCACTTTGGATGTTGGCCGTTGCCATAGTTTTCGGTGTAGTGATCGGTAAGGAAGTTTTCGGTGGTACCGGAATGAATATCTTGAATCCTGCACTGACCATAAGAGCATTTCTGTTTTTCGCCTATCCTACCTGGATGAGCGGTGACAAAGTCTGGGTGTACGATGCCGTGAACCTTGCCGGTACCCCTGATGCCATTTCGGGAGAGACGATTCTGGGCTTCTTGGCACAAGGGCATGAATACACCTATTCCATTTCCGATATGTTCTTCGGATTTATTCCCGGCTCGGTAGGGGAGACCTCGACCTTTTTGATACTGCTCGGTGGCCTCTTTCTAATATTTAGCAAAATCGCAAGTTGGCGGATTATGCTCAGTGCCGTTATAGGGTCTTTGGCCATGGGGCTGATGTTCAACGGGATCGTCGATCAAGGATGGATCGGGGAGACCAGTAAATTTTACGGATTGATGAGCTTCCCGTTTTGGGAGCATCTGATCGTGGGCGGTCTGGCCTTCGGTATCGTCTATATGGCAACCGATCCGGTGACCGGCGCGCAGACCAATCGCGGAAAATGGTATTACGGCTTCTTTATAGGATTTTTGTCGGTGATGATCCGGGTGTTCAATCCGGCCTATCCCGAAGGCGTATTCCTCGCCATCCTATTGATGAATGTATTTGCGCCCACAATCGATCACTATGTCATCCGAGGAAATATTAAACAACGGGTGAAAAGAATTAAGAACGCTACCGTTCTGCCTACCGATTCGGAAGGCAAGGAAAAAGAACTTGTAGTAAAAACTGCATAATTATGGCAATCAATACAGATAAAAATGTCTATACAGTGGTATTTGCCGCCGTCATGGTCGTGGTCGTCGGGTCATTGCTCGCTTTTATGGCATCGGGCCTAAGTAGCCGTATCAAAGAGAACGAACGTTTTGAAAAGCAGCAGAACATTTTGTACGCCATGGGCGTTAACGACAACGAAGGTGAGGGAAGCGTCACTTTCGTAAGTACCGATGTAGTCGAGGACCAGTTCTCAAAATACATCAAAAAACAGTTGGTCATCAAAGGCGATAGTATTATCGATAATAACGAGGCCTACCTGATCGATATGAAAAAGCAATTGGCACTCTACAAGAAAGGGGAAACGCCTGAACTACCGCTTTTTATCGGTGAGAAGGATGGTAAGGAGTATTACATTATACCTATGTACGGAAAAGGACTTTGGGATGCCATTTGGGGCTTTGTCGCCTTGGATAACAAGATGGTCGTGCAAGGTGTCTTTTTTGATCATAAAGGAGAAACTCCCGGACTGGGCGCCAACATCAACCAACGTTATTTTATGGATGATTTTACCGGGGAAAGCATTATGCAAGGTACCCGATATGCAGGCATCGACGTCGCCAAAGGGAACAACGACCCCTTGAATGAGCGAAAAGACGACAATAAGGTAGATGCGCTGGCCGGTGCCACGATAACAGGTACCGGAGTTTCTGCAATGATTAGGGAAAGCGTCGACCTGTACAAAGATTATTTGAACAAAGTAAGAGAAAACTGATATGGCACTATTGACAAAAAAGGATGCGAATCTTATAATGGACCCACTGGCGGACAATAATCCGATTACCATTCAGGTCTTGGGCATTTGTTCCGCACTTGCCATTACCGCAGAACTCAAGGCCTCTATCGTGATGGCCATCGCGGTACTTTTTGTACTTGGAATGGGTAACGTGGTAATATCGTATATGCGGAACATCATTCCGTCCAAAATAAGGATTATTGTTCAACTGATTGTGGTCGCTACCCTGGTCATTATTGTAGACCAGATACTCAAGGCCTTCGCATATGAACTGAGCAAGACCCTCTCGGTGTTCGTCGGACTGATCATTACCAATTGTATCATCATGGGCCGTTTCGAGGCCTTTGCCTTGGCCAACGGACCTTGGCGTTCTTTTCTCGACGGAATCGGCAACGCCCTTGGGTATGGGGTTATCCTCGTAATCGTAGGTTTTTTCAGAGAACTTTTTGGTTCGGGAACCCTACTGGGCTTTCATGTTTTGGGGGATCCCATCGCAAAGACCGGACTTTATGCTACGGGTTATGAGAACAATGGTTTTATGATCATTCCCCCTGCGGCGTTGATCGTGATCGGAATCATCATTTGGGTGCAGCGTTCCCGAAATACGGCACTGGTCGAAGAAAATTAATCGAGGTTTTAAAGAGCTATTATGTTAGAACATATAGAATTATTTTTTAAGTCGATTTTTATCGACAATATGATATTCGCCACTTTTTTGGGCATGTGTTCCTACTTGGCAGTTTCAAAAAGGGTGGCCACCGCTATAGGTCTCGGGGCGGCGGTAATCTTCGTTTTGGGAGTAACCGTTCCCTTGAACTGGTTGTTGGATCAGTATTTGCTCCGTGATGGTGCCTTGGCCTGGTTGGGCCCCGAATACGCCGATTACAATTTGAGTTTTCTTTCCTTTATCCTGTTTATTGCGACCATTGCCACCATGGTACAACTGGTCGAAATTGTGGTAGAGAAGTTTTCTCCTGCTTTGTACAATTCCTTAGGTATCTTCCTGCCCTTGATAGCGGTAAACTGCGCGATTCTCGGAGGCTCGTTGTTTATGCAGGCAAGAGATATACAGACCTTGGGGTTGGCGTTTAACTATGGGATAAGTTCCGGTATCGGATGGTTTTTGGCGATTCTTGCGATTGCCGCCATTCGTGAAAAAATCAGGTACTCCAACGTGCCACCGGCCTTAAGGGGACTGGGCATCACCTTTATCATTACCGGATTGATGGGCATCGGTTTCCAGAGTTTCGGGGGTATGCTGACCGGCGGTGACGATGCCGCGCCCGTAGTCGAAACTACTGCCGACAAAATTGAGGGAATAGACCGGTCTGCCGAAAGCAAGAGCGGACTTGCCGGTCCGGAGGAAACAAAAATCTCAAAAAAGAAGGTTGAAGTCGATGAAAAAGAAGTCTCTTATAACGAAGCTATAAATAAATAGATATGCTATTAGCTACAAGTACGGGCGGAACGATACTTATCACCGTAGTCTCATTTATGATTCTATTATTGCTATTGGTCGCGCTGCTGTTGTTTACCAAAGAAAAATTGTCGCCTTCGGGTCCCGTAACCATTACTATAAATGGTGAAAAAAAGTTGGAGGTGGGTTCCGGAAGCTCATTGCTGACTACTTTGAGCAACCAAAAGATATTTTTGCCTTCGGCCTGTGGTGGCGGTGGTACCTGCATTCAGTGTGAGTGCCACGTGCTTTCCGGAGGTGGTGAGGCACTGCCGACCGAAACGCCGCATTTTTCGAAAAGGGAACTGAACGAAGGTATCCGCCTGTCCTGTCAGGTTAAGGTGAAACAGGACATGGAAATCACGATACCCGAAGAGGTTTTCGGTATCAAAAAATGGCCGGCGAAGGTGGTCCGTAATTATAATGTTGCGTCTTTTATTAAAGAATTTGTAGTCGAAATCCAAGAGGATATGGGGTACAAGGCCGGTGGTTATATTCAAATTGAAATCCCGAAGTGCGAAATTAACTATAAGGATATTGATATTACCGCGCATCCCGAAGAGCACGAGACTCCCGATAAATTTCAGGAGGAATGGGATAAGTTTAACCTATGGCCTTTGGTGATGAAAAATCCGGAAGTCGTGGAAAGAGCCTACTCCATGGCCTCGTATCCTGCCGAAGGTAAGGAGATTATGTTGAACGTTCGAATTGCGACCCCACCTTGGGACCGGTCAAAAAACGGTTGGATGACCGTTAATCCCGGTGTGGCTTCCTCCTATATATTTTCCTTAAAAGATGGCGACGATGTCACCATTTCAGGGCCTTTTGGCGAGTTCTTTATCAACGAATCGGACTCAGAAATGCTCTACGTAGGTGGGGGTGCCGGTATGGCGCCCATGCGTTCGCATCTCTACCATCTCTTTAATACCTTGAAAACGAAACGAAAAGTATCCTATTGGTATGGTGGCCGTTCGAAACGGGAATTGTTCTACCTTGACCATTTCAAAGAATTGGAAAAAGAATTTCCAAACTTTAAATTCTATTTGGCCCTTTCCGAACCCGCAGAGGAAGATAATTGGAAGGTAAAAGAGGATATTGATGCGCCAGGTGATGGTTTTGTCGGATTTATCCATAACTGTGTTATTGATAATTATTTGAGCAAGCACGAATCACCCGAAGATATCGAACTGTATTTCTGTGGCCCGCCGTTGATGAATAAAGCGGTACAGAAAATGGGCGAGGATTACGGTATTCCCGACGAGCATATCCGTTTTGATGATTTTGGCGGATAAAATTGCATTATTTTTTTGGTGTTGGTAGGGGCGCCCAATTTGGGCGCCCCTACCAACACCAAAAAAAAACAGAATTCAATCCGTGACGACAACAACAACAACCGATATCCTCTATATCGGTTTTTTTGAACGTATATTTGAACCATGGGCAAACCCCTGACGGAACAAGAACTGCACAACCTTGCGATGAACATAGTCGGCAAGCAGCTGGAAGCCGAAGGCTTTGAATTTATGTCAATCAACAGTAAACCGAAGAAGAACCCGCAATTCGTTTGCTGGAAAGAAAAACAGCTGTATTTTATTGTGGTACGCAGTGTGTCCTATCCTGAAAATCCCAAGGAGTACGATGCCGAACTGTTGGAAAAAGTAAAAAAGCATGCTGAAAGTTTCGAAGCTAAATCCTACTACGCAGGTGTTGGGCTTTCGAATGCCGAAGACCGACAGCTGCCCGTATACTTGAACGAAGATTATATCGTGGAGTATGACGGGTTGATTGAGGTATAAAATTCAATTTTTTGTCATTCCCCGTGCAGGCGGGAATCTTTTTGAAGGTGTCAAAATATTTTGTCGTTCCCGCACGTTGACCTGAGCCAGGCCGAATGGCGTTGCCTTGAGCTTATCGAAGACTAGGCAGGAATCTTTTAAACATATCGAAATAACTATTAGGATTTCTTTAGTGAAAATGAAATACACTTATTTACCCATTATTATTGTACTGCTTTTTTCGTGCTCGCCCGATCGACCGGAAATATATAAAAACCAAAACACTGGCGGAGCCTTGGGTACTTCGTACAGCCTTACCTACTTGTCCGATAAGCAGCTCGATTTTCAGAAGGAAATCGATTCGGTTTTCGATGCGGTGAACCAATCAATGTCCACCTATATTCCGAATTCCGATATTTCCAAAATCAATCGGGGCGATTCTACGCTGGTAGTCGATGCCATGTTTCGCGATGTTTTTGAGCTTTCCAAAGAAATTAATGAAAAAACGGACGGCTATTTCGACCCGACCGTAGGGATCTTGGTCGATGCTTGGGGATTTGGTCCTGGGGAACAAATGGAACTGGACAGCGTTCGTATCGATAGTTTGTTGGACTTTGTCGGCTTTAATAAAGTAACCTTGACCGATGAAAATACCATTGGAAAATCGCATCCGGGCATCCATTTTGATTTCAATGCGATTGCCAAAGGATATACGATAGATCGGTTGGCCCGGCTGATGGACAACAAAAATATTCAGGATTATCTGTTGGAAGTAGGAGGCGAAGTGGTCGCCAAGGGCTCGAATACTATCAAGGAAAAGGCATGGGTAGTAGGTATTGACGACCCCCAAATGGGCGAGACTCGCAAACTCAAAATTTTAATCACATTAAAGAATAGGGCCTTGGCCTCCTCGGGAAACTATCGAAAGTTTAGGATGGATACGCTTACGGGAAAAAAATATGTGCATACCATAGATCCCAAAACGGGGTTTACCAAAAATGCGAATACCTTAGGAGTCACCACTTTGGCCGACACCTGTGCTAAGGCCGATGCCTATGCCACCGCCTTTATGGCCATGGACCTCGAAGAAGCTATCAAACTATTGACTAGCCAGCGTGAACTGGAAGCCTATATCGTTTACCTCGACGAAAAAGGCGAACCCCAGGAATTTATGACTGAAGGATTCAGGAGTTTGATTACGGAGTAGGGCCAAAACAAGAAGTTTCTTCACACTCGCAGTACTCATTTCTGCTTTATTTTCGTACCACGGGAATAATCTCTCCTTGGGCAAGTCGATATTTTTCAATCTCAGCTGCCGGTAAAGAGGCCGTATAGTCCACTTCTTCGACGGTAAAACCGGCACTTCTCAGTTTGTCGAAATAGTCCTTGCCATAAATACGTACATGATCGTATTGCCCGAAAATTTTAGCCCGTTCCTTCTTATCGGTAATGGAATCGTCCTCAAAGGTCTTGTCCCGTTTCAGGTCTTGGGGAATTTGGAAAATGCCCCATCCGCCATGTTTGAGCACCCTGTACATTTCTTGCATGGCCTTGCCATCATCGGGAATATGTTCAAGAACATGGTTGCAGAGAATGACGTCGAAGGTACGGTCTTCGAACGGCAGGTTGCAAATATCGGCCTTGACATCCGCCAAGGGAGAGTTCAGGTCGGTGGTTGTATAGTCCAGATTTTTGAGCTTTCGGAAGCGCTTATAGAACGCCTGTTCGGGAGCGAAGTGCAAAACTTTAAGGGGAGCGGTAAAAAAATCGGTCTCCTTCTTAAGATATAACCATAACAGCCGATGGCGTTCCAGCGATAGGGTAGAAGGGGAGAGTACGTTCTCTCGAGGCCTTTCATAACCGTAGGGAAGGAAGCTCTTGAAACGTTTGCCGTCGATAGGGTCTTCGTATCGGTCGCCCCGCATCCAAAGGGCCAATAATGGGCGTGCGAGATAGCTTAGATTTATCAGTAAAGGTCTAGGAATAACGTTCAGAAAAAATTTGAAGATACGCTTCATAGGGGATGGGTTGCTCAGAGTACCAGCTTAGACTGCCGAAATTCATCCTCCTCATCACTAATAATCCCCAACGCCTCATAAATATACTGAAACGTTGAAAGCAGCTCGGGTTTACCATCGACTATGGCCACATTGTGTTCGAAATGCGCACTGGGCTTCCCGTCGGCCGTAAGTATGGTCCATCCGTCTTTTAACTGTTTGATGCGTCGGGTGCCGCCGTTGATCATGGGCTCTATGGCCACCACCATGCCCTCGAGGAATTTTTTACCCCTCCCGCGTTTACCATAGTTGGGCATTTCGGGGGATTCGTGTAGTTTTTTTCCCAAACCATGCCCTACTAACTCGCGCACCACTCCATATCCATGGCCTTC
>RCMY010001760.1_pt1 | contig 20112 bp, 19 predicted proteins | sample 2041341 | NCBI WGS metagenome assembly RCMY01 (sample SAMN09708234, study PRJNA481090) | Marine sediment metagenome, whole genome shotgun sequencing project. | reverse complement strand
TCGCAAGGCCGAAGTTTCGCCACTCCTTGAGCCGGAATGGCGGGGCTGAGAACACCGCGAGTGGTGATGGCTGGCCGTCAGGATGCGTGACATGTGTTTGTTCAGCGGGCTCCTAGTCGTCCACCGGAGCTGCGGCGCCGTCGAGCGCCCGGTTGAAGGTTTCCCGCCACGTTGCTGGCATGGTCCCGAGGGCGACGGCTACGAGACGCTTCGCCCCATCCGCCACCATCTCATCAAGCTCGCCACCGAGCTGGCGGACGACAGCATCGGCCCGGCCGGCGCACGACGCCAACCCCAATTCCACGGCCAATCGGGCCGCCCGAGCGGCTGGCTCCACTTCCTGGTGGCTCGATGCCTGAGCGATAAGGAGTTCGATGGCGGGTTCGTGCCATTGCACCGCCAGAAGGTCTTCGACTAGTTGGTCCGCCGAGTGATCAATCGGCGCCCCCCGTTCGTAGGCGATCAGGTGACCAAGTGCTTCACAGGTCAGCCGCCACCGACGGCCGCTGACCCCGTCGGGACAGGTGGCGAGAGCGTTGGCGAGTTCGTCGTCTGCTTCCTGAAGCGAACCTCTCGCAAGATGCGCTTTGGCTAGCAAGAATCGAGCGGCATTCTCCCAGGCTGGCAGCTGGTGAAGCACGACTCCAAGCATTTCGCGTGCGGAGGCTTCGGCATCAGGCCCGAATCCGAAAGCGGCCGCTCCTTCGGCCCGGGACATATGGACCAGAAAAGCCGGCCCAACATCGCCTGAGACAGAAGCGAGTGCCAGTGCTTGATCTGCGGCGCTCAGCGCCTCGTCAACTCGTCCCAGTCGAAACAAACAGCGGGATCTCCAGGCCAACAGGTCCGCCATGCGCTCATCTGAATCGTCGACAACTGAACCAATGAGCCTGGCGAACCCGGCCTCGGCGTTGCGGGCATGACCACGGTCGAACTCGATCCACGCCTGGTTGTAGGAGGCCAGGAACTTCTGATGCGGTTCGCCGACCTCGTCGAGCACTAACCGGCTTCGGGCTGAGCAGTCGTCCGCCTCAGTCGGGAAACCCAGTCGATTCAACACGTGAGCCTGGAGAGACAGGAGCGAGGCCGCTTTGGCTGGGGCGCCCAATTGGCGCGCCAACAGCTGACCGACACTTGCTATCCACTCAGCCGAGGCCGGATCCTGGCGATCTGAGGCGATCTGGGCCGCCCAGCCCCTGGCGTCTACTGCTCCCAGGCCGGTCGTGAACTGAACCGCCTCACGGAGCGCCTGGTCGGCCAGGAGCGGCCAGCCGGCCAGCCGGTGGCACGACGCCAGCTGAAGATGCACATGACCCCAACGCCCGCTCGACTGTTCCCCAACTGCCCGTAGACATCGGGCGGCGGCCTCAAGCAACGGCTGGGCCTCCGAAAGATGCTGCAAGGCTACATATCGATCGGCGGATTCGATCAGGGTATCGGCTGCCATTTCGAAGTTTCCAGCCAGTTCCGCAACCAACCCAACGACTGCACCATCGGCTAGCTCAACCTGATCCACCCAGGCATCGAGCAGGGCCTGGGCAACGGCGGTCCGTCGGACCGCGCCAACTCGGTCTGACAGCTGGCTGGCGGACAAGGACGCACTCACCGTCACGCCCCGATCCGTCTCATCGAGGAATCCGTTAGCGATCAGGTGGTCGAGTCGGTCAACCACCTCAAGGGGGGTCTTCCCTGCCAGTCGCGCCACCACGCGCAACGGGATCGTCTCGGCGGCGACAGCACACGCCTCAACGATCAACCGATCAGGAGCCGGCAAGTTGGCGACCTCGGTTGTGAGTGGCAGCGGCACGTCTTCGGGGAACGCTTCCCCAACGAACGAGACCTGACCATCCGACGATCGCAAAGACCCCCGATCCCGCAGCAGCTCCAACACCCGGCTCAGCTCATATGCGTCGCCGCCGGTCTGGGAGAACAGCCAGTCGGCTAGGGCAGGGTCGGTCACCGCTCCAATCTCTGAGCGACTCACCCGATCCACCTTCAGCTCGATCGTGGCGACTCCGGACCCGAGTTGACGCAGGGCCTGATCGGCCCTCCCCACCTGGGGCTTCTGGCCAACCACGACGAGCGTGGGGGTGTCGGATCGAAGCTTGGCCGCCAAACTCGCCAGAGAATCAGGGGCGGCGTGATGGGCGGATTGCACGATCAGAGCGCTCGGCCGCCCGGTCCCTGCGCTCAGGCGTTCCATCAGGGAACCCGGTGCTTCTGCCGCGAAGGCCCTCACCCGCTCGACGTTGAGGCCGGCCGCGTCCGCAAGGAGGGCGGCTTCGTCGAGTAGTCGCTCCACCCCGGCCTCTGGTTCGCCGATCACCCGGACGAGGGCGGAGGCGCCCGCCGTGACCATCGCCACGGCTTCGGCAAGGGCGGCGACCGGACGACTGCGCCCGATCAGCGGAAGCGCCGAGAGGTCGGCGCTGGCCCGCCCTGGCAGCACAAGTGATGGATCCTGGCTCAGGATTTGGTGCTCGAGCTGCTGCAGTTCCGGACCAGGATCGATACCGAGTTCGGTCAATAATGTTTCGGCTGCATTGCGATAGGCACTCAACGAGTCTCCCTGCCGACCGCTCCGATAGAGAGCCAACATGAGCTGGAAATGGAGCCGTTCTCGGTAGGGGTACCGATCGACCAGAGCCTCCAGTTCGGGGACCAGCTGCGCATGCTCTCTCAGGGCCAGGCGGGCTTCCGACAGGTCTTCGAGGGCGGTCACTCGTTCCTCGGCAAGCCGATTTGCCACCGCCGCGGCAAACCCTTCGTACGCAAAATCAGCGATCGCTTCCCCCCGCCAGAGATCAAGTCCCTCACGTAGCCGGGTGGCTGCCACAGCCGGATTGCCTGCTTCGAGGGCGGCCCGGCCTTCGGTCGCCAGGCGATTAAACTCCGGGGCGTCAACTTCGCCCACCCCTACTCGCAGCGAGTAGCCGGGGCGCCTCGTCAAAAAGACGGCGGGTTTCTGGTCACGACCCACATCGGGTTCGAGCGCTTTTCGAAGGCGACTTACGTAGACCTGAACAATGTTGTTGGCCGTTTCGGGCGGATCTTCATCCCATAACGAGTCGATGATCCGATCGATGGAAACGACTTCGTTGGCGTTGAGTACCAGCAAGACCAGCAGGGCGCGTTGACGCTCGCCGCCTAGCGCTAGCGAATGCCCGTCTTCGTCGAAGACGTCAAAAGGTCCCAGGAGCTGATATCGCACGCCGGGCCGATACTACCCAGAGCACGATTAGGAACGGACTGCGACTAGTCGCGGACGGCCACCAGTTCGATCTCCACCAGGAAGCCACCGGGCAGGTTGGCTACTTCGACCGCCGAACGGGCCGGGGCGGCGGCCCCAAAATGTGAACCGTAGACCTCGTTCACCGCCGCGTAATCGTCCATATCCTTCAGGAAGATCGTGGTTTTCACGACCGCATCGGTGGTCAAGCCGAGGTCGGTGAGGATGGCAACGATGTTTCCCATAACCTGTTTGGTTTGGTCCGTAACATCGAGGTGGGTCAACCGCTCGTTGGTGGCAGGGTCGAGAGCTACCTGGCCCGAAAAGAACACAAATCCATTGGCCTCAGCCACGGCCGAATAGGGACCGAGAGCCGCCGGGGCGCTCGGGACCGAAGGGATATGTTTACTCACGAAAAAGAGTTACCGCAGCCGCAGCTTTTAGTCACGTTCGGATTGTCGATGGCGAAACCGGCGCCCATCAACCCGTCTTTGTAGTCGAGGGTTGAACCGCGCAGCATCTCGACACTCTGAGAGTCAACCGCGATGCGAACTCCGTCACGAAACTCTTCAACCACGTCGTCTGCTTCGGTTTCGGCATCAAAAAACATCTCGTATGAGAAACCGGAACAGCCTCCGGGGCGCACGGCAACACGCAATGCCAGGCCCGGGTCGCCTTCTTCGGCGAGCAGGACGGCGAGCTTGCCAATGGCCGGCTCGGTCAGGGTCACTGCTCGGGCTGGCTTGGACGACTTGATCGTGAGGCCTTGCACATGTACTCCTTCAATAACTGGAGATTCCAGTATACGGCCTTACACCGTCAACGGGACTGCTACTTGGCGCGACGGCGTACTATGACCGCCATGCCTACCCGATCTGACGTAATGGAGACCCTCAAGGGGGTTATCGATCCCGAACTGGGAAGTGACCTCGTTGACCTGGGGATGATTCAGGATGTCCGCGTCGATGATGACGGGGTCGTGACCATTGACCTGGCGTTGACGATCGCCGAATGCCCGATGCGCAACCAAATCGAGTCCGACACGGTCCGCAAGGTCGGTTCACTCCCTGGGGTGACCCGGGTCGATGTCCGGACCACCGCGATGACGAAACAGCAGCGAGCCGACCTGATGACAACCGCTCGGTTCCGGGTTCGCGAACGCGCCGAACCAACCAAACTGTCGCCCACCACCCGGGTGATCGCAGTCAGTTCCGGCAAGGGCGGAGTCGGCAAGTCATCGGCCAGTACCAACCTCGCTCTCGCCACCGCCGCTCGTGGATATCGGGTCGGGTTACTTGACGCCGATATCTGGGGCTTCTCGATCCCCCGCATGCTCAATATCAAAGAACGAATCACGGCCAACGAGGACCGCAACCTGGTACCTGTCGAAGCGTTCGGCTTGAAGGTCGTGTCGACTGGCCTGATCGTGGAATCAGAGGAAACTGCCCTCATGTGGCGAGGACTGATGCTGTCCAAAGCGCTTGAACAGTTCCTCAAACAGGTCGAGTGGGGCGATCTCGACTACCTCTTCATCGACATGCCGCCCGGAACCGGTGACGTGCAGATGGCTTTGACTCGCCTGCTTCCGCAGGCAGAAATGGTCGTGGTGACCACGCCTCAGCAGGCCGCCCAAAAGGTGGCCATTCGCGTAGCCGACATGGCTCGCCGGTCTTTCATGCCGGTCGTCGCTGCGCTCGAAAACATGTCGCACTTTGTATGTGACCATGGCCAAACCTACGAGTTGTTCGGTTCTGGCGGCGGCGCCGAACTCGCCGACATGCTCAACGTGCCGTTAATCGGATCGATCCCGATCGACCCGCTGATGGTGGCCGGTGGCGATACAGGGTTGCCCGTGGTGGTACATGCACCGGACAGTCCATCGGCCCGAGCGTTTCGTGAGGCGACCGAGCGGCTACTCGAGATTGTGCCACCCGCCCAGGATGAGACCTGTACCGGCCGGATCGCCAAGCTGCTCGAGGCCCTGCCGGTAACTAGTCACTCTGAGTGATTTGCAAACGGCACCCAAGTTAAGCGGGCCTGCCAGCCGATATAAGAAGAGAACGTGCCAAAGGAACCAGGGTTCGGCTGGGAGTTATCCGAATGAGAAGCTCCCTTCCTCCGGAGCTCTCAGAATTGAATGAAGGGCCGATTCTCCGTTATCGGTCCTTCATTCTTTTAATCAATTCCCAGCCAGGCTTTTCGCAATTAGCAGCGCCAGAATCAACCGCAGAGCGACCGAACTAACGGGGTCGGATTGACCGCCGAGCCGCCACCGGGATGGTATTCAAAGTGGAGGTGCGGGACGTTGGCGGGAGCATTACCGCTCGTCCCAACGGTTCCAATCGCGGTCCCGGCGGAAACGTGCTGACCCTTGGAAATCCCGCCAGCAAACGAGTCGAGGTGGGCGTAATAGAAGTCATCACCAGAGTCGCCCTTGAACCAAATGGTGATGCCCCCGATGCCCCCGTTGCCCATCCGCGAGATGGTCCCAGCTTCGATCGCAACGAGTCCTGTTCCGCGGGCCGCCAGCATGTCGACCCCTTTGTGTGACCGGCCCCCAGACCGCGGAGCGCCCCACGTATCCGAAAACGCGACCACGCCGTTGACCGGACATGTCCGCCCCGACACCACGACCGGGGGCGGCGCTCCTCCGCCGCCTCCGCTGCTACTTCCGCCTCCGGCGGCTACCCGGGCGGCCTCGAGTTTCCGTAGGCGTTCTTCTTCGGCGGCTCTACGAGCAGCTTCCTCCACCTGCCACTGCGTATACAGGTCGTTGTATTTGGCCTGGGCGGCTTCGAGCGTTTTGTTGATTTCTTCGGCCGCGGCCTCAAGCTTCACGTTCGCCTCAAGCTGAGCGACCTCGGCATTGGCCAGGTCACCGGCGACTCGAGCGATGTCGCGCTCGAGGATCGCCAACTGATTGAGCAAAGCCTGATCGTCGTCGCTGGCGTCGCGCATATAGGCCAAGCCGGCCTCAAGGTCAGATAAGGATCCGGACTCCGTGAACAGCGGTAGGTTGTTGGAAAGTGCGCCGATATACATATCGACGGCTCGCTCGGTGGCCACAATCCGGGTCGCTTCTAGTTGCCGTTGGAGTTCGGCTGCCTGGCCTTCGGTTCCAGCAATGAGCCATTCCAGATGCTCGGTCTCTTCAAGGGCAGCTTCGTAGGCGGCTGCCAGACTCTGCACTTTGTCGCGCACCTCCAGCAACTCTCCTTTGGCCTCTTCAAGTTCCTCGGGAGTGATCTGACCTTGAGCCGGCAAGCTCACGACCAGAACCAACAGGAACGCCAGAGGGAACAGTCGACGCATCATGATCGAACCATCATGATCGAACCATGGCAACAAGTGCCCCCCACAGATCGGTTGCTGACTGCTCATCGAACGTGACCACGCCGTCATCGGTCAGCTTGCGGAGGTGGGCAGCAACAGAATACGCGGCCACCTTGTGCAAATCCTCTGGGACGTCGTCGTAGACAGCCCCGACCACAGCCCCCACCGAACCCGCGCCGGCAGTCAGTGCTTCCACGATCTCGGCTTCTCGTTCGAGACGGTGGGCGATGTAGTAATCAATAACCTCGTACGGATTATCGATGACCGGTCCGTGCCCCGGCATCAGGCGGGAAAGAGCCACAGACTGCAGTCTTTCGAGCGACGCAAGGTAGCTCCGGACATCTTCGACTACCACCGTCGAACCCCCGATGATGTGGTCGCCGCTGAACAAGGTCGACTCGAACAAAAGGCAGATGTGGTCGTCACTGTGGCCGGGCGTGTACAGGACCTCGAGGGTCTCGTCGTCGACGTCGACCCGGTCACCTTCGCTGAGAAGGTCGGTTGGGACAAAGTCGGGGCCAGGTGCGAATCCCAATACTGGTGCGTCGAGTTCGGACCCGAGAGGGTTGGCCATCGGAGCGTGATCGGGGTGGGTATGGGTCACCAGTACTGCCACCGTTCGGCGTTCTCCGACGCTCTCAACGATGCGGTCGTGATGGGCGGCAATGATCGGGCCCGGGTCGATGATGACGGCGCTGCGCTCGCCACCAACCACATACGTGTTGGTGCCGGCACCGGTAAACAGACCGGGATTGGGAGCGAGAAGATGGGCGACGTTCATTTGAGTCCTGCCGGGCGGCGGCCTTCCTGGATTTCTTGATCGATTTCTGCAGCGTGGCGCCCACCGATGGCGCCCTGGAAGGCCGCGTTCACCGTTTTATAGTGGTCTAAATAGCGCAAATGCGCAACCGTCGGCATGATCAGCATGATGTCGCCCTCAGCCCAACGTTGGAGCGCCACGGCAGGACGAAGCCAGTCAGCCGTGACCAGTTCTCTCCGGTCGACCACCAACTCGACCTGGCTCGGCGCCACGGCGAGGTAGAACCTCGTATCAAAACGCAGTCCCATCCATTCGGGGGTAACCCAGGTCGACAGATATACCAGGTCGTCATACGAGAAGTCGTGCGGGGACCGTTGCGTCTCTAGTGATCGGGAGGTATCAACCGGTGTGCCCAGTCGATCGGCCAGCAGGAGTCCGACCTCTTCGAACGTCTCGCGGATGACGGCGGCTTTGAATGCATCATCTGCCTGTCGATCAATTGGATCGACCTTTCCGCCAGGGAAGACCGATGCCCCTGGAACAAAAGGGGCGTCAGGAGACCGCTCTACGAGGAGCACCTCGAACCCGGTCGGCCCGTCCCGCACGACACAAACTGTCGCCGCCGCCCGTGCCGGTTGGGCCGTCACCGAAGTGATCGCCGCTGCATGTAGACCGACATCCGCTCACGGACGACCTTGCGGATCGGCGGCGCCATCAAAGAAAAACCGACGATGTCGGTGATCAGCCCCGGCGTGAGCAGAAAGGCCCCACCGACGAGAACCAGCGCTCCATCAGCCAACTCGCCGGCAGGCAGCTTTCCTTGCTGGAACGCCTCTCCGATCGCCCGCCATGCGTTGGTGCCTTGCTGTTTTACGAGATACGCACCGATGATCCCGGTGACGACCACGATGGCGATGGCGATCGGCCAACCGATGATCCCGGATAGGTAGACCAGCAGGCCCAGTTCGAGGGCGGGGACAACAACGAAGAGCACCGGCAACATGGGGCGAAAGCCTAACGGGTACGATTACCGGCGATGACCCTCCGCGACCTTCCATCTGTCGACGTACTCGCTAAGCAGCTCCCGGGCATTCCGCGCCTGATTGCAACCGAGATCGCTCGCGCCTCGATTGAAAAGGCCCGTGAACTCATCCTTGACGGCCGTGAGGCCGATGCTGCAAAGATGGCTGCCGCCCACGCCGAGAGGCTAAAGCGGACCCAGTTTCGCTCCCTCATCAACGCCACCGGGGTACTTCTGCACACGAATCTGGGAAGGGCACCGGTCCACCGCGACGCTGTAGCAGCTGCCTCAGACTCCAGCCTTAGTTACGGCAACCTCGAATTCGACCTCGCCACCGGCGGTCGCGGAGGGCGTGGATCGTATGCACACGAGTTGTTTACCGCACTCACCGGGGCTGAGTCGGCCCTGGTCGTCAATAACAACGCCGCTGCTCTCCTCTTGACCCTGGCAGCTATCCCCGCGGAGGGCGGAGTAGTCGTCTCGCGGGGCGAGCTGATCGAAATCGGCGGGTCGTACCGTCTTCCCGAACTCATGGCCGCCTCAGGCGCACGTATGGTCGAAGTGGGGACGACGAATAGAACCCGGATTGCCGACTATGAAGCAGTCACCGGCGAGGCAGGTTTGTTACTGAAGGTGCATCCGTCGAACTACCGGGTGGTCGGGTTTACCGAATCGGCAACCAGCGATCAACTCGTGGAACTTGCCAGGACTACAGCCACCCCGTACGCCTACGACATCGGGTCTGGCCTCATCGACGAAACCAGCCCGTGGATCGCCGGGCCACCGCCTCCCTGGTTGGCCGGTGAGCCGGGCGTCAGGCAAGAAGTCAAGCGGGGCACCGGCCTTGTCATGTTTTCGGGAGACAAGCTGTTTGGTGGACCCCAGGCCGGAATCATCGTTGGCGAAGCAGACCTCATCAAACAAATCAAAGCTCATCCCCTGGCGCGGGCCATGCGGGTGCCGGGACCGACTCTGGCAGCTCTGGCGGTGATCGCCGAGATGTACCTCGATGGAAGAGCCGGAGAAATCCCATTCTGGACGATGGCGACCACGCCGTATGAACAGCTAGAGACACGCCTGCACGAGTTGGTAAACGCCGGCATTCCCGGCACCATCATTGAAGGCGAATCGCTGCTCGGCGCCGGGTCAGTGCCCGGTATGACCGTCCCTTCGCCCGTCCTTGCGGTCGACGGCCCCACGGATCGGCTGTGGGACGAGTTACTCCGCGGGGATCGCCCGTTGGTCGGACGCCGCGAAGCCGGAGCCTTCGTGATAGATCTTCGCTCTGTCGACCCACAAGACGACGCCACGGTGGTTTCGACGTTGACCACCGCTTTGGCAGCATGCCGGTAATTGGTACGGCCGGCCACGTCGACCACGGCAAATCCACCCTTATAGAAGCCCTCACCGGACGAGACCCTGATCGGCTCGCCGAAGAAAAGGCCCGCGGGCTAACCATCGACCTCGGGTTCGCCTGGACCGATCTGGCCGGACTCGAAGTCTCGTTTGTCGATGTCCCCGGCCATGAGCGGTTCATAAAGAACATGCTGGCTGGCACCGAAGCCATCGATGTCGCCCTCCTCGTGATCGCCGCCGACGAGGGCTGGATGCCCCAAACCGAGGAGCACTTGGCGGTGCTTGACCTGCTCGGAATACACCTGGGGGTGATCGCTCTCACCAAAACTGACCGGGTGGACGCCGAACTGCTGGAACTCGCCAGCCTGGAGATTGCCGACCAGGTGATCGGTACCGTTTTTGAAGACGCCAGAGTGATCCCGGTTTCGGCGCTGACCGGTGCCGGCCTCGACAACCTCCGCCAGGAACTGCATTCGCTCGCAGAGCTTGCCGACCGCCAACGCCCGCCCGGCGATCCGACGTTATGGGTCGACCGATCGTTCAGCATCGACGGAGCAGGCACGGTCGTCACCGGGACTCTGCTGGGTGGCGCCTTGAGCGTTGGCGACACCGTTTCGGTCTGGCCGGCCGGACGGCCGGTGCGGATCAGGTCCCTGCACAGCCACGAACGAACCCACGACACCGTCCTGCCTGGACGCCGCACCGCTGCAAACCTGGTCGGCATATCCCGCGATGAAATCAGCCGGGGATCCTTGCTCACGATGTCGGCATGGCCAACGAGTACGGCCTTCAGCGTCCACCTCAAAGCCGCCCGTTATATCGATGACATTGCCGAGCGCGGTGCCTACCACCTCCACATGGGGTCGGGATCATGGCCGGTAGAGCTCCGCCCGCTCACCGCGCTCGACGAACACCAACAGCCCGATGAGATAGTCGCGCTCATTCGATCCGAGACACCGCTGCCAGTTCGGGTAGGCGAACGTTTCATCCTCCGCGAGACCGGCCGACAGTCGGTGGTGGCTGGGGGCCGCATCGTCGACCCCTCCGCTCCCCGTCGCTCAGCTGATGCCCTGCTTGCCCTCGGCCACCTAAAAGAAGTACTTGCCGCAGAACCCGACCAGGCCGCCACTCAACTGCTCAATGCGCGCGGCATCTCTTCCGTCGCAGCCCTGGCCGGTTGGACCGCCGGTGGCAGTCCACTTTCTGGCTTGGTGTCGGGCGATGTGGCCATTTCGACCGAACGCGTCCACATCCTGGGCGAGCGCGTCGTTGCCACGATTGAGAGTTTTCATGAGGAACACCCGCTCCGGGAAGGAATGCCAATCGCCAGCCTGGCGAGTCAACTGAAGCTCGACATTGAAACCACCCGAGCACTGGTGTCGGGAGACAAGAGAGTCCGCGATGATGGACCGCACGTCGCTCTTGCGACGTTTCATAGCGGACTCACCGAAGCTCAAGAAGAGAATCTCGACCGGGCATCCGCGTTGCTGTCTGCAGCAGGATTCAATGTGCCCAACCTGGCGGACCTTGGCCTCGATCGGGAACTATTGCACGTTGCCCTTCGCGAAGAGCGAATCATCAGAGTGAGCGACGATCTGGTCTTTCTTCCCGACCAAATCAATGAACTCAAAAACCGACTCAAAGACTTGCCGAGTCCCTTTGGCGTCGGTGACTTCAAAGATGCCGCCAAGCTGTCTAGGAAATACGCCGTTCCACTACTGGAATATTTCGACGCGATCGGTGTGACCAGACGGAACGGAAACGAGCGGGTGGTCCGCTAGCTGGCGCGAGCCCGACGATCAACCTCGGTCGTTCCGCCCCAGATGCCATACGGTTCGCGAATCTCTAACGCGTAGTTAACGCAGTCACCTTGAACGGGACAGACGTCACAGATCGCTTTGGCGCGACACTCACGCCTTTCGCGTTCGTCCTTCTTCTCGAAGGTACTCGGTGGGAAAAAGAGGTGTGAATGATTCCCCCGACATAGCCCTTGCATCTGCCAGTCGCCAATGGCCAAACTCACAGTTCTCTCCTCCTCAGGTTCGCCGCGGGTGCGTTCGGAAGCTACCACCGCTCATGGTGGGCCGCCAGGAAAATTTTAGGAGAGCTAGGGTTGTTTTTCGCGATCTTCTGGTTCGACCTCAAGGAATAAACCCTGAATTGACGCCACGACAACGGCCGAGCCCTGTTTAATACCGGCCTCCCGATGAGCCGTCGCTCGCCAGCGGGCCCCATCGACCTCTACCAGCCCTTCGCCGCTTAGATCCGTCAGAGCAACACCCGGGGAGCCCACGAGGTGGTCCCGTCCCATCGTCTGCGTGGTGAAACGAGAGCGTGCCACCGTCGACATCGCAAACATGTAGAACAGGGCAACGCCAACGACCGTGGCGATGATCGACCCGGCGCCGGGCGGCATATCCGGGTAGGTACCGGCTATGAAAAAGCCACCGAGGGCTAGCAACCCGGTCGCGGCATAGGACAACACCCCGAAACCCCCGCGCTGATAATCAACCGTAAGCAGCCACATGGCGAACAATGTGAGCGGCAGGCCCCACCCGAACGGCATCGCCGCTAGGCCATAACCGGCGAGCAAGATCGGAATAACGGCGGTGGCGGCCGCCAGGCCTGGCCCAATCGCGTAGAACTCAAACGCCGCAAATGCCAGCCCGACAACCAGGAAAAAGAAGGCTGCTTCAGGAGTAACGGCCAGTCTCATCGTCCGAGCCCACAGCCCGAGTTCATTGAACCGGACCTGCTTCGACACCTCAGCACGCGGCTGCCCGTCATCTCCCACAACCTGCTGGGCGGTCTGGAGGACAACTGTGCGATCAGCCAACTCGACCGAGACGCCATCTACCGAAACGATCAGCGGTCCGAGCGCGGCCTGCAGGTCGTCAATGACACCGGCGATCGGTTCTGTCACGACCACCAGCTGATCGTCGTCTGCTGGTCCGGCCGGATCACCGATCACCGTCCGAAAGGCTCGTCCTATCTCCACGCCAGGGGCGGCCACAGTGATCTGGGCGGCTTCGGCCAGCCGAAGTGCCGCCCCTTGGGCAGTCGCCGGGGCATCGCCGATCCAGGCAACAATCGGGATGGGTGGATTAGCAACGAGGTCGATCAACTGCTCTACATTCGCCGTCAGCGCTCCTGGAGAATCGATTTTCAGAACCACGAGCTCGGAACCTTCCGAGGCGGCCCGATCAATGGAGGCAGTTACAAACTCGAGCGAAAACTGGTCGATCGGACCCTGCACTTCCACGATGTCGATGACGCCGCCCGTCGGCTGCGCTGCGGCAGGCAGTACTCCCAGAACGGGAAGAAACAGAATGAGCAGGACCAGACGTCGCATCGCGCCTAATGATAGGAGCCGCGCCAGGGCCTCCAGTCGGCGGCACTACCATGGGCGCATGGAAACCATCCTTCTGGTCACCGACAGTCAGTGGGTCCGAAACGATATCGAATCCGCCGTCGTGGCTCCGACCACTTCGATCATTCATGTGGCTGATCCGCGGACGGTCGTCGAAACCGCCGTAGCTTCACCACCGTCGTTGTATGTGGTGGATATGCAGGTCGGTTCGATGGGCGGGATGGCTATCACCCGTGCCATCAAGGCAGCTGCCAACAACGGCACCATCGTTGACCGCCCAGTCCTGTTGCTGCTCGACCGAACTGCCGACGAGTTCATCGCCAAGCGGGCCGGAGCCGATCGATGGTTGGTCAAGCCGTTCACGGCGCAGGCACTGCGCGCCGCGATGGGCTGATCGCCGGTGAACCTGGCCCTGTGGATAGTTCTGGCCCTCTGTCTCATCGCTTCGGGCTTTCTGTCTGGTTCTGAAACAGCCGTGACTGCCCTCCCCCGCGAACGGGTGATGCGCTTAGAAGGCCATCGTGGTGAGCGGTTGGCGCGTCTGGCCACGCATCCCGAGCGGACCATCGGCACGATCCTGATCGCCAACAACTTCGTAAACATTCTGGCTGCGTCGATTGCGACGATCCTGGCCGTCGACCTGACCGACGAGACGATCGGACCGGTCGTCGCAACATTCGTACTGACTGGCGTTGTTCTTGTGGTCGGCGAAATCACCCCGAAGACATTGGCCTCGCGATATCCGGAGGAGTATGGCCTAGCCGTAGCGACCGGGCTGACCGCCATTTCGACCGTTCTCAATCCGATTTCTCGTGTCTTCCGCTGGATCTCGAATCGGCTGCTCCTACTGGTAGGCGTGAGCGACGACCCTGATCGTTCCGTCACAGAGGAAGACGTCAAGGCCCTCGCTGCACTCGGGGAGCAAGCGGGTGAGATCGATCAAGCAGAACGAGAGATAATCGAGGCTTTGTTTGCCGCTACCGACCGACTCGTACGCGAAGTGATGACTCCGCGGGTCGACATCGAGACCATCGACCTGCCCATTGACGAAGCCAAGATCCGAGCGGCCGTTTCGAATACCGCCCACTCTCGCTACCCGGTGGTTGCCCCCGGCAAAGGCCTAGACGAGCTGGTTGGGATTCTGTACGTAAAAGACCTCCTTCGGATGTCCGTGACGATCACCCCCGAGTCAACCGCCCGGCTAATTCGCGAACCCCTATACGTGCCCGAAAGCGCTCCCTTGATGACAGTGCTCCACGAGTTCCGCGACCGCAAGGTCGGATTTGCGATGGTGCTCGACGAACATGGGGGCGTCGAAGGCATGATCACCTCCAAGGATCTCATCGCCGAACTCATCGGTGAATTCCAAGACGAATACGATCCAGGAGTCCCCAAAGCGGACCCGACCGGAACCGGGACCTGGACGGCCGACGGGTCGATGACCGTCGAGGAGCTCGGCGTAGAAATCGACCGCCCACTGCCCGATGGGCCGTATACAACCGTCGGCGGTCTCGTGCTTTACCTGCGCGGCGATATCCCTGCTGAAGGCGACATCGTCGATGTAGACGGTGTCCGGCTCCGGGTCGCCACGATGGATCGCAACCGGATCGGCCAGGTGTCCGTATCCGTCCTCCCACCTGGCCGAACCGAAGACTGAGCCGCTAACATCCCGATCCACGGGACGTGGCGCAGCTTGGTAGCGCGCGTCGTTCGGGACGACGAGGTCGCCGGTTCGAATCCGGCCGTCCCGACAAGTTCTCTCCGCGCCGGGGAGACCAGTCGGAACACCAACCCGTAGGTAGGGCCCTGTTCACAGGGCCCTACCCGTTTAAAGGGAACCCAACCGACAGCCGATGCATTAAACCAATCATGAACTGCCCTCGCTGCGACGTCATCCTCATCCCCACCCACGCCACCGGGAACCGTTTTGAATGTCCGCGCTGCAATGGCCGACTATCGAACAGCAACGACGTCGGTCTGCTCCTCAGCTACGCCCAGCGCAACCGGCTTGTCAGCGCGGCAACTTCACAGACGTACGACGGGCTCAGCTGTCCCTTCTGTCACGCAACGATGGCGCCAGTCGAACTGACCCACCGGCTCGGAGTCATGGAAGTCGACGTATGCGAACCGTGCGTGGCCTTGTGGACCGACCCAGGCGAAATCACTAAGTTGTCGAAATCAACGGTCGGCTCCGCCCCTGCCCAATCGGTTACCGAGATGAACCCGGACTTGCCGCTCAGCTGGCACCGGAGATCTGTCAGCGGGGATGCCGATAGATCCGTGACCGGCGGCTTACTGAGCCTGCTCGTCAAGATTTTTACCGCACGGATCTAATTGCCGGATCTCTAGGCGATCAGTAGCTCGGCGATCTCCACGGTGTTGAGAGCGGCGCCCTTGCGGAGGTTGTCGCCGACCGCCCACAAAGAGATGCCGCCCGGTGTTCCGACCGTCGGCCGGATGCGCCCGACGAGGACATCGTCGATTCCGGCCGAGTCGAGCGGGGTCGGAACCTTGTCATGCCATACCTTGACGCCAGGGCTGGCCGCAATGACCGACGTAGCCTCGGCGACGTCAATGGGGCGGTCAAACATCATCGTGGCTGCGATTCCATGGCCAACCATCACCGGAACCCGGACGCAGGTCGGCTCAACGGCAATGGCGGGTGCGTCCAGAATCTTGCGCGTCTCGTTCACGAGCTTCCACTCCTCATCGGTATATCCCTCGGCGGCGGGATTGCCGGCAAACGGCAACACGTTCCAACCGATGGGCCGGACATACAGGTGGTCGCCAGGTTCGCGCCAGGAGCCATCAACAAGGCCCTGCCGGTTGGTGGCGAGGGCGACGTTTTGGCGAACCAGTTCATCCATCCCAGCCATGCCGGATCCCGAAACGGACTGATACGACGTAGCGACCATGGACCGTAGCCCCGCCGCCCGGTGCAGCGGACCGACCGCCACCAGCAACGCCATCGTGGTGCAATTCGGATTGGCGATTATGCCGGCGTGCTCAGCGAGCGCGTGGTCGTTGACCCCGGCTACGACCAGGGGAACGTCGTCTCTCATTCGAAAGGCCGACGAATTATCAACGACCGTGCAACCAGCGGCAACGAATCTGGGGGCGAACTCCCGGGACCGGTCGCCGCCAGCTGAAAACAGCGCAATGTCGAGACCAGAGGGATCAGCGGTGGCCAGATTCTCGACGGTGACCGAACCCCATCGGGTAGGGATCTCGGACCCGGCCGACCGTTCAGAAGCAAAAAGGCGCAAGTCCTTTACAGGGAAATCGTGTTCTTCGAGGATGGCGAGCATGGTGCGACCTACCGCGCCAGTCGCCCCAACGATGGCCACATGCGACATGGTCATGCTCCAACCTCCTCGGATACCTGTTCCAGATTGAACAGGGATACCAGCGTGCCGACGGCGTTTTGCACGTCAGCCTCTGGCACCACACATGATATACGGATTGATGACGTCGAGATCATGTCAATATTGATCGACTCGTCGGCGAGCGCCCTGAAGACCCGGGCGGCGATACCAGATTCGCTTTTCATTCCCGCCCCGACCAGGGACACTTTGGCGATCGATTCGTTGAGGTCAACAGGACCGGAGCTCAGTTCCGCTCCCACCGCTTCGGCAAGTTGTCTGGCCGCCCGACCCTGGGTGCGCGGGACCGTAAAAGAAATGTCGGTCTCGCCCGCACTGGACACGTTCTGAACAATCATGTCCACGTTGATGCCCCCGCCGGACATGGCCTCAAACAGGCGAGCGGCCACACCGGGGGTATCGGGAACTCCCGACACGGTTACTTTGGCCTGCGAGGTGTCGTGGGCGACACCGCTGACGATCGCCTGCTCCATAGTTGTCTCCTTTACCCAGGTTCCCGGGCCAGTATGAAATGATGAGCGAACATGGATCGGGATGCCGTATCGGCGTCCCACCTCTACCGACCTCGCCATAAGCACTCCTGCCCCGGACGCCGCCAGTTCGAGCATCTCGTCGTAGGAGACCTCGTCCAGCTTCCGAGCGGTGGGGACGATGCGGGGGTCGGCCGTATAGACCCCGTCGACATCGGTATAGATCTCACAAACCTCAGCGTTGTGGGCGGCTGCCAGGGCAACGGCAGTCGCATCCGATCCACCCCTCCCGAGGGTGGTGACCTCTTTGGTGTCGGGAGATACGCCCTGGAACCCTGCGACGATGACGACCTTGCCGTCGTCGAGACTGTTCCGGATCCGGTCGCCACGAATCGCCGTGATCTTGGCCGACCCATGCTCATTGTCGGTCAGGATGCCGGCCTGAGACCCGGTGAGCGACACAGCCTCAACGCCCTCGGCATCGAGCGCCATCGCCACCAGCGCCATCGTGATGCGTTCGCCCGCCGTCAACAACATGTCCATCTCTCTGGCGGGTGGGTTTGGTGAGATGTCGCCTGCCAACGCGATCAGCTCGTCGGTGCTCTTGCCCATGGCAGAGACCACGACGATCACCTCGTAGCCGGCGCGACGGGTGTCGGCCACCCTCCGGGCGACCCTGCGTATCAGGGCGGGGTCACCGACTGAGGTGCCGCCAAACTTTTGAACTATGAGTGCCATGACCAGTCTCTCGCAGCAACGACCCGCCAGTGTACAAGCCTGCTCCGAGCATTCTGACATCAATAAGAAGCTGATCTGAACACGCACCCGATCGAGCGATCTAACATGCCGCTTCGTGTCACGATCCAAAGCAAACAAAGAGGCCGCTCGCAAAGCGCGCCAGAAACAAGCTCAACGCCAACAACTTCTGCGGACTTTACGTCGGTTCGCAACTGCCACGGTTGTAGTCATAGCCGTACTCGGGCTCGCCTCACTGTTCAGCGACGAGACCGGTCCACTCGGTAAGGCCTACGACAACGTGAGGACCTTCCCGGTTGCCTGCGGGGGAGAGCTCCCCGCCTACCCCGCCCGCCAAACGTTCACAGAGGCCACCGACCAGGGTCTGACCGAGAACGCCAAAGCAACCATCGTCACGTCCTGCGGGACCATCGAGCTGGATCTCGATGCCTCGGTGGCCCCAACCGCGGCCAATACCTTCGCCTTCCTCGCCAACCAGGGCTACTACAACGGGACGGCCGCCCATCGCCTCCTCCCCGGGGTTGAGGTAAAATTCGGCGATCCGACAGCTACCGGGAAGGGCAACCCTGGTTTCACTTTCCAGGGTGAGAAGCCAGCCGCCGGTTTTGAGTACACCCGCGGTGTGGTTGCGATGGGCCTCAATGAAACCCAACGCAACGATGGCCAGTTTTTCATCATCCTGGCTGAGGCCTCGACGAGGGCACCGAACTTCAGCCCGATCGGTATCGTCACGGCCGGCCAGGACGTACTCGATCGGATCGCAGCGGTGGCTGTGCAACTGGGTGAGGTTCCCGAAATCAGCCAGCCGTCCGAGACGATCTATATCGAGTCGATCACCATCACCCCATAAAGGCGTCGCTTCTCCAACGAAAGGCGGTACCGTCGCACCATGGCCGTCGACCTCCACACTCATTCGCGGGTTTCTGATGGATCAGATACCCCAACCGAACTCCTCGCAAACGCGGCCGCTGCCCGCTTGTCGGCGATCGCCCTGACTGACCACGACACGCTCGACGGCCTGGAGGAAGCTCAAACTGCTGCCGATCGTCATGGCATCCGGCTGATTCGCGGCATCGAGCTGTCATTGGAGTGGTCGCGAGGCGGCATGCATCTGGTGGTTCTATTTCTCGGCGAACAGGGACCGCTTCAGGAGCGCCTGGCCGACCTTCTCAAAGCCAGAGAAACCCGTAATGCGCGCATGGTCGAGTTGCTCGTATCGCTTGGCTACGAAATCACCTTGGATGAGCTCATCGCCGAAGCTGGCGGCGGGGTGGTCGGACGACCCCACATGGCGGCCATCCTGGTTCGGCGGGGCTACTTTCCTGATCCGCCGGCGGTATTCGACGAGCTTCTGGCCACCGGTCGCCCCGGTTACCTGGGTCGGGACCGACTCGATCCGGTGGAAGCCATCGAACTGGCCCGGGCCAGCGGCGGCGTCCCCATCATCGCCCACCCGCACACGCTCGGCCTCGACACCTCCGAGGAGTACGCCGAAACTATCACCGAGTTGGCCGCGGCCGGATTGGCCGGAATCGAGTGCTACTACGGGGACTACGACCCCGATCGTCAGAGAGAACTGGCCGACACCACCCGACGCTTCGGCCTCATTCCATCGGGCGGATCGGATTATCACGGGACCTACAAAGCCGGACTCGAGTTGGGAACCGGTCGGGGTGAACTGCACGTTCCAGATCATGTGCTGGAAGAACTAGAAGCCAGCCAGTGACCAAAGGTATGGGGCGAGCCGCCCTGATCGTCTCGGCAGGGATTCTCGTATCGAGAGTCCTCGGGTTGGTGCGCGAATCGGTCATGGCTGCCCTACTCGGGGCAGGCAGCGAAGCCGCGGTCTATGTCGCAGCCTTCGCCATCCCCGACGTTCTCTACTACCTGATGGCGGGCGGTTATCTGTCCATCACGTTTATTCCGATATTGTCGCGCCACCTCGCCAACGACGACCCCGACAGCCAATGGACGTCGTTCGCGGCTATCGCCAAACCCGTGACCGCGGTGATGGTGCTGATCACCGGCACCGCCATGGTGTTCTCGACTCAGCTCGTCAACGCGGTGTATGTCACGCTTCCTCGTTTATTGAACGGCGACGCCACCGTGGCACTGGGGCCATCAGAACTGGCTCAGGTCGCTCACCTGACCCGGATCGTGTTACCCGCCCAGACATTCTTCATGCTCGGCTCGCTACTCGCCGCCGTTCAGTACGCCCATCGGAAATTCGCCCTTCCCTCCCTTGCTCCTCTTGTCTACAACCTGGCGATTATCACGGGCGGCCTTGCGGGACCTTCTCTCGGCCTAGCCGGCCCGGAAGGGTTTGCCTGGGGGGCGCTCGTTGGGGCAATTGTTGGCAACTTCGGCTTGCAGCTCTACGGCGCCAGACAAGTCGGGCTCCGCTGGGTTGGCGGCACCTCATGGCGGGCTCCGG
>RCMY010001758.1_pt1 | contig 20123 bp, 10 predicted proteins | sample 2041341 | NCBI WGS metagenome assembly RCMY01 (sample SAMN09708234, study PRJNA481090) | Marine sediment metagenome, whole genome shotgun sequencing project. | reverse complement strand
GGCCCCCACACAAGATTTAGTAGATGCCTTTGAACCTGGTGATCCAAGGTTGAGTTCAATTCTATATCAAGAAGGGGATACATACTATACTATTGATGCAGGTGGTCAAATTGAGGTACCTTATGACAATACTTGGTCTTCAACAGGTTTCACCTCAAAGAAATATAGGGGGCCTGATAATACAGTAAGTGCGAATAGTTCATCAAACGGAGCGGCAGAGTTTAATAATGAGCGTTGGTTTCGTTTTGCCGAACTTAAGTTGTTATATGCCGAAGCTCTTATTGAAGGCGGCGGTGATTTAGGAATTGCAGAACAACAAATTAACGATGTTCGTAATAGGGCAGGATTGGATAATTTAGCGGCTGGAACGGATTTGCTGACGGCTATGAGACAAGAAAAAAGAGTAGAACTGGCATTGGAGCCCCACAGATGGTTCGATATTACCAGATGGGGAATTGGCCCCCAAATATTCGGTGCAAACTGGAATGATAGACTAAACGTATTCCCTTTTCCATTATCAGAAATAGAACGTTCTAATGGTTTGTTAACTCAAAATCCAGGATATTAATATGAAAAGCATTTGCGTTTGATGCGTTAGTTGTTGAGTTAGTTTATTTTAATTATACAGTCCAATCTATCAAAAGTAGATTGGATTGTTCTTATATAGGAATACTATTACATGAAGTATGCCTCTGGTTTCATGCCCGTTTATTAAGAATTTAAAACTATTCAAATTATTAGCTGTTCGCATTATAGCCCTGGTTTTTTGAACAGGAAATGTGTGCAAGTTATGCTCCGGAAGAGACCAGTAACCAGAACGGCCGGTAGATAGAACGATCCATGTATTAAAAGACGTACGAGGAAAACCAAATACTTTTTAAATTATAAAATCATGGCTGAAATGCAAAGAAAATCTAACGGTCGGCTTTTATCCCTCGATTTTTATAGGGGATTAACTATGTTTTTACTTATTGCCGAGTTTACCCATCTATTCACTTTTTTTGTATTGCCACAATTCGAAGGGACTTTTATTCATGCTATTGGATCTCAGTTTCACCACGTTCGCTGGGAAGGACTGCATTTCTGGGACTTGATCCAACCTTTTTTTATGTTCATCGTAGGAGTCGCCATGCCATTATCTTTTTCAAAAAGGATGGCTAGAGGGGATTCTTATAAAAATTTAAGCATACATGTTGTAAAAAGGGCATTTTTAATGTTACTCTTGGGTTGGGGGCTATATTGTATTGATGCGGGAGAAATTGTTTTCAGGTTTCAAAATGTATTGGCACAACTGGGAGTTACCTATATTCTAGCCTTTTTGATTATCCGTAAATCCGTAGTAATTCAAATTGGTTTTTCTGTAGTGTTACTTTTAATTACCGAAGGCCTATATCGATTCTTTCCTGTTGAAGGGTTTACACATGCCTTTGTCAATGGAGAAAACTTTCCAGCCTGGTTTAATATGCTTATTTCAGGAGAAGACAGTGGTGGCGGTTGGGCAATGTTTAATGCTATCCCAACCGCGGCACATACCATTTGGGGTGTTCTGGCAGGCCAATTGCTTATAGGCAATTATTCAGCCAAGAAAAAACTGCAAATCTTATTTGCAGCAGGGATTATTGGATTGCTTATCGGGTATGGTTTGAGCCCATTCACGCCCATTATAAAAAAGATAGCAACGAGTACATTTGTATTTGCCAGCGGTGGATGGTCGTTGATAGCTCTTGCGCTATGCTACTGGGTAATAGATATCAAAAAATATCAAAAAGGCGTGTTGTTTTTTGCCGTAGTAGGCATGAACCCGCTATTTATTTATCTGTTTGCCCATGTCGGGGGCGCGGATCTTATTAAGAAGGTATTTCTTCCGTTTTCAAATGCCCTGTTTAGTTGGACAGGCGAATTGGGCTCCCAAATTATTTTAAGTTGTATTGTACTTTTTATGCTTTGGTACATTTGTTACTGGATGTACAAAAAGAAACTATTTATTAGGATTTAAAACAGTTATGGTACGATGAAGGGATATCGTCTACACTTTTAAAATTTGAAATGGTTTGATAAAAAATCGATATTTTCAAAATAATTTACTCTTTGAGTGAAAAAAAGGACCAATTCATGAAATGTCTTCTCCTTTTGGCCATGCTATTACTGTTTTCAGTTGTACATAGCCAAAATCTTTCTGGCACAAAATTGAAGATTAAAAAATTCGATGGAGAAATTGTGCTCGATGGCGTTCTTAATGAACATGCCTGGAAGGAGGCCGATATAGCGGACAATTGGTATCAGAACTTTCCTGTCGACAGCCTACCTGCTCCATTTCAAACAGAGGCACGAATGACATTCAATGATGAGTTTGTTTATGTATCATTTGTTTGTTATGACGATGAAACCCCCGATGTCGTAAGTACCCTTCGAAGAGATTTCAACTACCCCCTAAATGATAACGTTTCCTTTATTTTCGGACCTTACAATGACCGACTAAACGGGTATTTTTTTAACGTTACTGCTGCCGGAGCAAAACGAGATGGTACTTTATCTAGTGGCGGTGTAGGGGAAAATGCATTCAATATTTATTGGGACAATAAATGGTATTCTAAAGTAGTAAGGTACAAAGATAAGTGGATCGCAGAATTGGCTATCCCATTTAAAAGTTTTAAGTACAAAAGCGATGTAAAAGAATGGAATGTGACTTTTGATAGATTGGATAAAAAACGAAATATAAAGTCTGCTTGGGTAAAAACGCCTAGACAGTTCTATACTGGTACCTTTGCCTATGCGGGGCAACTTGTATGGGAGGATCCAATACCCAAGGCTAAGACAAATATTTCGATTATTCCCTTTATTTCAGGTGGCGGATTTGAAGATCGGGAAGTGGATCCCGTTTCATCTTCTACAGAGCTGCAGACAGGATTCGATGCCAAAATAGGTATAACCCCTTCCATGAGTTTAGACCTAACCGTGAATCCGGATTTCTCCCAAATTGAAGTCGATGAGCAAATCCTTAATTTATCCAGATTTGAATTTCAGTTCCCTGAGCGAAGACAATTTTTCCTGGAGAATACCGATCTATTTGCCAATGCCGGCTTTGCTTCCGCCAGGCCCTTTTTCTCAAGACGTATCGGTATTGTTCAAGACACAGCTGGCATTTCTCAAAAGGTGCCCATTTTGTACGGTGCCAGACTTAGTGGATCAATAAATGAAAAATGGCGTTTGGGCCTTATGAACATGCAAACAAAGAAAATGTTGGAATTGGGACTGCCTGCTCAGAACTACACTGTTGCCACGGTGCAAAGAGGGTTTTGGCAACAGTCCAGTTTTTCAATGACTTTTGTGAATAAGGAAAGTTTAGGAGTTAGTGAAGGGGATTCTTTGAAATATTACCACCCCAGTATATTTGGCAAGGCCAGCTTGGAAGAACGTCTCAAACCAAACACTTATAATCGGGTGATCGATGCAGATTTAGTACTTCGTAGTAAGGATAATAGGTGGTACCATAGTTCATTTTTGGCTCAATCGTTCGATACTCGAAATGAATCAAAAACCTTATCGGGCTCGGCCTTTTTTCAGTATTCAGACCGCAATCTGAGTGCAAATTTTGGCACCTTTTTCGTAAATAAAAATTTCAATGCAGAAGTAGGTTTTGTTCCGGGAAGCAATGTGTACCCTGGTCAAATCGGTTATTATTCCGAAGTGGCCTACAAAATGTATCCTAAGAACAATGCCCTACTATTTACGGGACCCCAAGCAGGAATAAATGACATCTATTTGCCCAACGGCACTTTGGCGGATAGGGAATTTGCCCTTGGGTACGTTTTTGATTTTCAAAATTCTTCGAACCTGACATTCGATTACCAATATGTTTTTCAACGATTGACCTTGAACTTTAATCCAGTAAACGATTTAAAATACAGAAAATTTTTGGAAGGGGAGGCCTTTTACTGGAATACAATTTCCGCTATGTACCAAAGTAATACGACCCGAAAATTCAATTTTTTATTGAACGCTAGGTATGGTGGGTTTTACAATGGTACAAATCTGAATTTGGGCGGCGAGATGAACGTACGTTTTCAGCCTTATGTCAATTTAGCGATGCGCTTTGATTACAATAATCTGAAATTACCCGATGACTATGGCGATGAAGAGTTGATTCTCTTGGGGCCAAAACTCGACATTACCTTTACCGATAAATTGTTCTTTACTGGCTTTTACCAGTATAACAATTTGAGCGACAATATGAATTTGAATGTAAGATTTCAATGGCGCTACAAACCGGCTTCCGATTTCTTTATCGTTTATACCGAAAACTATTTCCCAACTAGTTTTGTCAGTAAAAATAGAGCACTGATCTTTAAACTAACCTATTGGCTCAATCTCTAGATCAAGCCAATCAACCTATGGAGCTTTGCAGGTAACACGATCACCATGCGCGCGTCAATGCCCTCCCTACCACTGGTGCCGCCGAGCTGCGGTCCAGAGCTTAACTATTTCTGTCATAGGCACCCTCTAGGAAGGTCTGTTGCAAGGTTTTGAAAGGTAGATCGGTATCTCTTTCATTATATTATCTTTGTCGAGTATATAATATACTGAGTTGTGGATTTCTGTTTAGCGGCACAAATGTCCCAACCACGCTTTTCAATCCAAAAAAACAGATGACGACTTCCTATATAAAAGTAATCTATTTAAGTATTTTAAGGGCGTCCTTTGTTATACCTAAATGGGGTAACTTAAAAAGGAATTAAGCTAATTTTAAACTGTCCATGAAAGTATCCTACCCCTTGGTCATGAAATTTGGTCCTCTTAATCGATATCGGTTTCGATTTTTCGTGTTATGTCTTTGTATTCTTGGGTGTATGTGCGCTTGTAGTGAAAAAGAAAAAAGGCTTTTCCAACTTATGGATGTCAGCGATACCCATGTACACTTCAATAACCAGCTTACGTCCAATGATACCCTGAACATTCTCGATTTTGAATATATGTTCAATGGCGGTGGCGTAGGTATCGGGGATATCAATAATGACGGCCTTCAGGATATCTATTTTACGGGAAATCAAGTTTCCGGCGCCCTCTACCTAAATCAAGGGGATTTTAAATTCGAGGATATTACAAAAACGGCATGCGTCGAAACAACGGGATGGACCAATGGCGTTTCTATGTCGGATATCAATCAAGATGGCCTTACGGATATCTATATCAGCAAAGGAGGCCCCCGAAATACACCGGATGCGAACATGGCCAATCTTGCCTTTATCAACCAGGGAGATAATACATTCAAGGAAATGAGCGAAAAAATGGGCATCGCCGATACCGGATATAGCATTCAAGCCCTTTTTTTCGACTACGACCAAGACGGTGACGATGATCTTTATGTGCTTACCAATGCCTTGGTATCTTTCAATCGCAATGTATCAAGGCATAAACAGGTCGACGGGCAGGCGGCAAGCACCGATCGGCTTTATAAAAATAATGGTGACGGTACGTTTTCCGATGTATCTAAAGAAGCTGGTATTACCATCGAGGGCTTCGGTCTGGGAGCGAAAATCTGTGATATCAATAGAGATGGGCTACTCGATATCTACGTCTCCAACGATTTTATGACCAACGACATCCTCTATATCAATAACGGCCCTTCGGTGCCTAAAACTGGCTCGGCCAATGCCAGTACTGGAGCAGTAACCTTCACAGACAAAATATCCGACTACGTGCGCCATCAAAGTTTCAACGGTATGGGGTCGAACATCGCCGATATCAATAACGACGGGCTTGATGATATCGTGGTCTTGGATATGATGCCCCAAGACAACAAACGGCTAAAACAGACCGTGGGCTATTTTAGCTACGACAAACATCAACGGGATACGGATTTCGGATACGTACCGCAATACATGCGTAATACCTTGCAATTGAACAATGGTAACGGCAGCTTTAGCGAGATAGGGCAATTATCGGGTATTTACAGTACCGATTGGAGCTGGTCTCCCCTACTCGCCGATTTTGACAACGACGGCCTAAAGGATATTTTTATAACCAACGGCTATCGGCGCGACGTGACCAACCTTGATTTTATCGTCTATGGCCAACAGGCATCCTCGTTTGGCACCGAAGCAGGCATTTTGAAGGACAGGCTGGCCAAACTCAATACCTTGCCAGAGGTGAAACTGCCCAACTACATGTACCGGAACAACGGCGACCTTACCTTTTCCGATACATCGAAACCTTGGGGCATTACCGAGCCCAGTTACTCCAATGGTGCTGCCTATGCTGATTTGGATAATGACGGGGATTTAGATCTCATCGTAAATAATATCGATGACGAGGCGTTCATCCTTAAAAATAATACCATCGATCCAGCCGATACAAAAATCGATTCCGCGCACTATATTCGAGTTCGGCTCAATGGATTACCGAATCCTATAGGCACAGCAATCGTAGTACACAGCAAAGGTGTCGCCCAAAATGAACTGTTTTCCCCGGTGAGCGGATATCTGTCCACCATGGATAACGTACTACATTTCGGATTGAAAAATGGCACCCTTATCGATTCCCTAAGGGTCACCTGGCCCGATGGTAAAACCCAACTTTTGAAAAAGTTACCTGTAGACCGCACTTTGGAATTGGAGTATAAGGACGGCGTAAAGGTAGCTTTTAAAGAGAGTTTGTTCCTTAAGACCCCTACCCTGTTTACCGATATCACTCCCGAGACACAAATAGAATATACCCACGAAGAGGACGATTTCGTAGATTTCAGGACCAGCCCGACACTGATACATATGAATTCCAAGTTAGGACCTGGTCTAGCGGTCGGAGATATCAACAATGATGGTTTTGAGGATTTTTATGTGGGGGGAACGGAAAAAAAACCTGGACAACTTTTTGGGCAAAATGCCGATGGTACGTTCTCGGGACGGCAACTTCCCAACACCCTTTCGCAAGAAGATATGGGCACCCTTTTCTTGGATGTGGATTCGGATGCCGATCTTGATCTGATCTTGATTAGCGGTGGCGAAAATCCCGAAACTGCCAAAAATAGATATCTCGACAGAATTTATCGGAACGATGGCGACGGAAATTTTACGGAAAGCACATTGCTAGAAAGGGAAGACAGCGGTTCTTGCGTAGTGGCCGCGGATTATGACAGAGATGGCGACCTAGACCTTTTTATTGGCGGACGGTATATGCCGAAATCCTATCCGCAATCCCCAAAAAGCTATATGCTGCGCAACGATAAAGGCCAATATACAGATGCGACCTCAGCAGTATTTCAAAATGAAGGCAAACTCGGAATGATCACAGACGCCTTATGGACCGATTTCGACAACGATACCTGGATCGACCTCATCGTAGTCGGTGAGTACATGTCTCCCCGATTTTTCCATAATGATAAAGGTATTTTAAAGGATGTGTCCGACAAAACAGGACTTGAAAATGCCAAAGGCTGGTGGAACAGTATCGCGGCCGGTGACTTCGACAAAGATGGCGATATAGATTATCTGATGGGCAACTGGGGCATGAACAGCACCTACAAGGCCAGTGCCGAAGAACCCATTTCAATCTATGCCAAAGATTTTGACAAGAACGGTTCGCTCGATCCACTGTTAAGTTGCTATCGCCAAGGCGAGGAGCATCTTATCTACTCGCGCGATGTACTCGCCAGCCAAATAACCGGCATGAAAGGCCGGTTCAAGACGTATGGGGCCTACGCCGAAGCACCCTTCAAAAATATGTTTCGGGAAGATGAACTGAAAGGCGCTTTTACTCTAGTAGCCGAGACGCTTTCCAGCAGTTATGTTGAAAATTTGGGCGACGGCAGGTTCAAAATGAAAGCATTACCCCTTCAGGCGCAGTTCGCCCCACTCTTCGGAATGAAAGTCGATGATTTTAACAATGACGGTAATCTCGATGTCCTTCTGACCGGTAATTTTTATAGTACTGAAGCCTTGGTCGGTCAATACGATGCCCTCGTAGGTCTTTGTCTCTTAGGGGATGGCAAAGGAAATTTCACTCCGGTCGAAGCGGCCAAAAGCGGTCTAAAAATCGATGGTGATGCCAAGGGCCTTGTCTCATTACAGTCCGCATCAGGCCATCCCATACTACTGGCGGGCCAAAATTCCGGACCGATCGAGGCCTACATCTATGCTACCAATAATAAAATTATTGCGGTAGATAGTAATATCGCCTATGCCATCATCCACCAAAAAGATGGTAGCGTTTTCAAACATGAATTTAACTACGGCGGTTCTTATTTGAGCCAATCCTCCAGAAAACTGATGCTTAATCCCAAATACGTAGACTTTGTTGAACTATTCTCTTACACTGGACAACGGAAACAAATATCTCTAGAGGATGCGAAATAGCGCTTACATCACATTTTTAATTTTGGGACTGCTACTTTGCGCGTGCGGTCATGACGATGCCCTGTTCGTTTCCGTACCATCATCACACACCCATATCGATTTTTCGAACGATATCGAAGAAGATAGCCTGAACAACATCTACACTTTTATGAACATATATACTGGTGCCGGTGTTGGTGTTGGCGATATCGATAATGACGGCCTTACGGATGTTTTTATGGCCGGCAATATTGTGTCCAGCGCGTTATACCGCAACCGGGGCAATCTTATTTTCGAGGATATTACCAAAAAATCGGGACTCACCTCCAACAGTTGGGCCACTGGCGTTTCCATGATCGATATCAATCAGGATGGATGGCTCGACATCTACGTCTGTGTCTCCGGGAATGCCGACTTGCCCCAAAGGGCGAACCTGCTATATATCAATAAAAAAGATGGTACGTTTTCGGAGGAAGCCAAAAAATACGGACTCGCCGACACCGCCCAGTCCACACAAGCCGCCTTTTTTGATTATGATAGAGACGGTGATCTCGATATGTTCCTCATCATCAACCCCGTAGATTATACATTGTCCTCCGTAAACACGATACGGGCCAAAAAAGTAAACGGCGAATCGGATAGCACCGATAAATTGTACCGCAACAATGGCGACAATACGTTCAGCGATGTATCCAAAGAAGCGGGAATACTTGTTGAGGGCTATAGTCTAGGCCTGGGCGTTGCAGATATCAATAACGATAGTTGGCCCGATGTCTATATTTCCAATGATTTTTTGACCAACGACGTACTTTATCTGAACCAGGCCGACGGTACGTTCAAAGATGCCTCGAAAACGCTGCTCAAGCATACCAGTTTTGCGGGTATGGGCAACGACATCGCCGATTTTAACAACGATGGCCTGATGGATATTATGGTGCTCGATATGCTGCCGGAAGATAATCAACGCCGAAAGACCATCGTACCCTCCGGTAGTTTCGACAAGCTGCAAATGTTGAACGACCGGGGCTATACCCCACAATATACCCGTAATACCCTGCAAATGAACAACGGCAACGGCTCCTTCAGCGAAATCGGCCAATTTTCCGGTATCGATAAAACGGATTGGAGCTGGAGCGTACTTTTGGCCGACTATGACAATGACGGTAACAAGGATGCCTTTATAACCAACGGCTTCCGTAGGGAACTTGGCGACCTCGATTACATTAATTACCAGCAACAGGAACTTTCAAACCCCTTCGGATCCGAAACGGACCGTAAGCAAAAAAAACTGGATGCCATCAAAGACTTGCCCGGTGCCGCGGTAAAAAACTACTTTTTCAGAAATAATGGCGACCTGAAATTCGAGAACGTGTCCGAGGCCTGGGGCATCCGGGAAAAGAGCATGTCCAACGGTTCGGCATTTGCGGATCTTGACAATGACGGCGACCTAGACCTTATCGTCAACAATGTCAACCAAAAGGCCGATATCCTAGAAAACAAAAGTGAAAGGAAACAAGAGAACAATTTCCTAAGCATCCGTTTAGAAGGAAAACCGGGCAATCTAGGGGGCATAGGAACAACTCTCACCCTGAAAACGAAAGGAAACACCCAATATGACCAGCACTATCTGTCCCGCGGCTATAAATCGAGCATCGACCCGAAGATACACTTCGGGCTAGGGGACGAAAAAAAGGTTGATAGCCTGATAGTGACCTGGCCCGACGGCAAAAAGCTGGTCATGACGGACGTGGGGGCCGGACAAACCCTAACTATTCGTTATGCCGATGCCGAAGCGGAGAAGGAGACCTCCCCTACGTCTAAAAAGACCTGGTTCACGGAAATATCGCAAGCCGTAGGCACGGACTATCGCCATATGGAGAACAAATTCAACGATTTTAACGTGCAGCCGTTGATACCCCACATGCAATCGAAAAACGGCCCGAAAATGAGTACGGGCGATGTCGACGGAGACGGCCTCAACGATTTTTACATTGGTGGTAGTGCCGGCTACAGCGGCTATTTCTTCTTTCAAAAACCGGATGGCTCGTTTACCAGAAAGCCCCTTGACCAAGATATCGTTTCCGAGGACATGGGCTCGCTACTGCTCGATGCCGATAATGACGGCGACCTCGATCTGTATGTTATCAGCGGAGGCAGCGAGTTTCAAAAAAAGGACAATGCCTATCAAGATCGACTATTCCTCGGCGATGGCAAAGGCGGTTTCGTGAAGGATAGTGTTGCACTTCCGGAAATGAAAACTTCAGGTTCGGTGGTCGCGGCCTCCGATTTTGACGGCGATGGAGATTTAGACCTTTTTGTCGGGGGAAGAGTGGTTCCCGGAGAGTATCCCCTACCCCCCAATAGTTATCTGCTTCGCAACGATTCGGGAAAATTTACCGATGTCACAACCAAGTGGTGTCCACGGTTATCCGATCTGGGAATGGTCACTTCGGCGCTTTGGTCCGATGTTGACGGCAGTGGCCGACCAGACCTTATTCTTGCCGGAGAATTTATGCCCATAACCATCCTAAAAAATACCGGGACCGAATTTGTCGACATTACAAAAGAAGGCGGACTTTCAAAAACCTCGGGGTGGTGGAACAGTCTTGCATCCGCAGATTTTGATAATGATGGTGACCTTGATCTAATCGCCGGGAATCTCGGTACGAACAGCAGATTTAAGGCATCGGTCGAAGAACCGCTATGTATCTATGCCAACGACTACGACAAAAATGGTAGTTTTGATCCTGTCATGTGTTACTACATCGATGGAAAAAATTATATCGCCCACACCCGCGACGAGATAATCAAACAGATAGCCCCGATGCGGGCACGTTTTCAGTCCTACGAAGACTACGCCAAGGTAACGTTTACCGAAGCCTTTTTACCTGAAGAACTTTCGGCCGCCCATGTGGTGCATGCCGAAATTTTCGAGAGTAGCTACATTGAAAATTTGGGTGATGGTACTTTTGCCGTTCATGCCTTACCGAACCTTGCACAACTTGCGCCTATAAACGGTATCGAGGCAATAGATGTCAACAAAGACGGCAATAGGGATGTACTGCTGGTCGGCAACAATTATTCCGGCGAGGCGACCATCGGCAACCATGATGCCGGCATCGGGCTTTGTATGCTGGGCGATGGAAAGGGAGGGTTCGCCCCGGTTAGCTTGGATAAAAGCGGATTTTTTATCGACGGTGATGCCAAAGATATCAAGACTATAGAAACAAGTGACGGTAAAACCACGGTACTGGTGGGTATAAATTCGGCACCGATCAAGGCGTTTTTGTTACAGAAACCTTGAACCTCAAATCACGGAGATACGTAATATTACCAGCTTGTTTAGTTGGTAGCACCGCTTTGTACCGTTATTTAATCCTATAAATTCAATGTAAATTTCAAACCGATGAAAATAAAAAAATACACCTACTCCCGCTTATGCTGATGACTACCTTTTGGGCACATGCCCAAGATAAGGATACGGTTGAAATCGATATCATCCCCGGTGAATATTGTTGAGGAAGTCTTAGCACCGTAGGCCATGAAACGCCCTATGATTCGGAAACCGTTAGCAGCCATGATCTTTGGGGAGATAATTTGGGGGATCAGGCGCAACCTTTGTTGCTGTCAAGTAAGGGAAGGTACGTTTGGAGCGAATCGCCGATCAAATTCAGCTTCGATAAAGGTAAAATCACGGTTACCGACCGCAAAGGCGGCATACGATCAGGAACGGCCGGTAATACTATCCGGGATTCCTATGACTATGCGGTGAAGAATTTTTTCCCTCCCGACGGTAATATTCCCGATGCACTACTGTTTACAAAACCTCAGTACAATACGTGGATAGAGCTGACCTACAACCAGAACGAAGAAGATATCATAAAATATGCACAGGCCATCATCCACAAGGGATACCCATCGGGGGTTCTTATGATCGATGACAATTGGCAAGAAAGCTATGGTACTTGGGAGTTTTCAACCAAACGCTTTAAAGATCCCAAGGGCATGATGAAAATACTGCATGCTATGGGCTTCAAAGTGATGCTATGGATATGCCCCTTCGTAAGCGCCGACACCGAAAACTTCAGACAGCTGGCCAAAGACGGGATGCTGCTGTTAGATAATGATAAAACACAGGAAGTACTCTGGGCCAATACCCAGAACAAGGCGGCCATCATCCGCTGGTGGAACGGGGCGAGCGCCTGCCTCGACCTCAGCAATCCGAAAACCAGGGAATGGTTCGAAGACCAACTGAAATTTCTGATGGACGAGTATGGCGTAGACGGCTTTAGCCGCTTCAAAACGGGAGAACCCATCGTTAAACCCCTAGCTCTGGCCTACCCAGAGAGTGGATATTAGATGGTCAAAGACCAATTTATGCTCGGTGATACTATTCTCGTTGCGCCCGTGGTGGAAAAAGGGTCAAGAAAACGCAGCGTGATTTTGAGAAAGGGAAGGTGGAAAGCCGACGATGGCACGTGGTACAAGGGCAATCGAACTGTGGAAATTGAAGTCCCCCTTAATCGCTTAACCAATTTCACAAAAAGCTAATGAAACGAAGGTACTACCCATTTTATAAAAATATTAGAGTTATAATAGCTGCCCTTAAGCCTGTAAGGATAGCTTTACTTTGGTCTTCATGAATAGCGCACAGAAATCGATTTTATATTGGTATACGCTTCAATAGGTTTTTTTTACTGTACGCCCTACTTAATCTGGTCTGCTTATATCTACCAAAAGGATTAGGAGGCCCTATTTCTAAAATCTTTCAAATCATTTTTATTTAGCTTAAAAATAAAAGGTTACGAAAGATTTTATATATTTGATACCAACCCAAACATCCATATAGATGATATGAAGATTTTTTGTCGGGAGAAGAGCATTGGGAGGGATTGCGTCTCTACGCACATGTCGAAGTGAAACCAGTAAGACATCCAGTAAAATGGGCCTGTCACCAAAAGCTGGAAAACGATGGTGCCCTTATAGTAAAGAAGAATCTTTAAATCTGGCCCGAATACCGAGAAAATAAAATTAATCTATCTTATGAAAATTAAACCTTGGCTCCTTTACGCGCTTGTAACCACCATTTTTTGGGGAATATGGGGCGCCTTTACGGGTCTACCTGCAGAAAACGGCTTTCCCGATACCTTGATTTATTGCGTTTGGGCCGTAACCATGATTCCCCCTGCCCTATTCGTTATGGGCCGTACCGGTTGGAAATTACAGCGCGATAAGAAATCCATTTTCTATGGATGTTTGATCGGCCTATTAGGTGCGGGAGGCCAAATGGTACTTTTTAAGGCGGTCACAGTGGGGCCGACCTATCTTATTTTTCCTATTATCTCCCTCTCCCCGATTATCACTGTAGTACTTTCTTACTTGTTCTTAAAAGAACGTACGGGCAAGTTGGGCACTTTCGGTATCGTTTTGGCCATCGTCGCTTTGCCGTTATTCGAATATTCGAAAGGTTCGGCCGAAGAAGATTACGGTATACTGTGGTTTATACTGGCCATTCTGGTACTGGCCGCCTGGGGCATACAGGCCTATTTCATGAAGCTGGCCAACGAGACCATGAAGGCGGAAAGTATTTTTTTCTACATGATGCTGATCGGGCTTCTGATCATTCCCGTTGCCCTCTTCATGACGGATTTTTCTCAAGAAATCAATTGGGGGGCCAATGGACCCTGGCTCGCGGCGGGCATCCAAATTTTAAATGCGGTCGGGGCACTATGCCTGGTCTTTGCGTTCCGATACGGAAAGGCTATGGTAGTATCTCCTTTGACCAACGCCGGGGCACCCCTGATTACGGCCATTATTTCGATGTTGGTACTCGGATTTTTACCTAATCCCGTAAAAATAGCGGGTATCGTATTAGCGATAATAGCGGCTTTTTTACTGGCTATCGATCCGGAAGAAAGTGCGGACCCGCCAGAGGAGAAGGTTTGACATAATTTAAATTAAGTTTCTATAGTATAGGATGCATATTCGTTTAAAACTTGAAAATGACTTAGAATCTGTTCAGAAATAAAGGGCCTGATTTATAGGCGGTTATTTTGTTCGCCAACAAGGCAAAAAACGCAGTCATAGCCGTAGCTACGCCGAGTATTTTTAATGTGGGTGGCGAGCAAAAGAACAAGTAGAAAACGGCAGGTTATTTCAGAACAGATCCTTAGAACGATAAGACTTAGAAAATAGCATAAATAGTATTAGAATCATCGTCCTATCTGATAGGCATTTTATGTAATCCAAAAAATATGAAAACAATGAATATTCTATTTCTCGCGATGATTTCAATAGTTTGGAGCTGCAATAGCGATAACAGTTCCGAAGAACCGGACAAAAAGGGCGAAGTCGAAGTCTCGGACAATGTCGTTGTAAACTATACCGAAGACGACACCGATTTTCCGAATCCAGATCGTGGCTTTTACCGGTATTCGGAAACCAGAGCAAGCCGTTATGAACCTCTCAACGAAGATGAACTGAAGGCCTATCGAAATCCGTCCACGACCGAAGGGGCGACCTACAGCACGGTGAGCACGTTGATATTCCGCTATTTTATATTGGACGGTTTTACCGATAAACCCCTTTCGGAAGAATACCTTACTAACGTTGCCTCCGATTTCGAAATCGCCCGAAAGGCAGGGGTGAAATTGATTCCCCGTTTTACCTATACCGTTACTTCCACGGCCGGCAATTGTCCCGAAGATTTTATATGCCCCCCGTATGGCGATGCCCCGAAAGCTATAGTTTTACAGCATATTGCACAATTGGGTCCGATTCTTAGCGAAAATGCGGATGTAATTAATTCCATTCAAATGGGCTTCATAGGTACTTGGGGCGAAAACTATTACACGGATTATTTTGGGGATTCCTCCTCCAATGCCGACCAAGGAAAATTGTTGGACGAGAACTGGCAAGACCGTATCGAAGTATTGAAAGCTTTGTTGGATGCCACTCCCAAGGAAATTATGGTGCAGGTACGCTATCCACAACTGAAACAGCGCTATATTTATGGTATAGATGCCAAAACCGATGTTGCCGCCACTTCGGAAGAAGAAGCTTTCACCGGAACGGACAAGGCCAGGATCGCCTTTCACAACGATTGCCTCTTTGCCAGTGCCGATGATTTTGGTACGTATGAGGATTATGGCAACTCGACGTCCCCAAGGGAAACATCCCTAAAAAATCTAAAATCCTATTTTGAACAGGATAGCAAATATGTCATTGTCGGGGGCGAGACCTGCAGCGATGGCTACAGCCCTGAAAATGACTGTTCACCGGCAGGCGTGGCCGATATTGAATTACGCCAATTGCACTATACGTTCTTGAACGCAGATTACAATAATGAGGTCAATAACGACTGGGTAGACGGAGGCTGTATGGAAAACATTAAAAAGAATCTGGGCTACCGTTTCGTTCTAAAGAAGGGCACCTTTCCCTCTAAAATCAAGAAAGGGGAAGTATTAAAAATGGTCCTGAATATACAGAATACCGGTTACGCATCCTCTATGAAAAAAAGGAATGTACAATTAATTTTGAGAAATCAAGCGGACGGAGAGATCGTTGCCGTACCCATAGCTACGGATGTTCAAAAATGGTTTTCCGACGTTAGCCTATCCGAATCTTTGGCCCTACCGGAATCTTTGGCAACCGGGGAGTATGATTTGCTGTTGCATATAGCGGACACTAACAATAACCTTGCGGATAGACCTGAATATAGTGTACGCATGGCGAATAGTGATACTTGGGAGGAAGCCACCGGTTTCAACAACCTCAACCATAAGATGAGCATTGAATAGACCCTTGGGCGAAAACTGAAATGTTGAAACTAATGCAGTGCTTTAGTCATCAATCAATTTTTGTTTTAATCGACACTAGGCAATGATTACCTTCACCCCCGAATCTTGAAGTTGCTTATGGTCTTCGGCACTGATCTTGTCATCGGTCACTACGGTATCGATTTGGGCTATCGGACAGATAAAAGCAAGGCTTCTTCGATTGAACTTACTTGAATCGGCCACTAAGATAACTTCTTTGGCAATGTTGATCATAATCTGGTTGAGCGAGGCTTCCTCAATATTGGGGGTGTAAATGCCGACACGGGTATCAAAGGCATCGACACCGATAAAAGCTTTGTCGACATAAAAGTTCTTTAGGTTTTTTTCGGCCAAGGGCCCTACTAGCGAATGGGAGTTTTTTCGAAGCGAACCGCCGGGAACTATTATATTGATGTTTTGGTTCGCTATCAAGTGAGCCACAATATTGAAGGCATTTGTAATTACGCTTAAAGACTTGATATCTGCCATGTTTTTGGCGATTTCCATGGTCGTAGTGCCCGAATCGAGTATCACGGTTTCAGATTCCTTGATCAAGGCCGCCGCCTTTTTACCTATTTTTTGTTTTTCGACGTAATTGATCTTATCCTTTTCGGAAATGCCGTAATCAATGCCGACGTTGTTCTCATATTTCATGGCACCGCCCCTAGCCCTGATCAACAAGTTTTTGGATTCGAATAAGTCTAAATCGTTTCTAATGGTGACCTCACTTACGTTGAACTGCTCGCTGAGCTCGTGAACGAACACTTGTCCGTTTTCTGACAGCATAGTTAAAATAGTTTTACGTCTTTCGACGGTCGAACGTTTTGATTTATTTTTTTTGGTCATAGCGTTGTTGAGATTTTAAAAGAACCAAAGTAATTCGCATTCCGAGGTTCTGCAATCAATACCTCTAAAATATCAAAATTAGAATTAAATAATGTATCGAAAATAAAATACAAGTCTTTGAAACTTAAAATAAGTTTAATACTTTTGTTAAATAACTTTACGAAAGTTTAACGTAATCTTACTGTTAAAATATGAAATATCTAGGTATTGATGAGGCCAATCTCGAAAAAAGAAATGGCATTTTTACCGCAAAAGAAATATCTGGACAGCCCGCTTTATGGTCAGCTATAAAAAATAAGATATTCAAGGAAAGATCGCAACTGTCCTTTTTTATGCAGGAGGTACTTCCCAAAGTGGATACGATCATACTGACTGGAGCCGGCACTAGCGCATTTATAGGTCTTTCAATATCCGGTGAAATTCAGCGAAAAACAGGGATAACCACACTTTCCGTGGCAACTACACATTTGGTTTCACATCCCGAGGATTATTTTAGGAGCGGTTCCTCAATTTTACTTATATCTTTTGCCAGGTCCGGTAATAGTCCCGAAAGTGTAGCAACTTTAAGACTTGCCGACCAATACTGTAAAACTTGTTATCATTTGGTCATAACTTGTAACGAAAAGGGTGAACTTGCCAGATACAAAGTCAAAAACAAGCGCTATTCTTTCATTTTACCGGCAGAAGCTAATGATCAAAGTCTGGCTATGACGGGAAGTTATACGGGAATGCTGATATCGGCACTTTTGATAAATAACATTAATCAGCCGGAAGCCGTCAACCATCTGGTAGATCAGGCTATTACCTGCGCCACCACCATCCTTAAAAATTATATCAACGAATTAAAAAGAATCACCGAGCTACGTTTCAAGAGGGCCATTTTTCTTGGATCCGGTCCCCAATATGGTACCGCAATGGAATCTCATCTAAAGCTTCAAGAACTAACGGACGGGCAGGTCATCTGCAAATATGATTCTTACCTAGGTTTCCGGCATGGACCGAAAGCGGTCGTAGACGAGGAAACTTTGATGGTATATTATTTTTCCAATAGTCCAGATGTTCTGCGATATGAGAAAGATTTGGTCAAAGGAATGGATCAAGGAAAGAAGCCTTTATATCAAGTAGGTATTTCAGAAGGAGAACTTAAAGATTTGAATTTCGACGCCCATTTCAAGCTTCCTGAAACTGATTCGACTGGCAACGAAGCTTTTTTAGCGGTCTCTAATATACTGTTCGGACAATTGCTTGCATTTTATAAATCGATGGAATTAGGTCTCTCACCAGATTCGCCTTCATCTAGCAAAGCGATTTCTAGGGTTGTTGAAGGGGTTACAATTTATTGATACAGCTCGTTCTTAACAAAATCCATTTAAAGTGCGATGTGCAAAAAACGGATAAAATATACCGCCTCGGGCGGATTAAAGTGAGCCACCCGTGCGGACGAAAGCGAACCACTTAAAAAATTGATTCTATTTGTGGGTTACCATTGGTTCTTTTAGAAAAAGAGCAATGGAAATAAACATATAGATATGCGCAAGACAAGGCAGATTTTAAAATTTCCCAGCGAGGACGTAATCAAACTACGTTTCAACAAGCAGTTGAGGCTTTCCCAAAGTACGGTCACTAATTATCGACTTTTTCAAACGATATGGTGTTACCCCTTTGTTAGATATCGGCAATTACTCTGAAAGAGATTTACAGGCTTTTCAGATCAGACCAAAAGCCCATAACGAACAGTTGAAGACCCTGAAAGGGTACTTTCCCTATTTAGAAAGTGAATTACGCAAGACAATCGTTATCAAACAACTGCTCTGGGAGGATTATTACCAAAGGCGCCTAATGGTCTCAAGCACTTCTAGTTCAAGTACCGGTATAGGGAATGGAGAAAGGAAGTCTTCCCCTTAATGCACTTAGTCCACAAATCGGGCTAATAGCTCTTCATCGACATTCAGGGGAAGAAACTCGGTATCGTCAACAGGGATACAGGCGAGATCCAAGAACTGGAAGTCTTCGCGTGAGTGCTGGGAAGCCATCCACTACCCAATATCGGGCCATTCCAAGCCAACAAATAGAAGACTTCACGCTGTAAGGAAAACTCCCTTAACTTCTACGATGGGGTTCCCTTGCACTGGTAAAGGATAACCTGAAATCGGCGGTCACCAAGAGCACCCGCTACGAGCGCAAGGTGAACGACCTCTTTTCGAATTTCGTCTCTCATTGAGCAACGGCCGTCCTTCCCACAAAGTCTTATAGACTGAGGGACAAGACGGCATAGGAATTCCTGAAATCGCATAACGACAGGTCGTTTAGGGAAAGGGAATGCCCCGACGCTCATCGTTTGAAGGAAGTGGAACGAAAAGAACTCAAGGACTTACCGTCTAAGCGGTAAGAGATAAGATTGTAAGCCAAAGGAGTTTAAGGACAATCTAATAAAAACAAATTGATAATGTCTAAGTACGAAACCACGTTGCATGCCAATTTATCAAGTACAGGTAATAATTATACGCAACAAAGACAATCTTCCATGTTTAATGTTGCTTAATCCTCCGGGAAAGGCAGTTAAAAGACAATTTAGCCATTAACATTTTATCCATAAAACAGCATTCACGTGCAATCTACGTGCATATGAAAAATAAAAAAACCCTTCGAATGTCGAAAGGCTTGATTTTACTTGCGGTCTGGACGGGACTCGAACCCGCGACCCCCTGCGTGACAGGCAAGTAATTTCTGGTCTAATATGAATTCACTTGTTCTTATATATTTGAAATACAGTAATTTAAATTAACTATCATATCAAAACAATCCATAAAACACCTATATTTGTTTATAAATAGTTTATTAATTTATAAACAGCCATGTTAACCACCAAAGTACAGCTCAATAAAGTAAGGAGAAAAAATGACGGAACCTATCCTCTAGTTATCCGGATTACCTACAATAGAAAAACAGCCTACTTACCTTTGGGATTCAATTTACCCGAAAAGGAGTTTGACGCCAAAAATCAGAGAATAAGACCTTCGAGTAAAATCGCTACCAACGTTAACCGCTTGAACAATAGTATCCAGGAAAAGGTTAAGAAAGTGTATGACACCGTGACCCGTTTGGAAAGGGAAGGTAAAATACAAGCTCTATC
>RCMY010002379.1_pt1 | contig 20125 bp, 16 predicted proteins | sample 2041341 | NCBI WGS metagenome assembly RCMY01 (sample SAMN09708234, study PRJNA481090) | Marine sediment metagenome, whole genome shotgun sequencing project. | reverse complement strand
CATCTTCGTTCCTTCGTCACTACGACGAGACCCAAATCCTCCTTAACTTACAACATCAAATTTGTGCCACAGGTGCTGACGGGGAACAGACGTGACCATCTGGACGCATGAAAGCGAAGTCAGCACCGCTAATTTTACCTGAGATTCTTCCTTCGACGTGGCCATCAAAATGGACATCGAAGCAGGCACCATGGAGGGGCGGATTCATCTCACCGGATAATATCGACGCCAAACTCAGGCCATATTCTACAGTGTCTTGTACATCGACGACATACTCGTAAATTTTTTCGCCAATCATGAGCGTTCTCCCAAAATGAGGTGAAAGCCAATCTGCCAGAGAAGCCCCGCTGGCGTCAATGTCCGCTTATGGGTGGTTTGCGGAACGGCAGATTTGAAGATCAAGCGAATAAAATCGGATATACCGCCCGTACACACATCGCCGACGGGAAATGTCACAAATACACTGGAGCTGGCTCATTAAGCATCAGGCTGCCTGCGCCTGAACCTTTCGTGCCGGCGTGGTCAATCTGTCCCCACTCATGGCCAGCATTCGTCACATGACCCGCAACGGCGACCTTGGCTCATGCATGCGCGAGCGCGAAATCCAGAGCTGCGCACACGGCAGCGACCTGGGCATCGTTGCAAATCTGAGGTGTGGCGCGTGGGCTATCGGGATAGACTTCGGTGGTTGTCGTAAGCCGCGCGCCGGTTAAGGAGCTGCACATTGCGTATTTGGCCTGCGGGTATTCGATCACTCCGCGTGCGACGACGGGCGAGCCTATGATCTTCCCATCTTCGTCCGACGGCGCGATGTGCGTGACTTGTTCAACCGCTGAAATGATCGCCTGTTGGAAGGCAGGTTGCGGATTCTCACTGTCGTCAACCAGATAGAAGCCATCGGGTATGATACCCGGTTCGAAAACTTCGCCTTCACGCGCGGCCAAGGCGGGACGAAACTCGCTCTCATCGCTATCGGTTGTCTCATGCAAGTCGATATGCAACAGAAACGGCCCGACTTGCGCGGCCACCAACTCCATCAGCGCCGTGCATTCAATTGCCGTGCTATCAGCGGTAAAGTTGCGGTTAGGATCGATGGCGTCGTAGTTCCAGCGATTGACCCGCTCGTATGCCCAAGGGCTGACGCAAGGGGCTACCAGAAAGTTGACCCTTCCAGCATATTCGGCCGCGCGGGTCTCAAGAAATTGAAGCGCTCCCATCACTCCGCTCGTTTCGTATCCATGGACGCCGCCCGTTACTAAAGCCGTAGGTAGGTTTGGGTCGGCGGTGGCATTGCGCAGGGCGAAGAGAGTGTAAGCCGCACCAGCGTATTCGAGTTGCCCATATGAGAGGATTTCGAAACGATCAGCCAGAGCCATGATGCGGGGCACCACATCTTCCTGATATCGGCGCTGTTGAAACTGACTTGCTCGCCATTGGATACGCTCATCCTCTCCCCAAGGTTTGCCTGGTGTGCCGAGATAGGATGGTGTGTTGGTCATTTCGCTCTTACTACCAAAGTTCTAAATGATGCCCCAGAAGCCACGATACCAGCACTAGGCGAACTTCGTGAAGGGCACGAGGCAGCGATTTTCAGCCTTTGTGAGCATCGATCGCCAAAAGACGCTGGATAGGTTGCGAACGTTGGTTATTCGCTTTGTGACGGTCGTGCCGGGGAGTTTGCCCTTCATTGTAAGCGGGACGCCCCATTGCATGGTGTCGAGTATCTTCTGACCGCCGTCGACACGCGCAACGATGCCCTGATATTTTGGCCAGACATCGATTTTGATTTCAGAGAAGGGTGTGTCACCAGCCGCACCGATATACTCCTTCCATGTGGGGATTGCTTCGGGGTGGTTTTGATAGTGATTACACATTTTTCCAGTCGTCCAAGCAAGAAGCAAAGTTTGCGATTGATCTCCATGGTATCATAATGCGTCAAACTACCCCAGTTTCATGAAGGGCAGGAATGGCAGCAACTGGGTGGATTGCCGACCGGCTGCTTTTATTTCGCTATGGTCGCGGCCTTATGCCTCGAACTGCGTGGTTAGCGGAATTGGTGCCGCCGTTTGATGCGGACCGCGGACGTGACACGCTTGACCCGAATCGAACTTAAAAATCGTCTGGAGTCAGATAGATAGGAGCTTTGTCGATTGACAAGCTTATGTGACCTGCTAGTTTTTTGACTGGCATACGGTGATGCCTCGAAGCAAATTTCCTGAGTGTGTCGCACCGATCGCCGCATTTGAAATGCAGGGGGTTTTGCATGCGCATAATCTTTGGATTTGTTGTTCTTGGCCTTACCCTTTCCGCCTGCTCTGGTGGCGAGGCGGGTGAAAATTCTTCTAAAACACCGGAGACAAGCCTCGTTGCAGAGACAGGCAGCGCTTCGATTGTTGCTGCGGATTACCGCAAATCTTTTGATCGCGCATGGGAAAGGGCCGGTGATGGTCAAAGCCCGACATCGGCATGTGCCGGTGTCGTCGGCAGGGCAGTCGGAATGCTTAAAACCAGCGCAACAGACGGGCAGCCAAGGGCCGATGCGCTCACGGCGCTGGACGCCTGTTATGTTCTGGCCATGGCGCGCTATGTCGATTCTAGGCTTTCTGCCGATAGCCCAGGACCGGCGCTATGCATTGATTTGCTAAAGGCATTGCCGGTTCATCGTCGTTCTCTGGGCAGTTTTCTGGATGATGTGGGGGAAGATAAGGCTGCCTATGATCGCCGCCTTAATGACCTGATAGGCGACAAAGTACGAGCTGCGTGTCCAGACGCCGCAGCGGTTCTTCTTGGCGCATAATGCATAGTGCATATTTTGCTTGGTTTCACGCAGGGGGTCGAGCAAGCGGGCTATAAGGTCAACAACAGCATGCCGGCCGATGAAGGTTCTTGACGATACTCATAGGTCGGTCCAATTGTAAAAATGGTCGGATGGAGATTAATGATGCGTAAAATGGTGATAGTGTTTGTGACCTCGCTCTTGCTGGCGGGTTGCAATTCTTCAGATACCGGCGCTTCGCGGAACGGCGGGGATGACGCTCAGGTCCGGATGAACGGCGATGACGGCAAGGAAGCGCTGAATGTCAGCATTGGCGCCGATCTGGCCGTGGATATGCCTAAAGGATATACGCTCTATCCCGGCGCAATGGTCATTACCAAGTCTAACGTCGATCAGGGTGACAGCACGGCATTGGTGGTCGTCATGACCAGCAAGGATTCGCCTGAAAAACTGGCGTCTTTTTACCGCCAACAAGCCGAAGCCGCCGGAGTTGAATTCAGTATGGAGAACACAAGCGGAGGTGCACAGACACTTATGGGCAAGGGCCCGGACGATACTGTATTTTCATTAAGTGCTCTTGCTGACGACAGTGGCACAACCGCGCAACTGACAATCGGCGTGGCCAAGGGCAGCTAAAGCGCCTCACAACTAGCTGACCGACAGCTTTCAGGAGAGCCCGACCAAGCAAACGTTTGCGAATGACCGCATCTGGATGGTCAGGTGCCGCCGGAAAAGTCTACTCATGGAGCGTTTGCCGACCAGCCGCTTTTATGTTCCATCCAATCAATTCTAATGACCGAAACTGGGGCGGTTGCTGACCGACTGCTTTTGATTTCCATCCAGTCAGTTCGAATGACCGATTATGGGTGGGAAGCGGCCATTCAAGCTGAGCGATCTTTATGACAGCTTCTGGGCCGATTGCGGACCGACAGCTTTTGGGGGCAAAAATTGATAAGCGGACGACAAATCCGTTGAACTAGAACGCGGCTAACCCCTCAATTAGATCTGCTACCTCTCGCAATTGTCTGCGCAACCAAGTTTGTGCCGGATGACTGCCCAAGCGAGCGTGCCACACCATGTCGATGCTCCGGTAAGCTGCCGGGGCGATTACCGGACAATCGGTCATGGCCAACCCCATTCGATTTGCAAATACCTCCCCCATACGCCTCGGACAGGCCATGATCAGGTCGGTAGCTTCGAGAACCAGCGGCGTCGGTGCAAAGGTGGCCATGGTGAGGACCACCTTTCGGGTTCGCCCGCTTTGTGCCAACACATCGTCTACCCAGCCGTTCGGTTCGCTGCGCGTGCTGACCAGCAGATGCGGTGCACTCGTATAGGCATCCAAATCCAGCGGCGTCCCCGCCAATGGGTGATCCGACCGCATGATGCAAACCCAGTCTCCGTCGAACAACGGTTCCGAAACAAAGCGTTCCGGAGGATCAGGCCAGCTGATCAGCGCGAGGTCAGCGGCTTGGGTATCAAGATACTCGCCCGAATATTTGCTCGCCGTAATGGTCCGTATCGACAGTCCGGGCGCATTCTTTCTGATTTGCTCAACCAATGGCGGTATGAGCGTCATCAACCCGTAATCTTCAGTGGCGATGGTGAACGAGCGCGTAGAAGTTTCGGGATTGAAGGATGCGCTATCGAGCGCATCTTCTATCCCGTTAAGCGCCGCCTTTATCGGGCCGCCGAGTTCGAGTGCCCAAGCCGTTGGCCGCATGCCACTGGGGCTACGGACAAACAATTCGTCTCCCAGTCGATCGCGCAATCGGCTGAGCGCGTTCGAAAATGCTGGCTGCGACAGACCAATGTCTTGGGCGGCATGGGTCACATTGCGTTTCCGCATCAATGCATCGAAAACGACGAGCAGGTTCAGATCCAGGGAACGTAAATTCACATTATGAATAATAGTTATTCTATCATTCAATTTCAATATCTAATCAGAATCGTCCATATGCCTTCTCAACGGGAACAGATCGTTCCCTGAAACAAGAACGAATAGTTACCCGGCATAAACCTCATTGAAATTGCCCCATTGGCGGCGGCACTCCTCCCTCCTCCCAGTGTCGTCGCCATCCTGCCCCCTCCCTCCCTGCGGCAGCGCGTCCCCCCCAACCATCCCCTCAAGCGCTGCCGCAACCCCGGGACGCAAATTGTATCGCAACCGACACAAATCAAATCTCGATCAAAGGATAAAACCATGGCCAAATTTACACTCTATGACGAAACCAATGCACCCGAAGGAAGCCAAGTATTGCTCGCCCAATCAAAAAAATCCTTCGGAATGGTCCCCGGTTTGCACGCCGTTATGGCCGAAGCGCCGGGCCTTCTTGAGGCCTATAAAATCGTCCACGAACTGTTCGCCCATTCAAGCTTCGACAATGACGAAATCACGGTTGTCTGGCAGACGGTAAATGTCGAAAATTCCTGCCATTATTGCGTGCCAGCTCATACCGGTATCGCCAAGAGCATGGGTGTTAACGATACCATCACCGACGCATTGCGCAATGAAACGCCTCTCCCCAATGCAAGGCTCGAAGCCTTGCGCGACTTCACGCTGAGCGTGGTCCGCGATCGCGGCAATGTTGATGAGGGCAAGGTGCAGGCGTTTCTGGATGCCGGTTTTACCACTCGGAATATCCTCGAAGTCGTGCTTGGTTATTCGCAGAAGGTTATGTCGAACTATACCAATCATTTGGCTAACACGCCCGTTGATAAACCCTTCGAAAAATTCGCCTGGCAAAAAGGCGGCGTCAAAGAAGCCGCCTGACAGGGTCGCACGGTCAGAGCGGGGGCAGGTTCGCCGTCCTGACTGCTTCTTTATCAATACTCCACGGGAGAAATAATATGACCAAGATCGTAAATGGAATAATCGCCGGATTTGTAGCCACCCTCGTGATGTCTGCACTGATGATGGCCAAGACGATGATGGGCCTAATGCCCGAACTCAACCCCATCCATATGATGAGTGAAATGATGGACGGCTCTGCTGCAATGGGCTGGATGGGTCACTTTGCCATCGGTACTATCGCATGGGGCGCTGGCTTCGCCATGGTCAATCGGCTGATACCGGGCAACAGCCAAATCACAAAAGGCATCATCTTCGGTATCGCGGCATGGTTGATGATGATGATTGTCGTAATGCCATTGGCTGGTGCCGGTCTGTTTGGCCTGGGTATCGGAATGATGGCACCCGTTATGACACTTATGCTCCATGTGATATTCGGCGTAGTTCTGGGCAAAACATATGAGGTCCGGTCAGCAAAATCGCAGTCCGGGAACTCGGAAACCGCGCTCGCCTCAGCTTCCTGACCCTCAGTGGCGGCGCTTCCCCAACAACCCAAAGCGCTGCCGCCACCTGTGTAAATGGAAATTATCAGATGATATCCGTGACGTTCAGAGAGATTAAAGTCGCAATAGATCCGGCAACCGGCTCTTTGAAAGGGATGGGCCACGAACGACAGTTTTCACTAGTATGATAACAACGAAATCAAATAGTAAAATGGAAACCAAAAAATGACCGTTACGCAACAAAAATCCGACTATACCGGCTTGAGCGCTGTGTTTATCAACACTACGCTGAGCCCATCACCAAAGGAAAGCCATACCGATACCCTAATGGACGTCGTTCGCGATATAATGCGCGGCGCAGGTGTTTCGGTGCAATCCTTTCGCAGCGTCGATCATGATATCGCTCCCGGCGTCTATCCCGATATGACCGAACACGGTTTTGCTGCCGATGCATGGCCTCCGATTGGCAAGGCAGTGTTGGACGCGGACATACTGGTGCTGGGCACACCGATCTGGCTGGGCGAGGTATCGTCCGAATGCCGCAAGATCATCGAGCGGCTCTATGCCCATAGCGGCGAGATGAATGACAAGGGGCAGTATATATTTTATGGCAAAACGGCAGGCGCGATCATCACCGGCAATGAGGACGGCGTAAAGCATTGTGCGATGGGCATGCTTTATGCACTCGCCCATATCGGATATATGATCCCGCCCCAGCCAGACGCGGGCTGGATCGGAGAAATCGGCCCAGGGCCATCCTATGGCGACAAGAAAGACGACGGTAGCCGCGTTGGTTTTGACAGCGAGTTTACCGCACGCAACTCGACCTTTCTCGCCTGGAATTTGATGCACACTGCTCAGATGCTGAAAGATGCAGGCGGTTTACCAGCTTATGGGAACAGCCGAGGCGACTGGAATGACGGTGCCCGATTCGACCATCCCAATCCTGAATATAGATGACCCCCATCCAGCCAATGAAGAAACCAACAATCAATTGAGATGCACTATATTGAGGCAGCAGATGAGCATTCTCGCACCCGAACATAAAAAGAAAAACCGATATTGATTATTGTGGATGGCAAGATTTAGCTGTCAGTCGGACCACTTTAGCCGATGATAATCGAAGCCACTGTCAATGGTTGGTTTGATAATCTGAAAATAGGGTGAAATATCGAAATCGCGTGGCGTGAACAAGCTGTGATGCCGAATGTGCAGAAGTTCACGAACGCATTTTTTGCAATCAGGATCTTCGATCATCTCCTGCGTGAGTTCCGGAAGAATGGGATAGTGGATAGCCTGAAACGCCTGCGCAACAAGTGTCGAGCAGATCGCCTGGGTTGGTTCGCCGCTGCCCAATGCAATCATCCGCCGGCGCCAACTTCGAGGAACCGGGGGTGTCGGGAAAAGATAGCGAGCCAGGTCCAGCACATTACGCATGTCATATTGATGGCCCAGCCGCTTGCAGGCGCTCATAACCATTTGAACTATTTCTCGATCTGTGATGCCTATCGGCCGACATATCCGGATATGATGGCCTGCAAATTCCTCGACACCAACCTTGCGAACACCTTCGATGGCGTCTGCTTCAATGAATTGAGGAGTGCCTTCTGAATTGTCATCAAGCCTGGTTATACATAAAGCCGCGTGCGACCAGGTTGACTGCGTGAGATACTTGATTGCAGTGCTGATCCGCTGCTTCCCCTCAACCAGAACGACGTCCCCGGGACGAACCGCCTTGGCAAGACTTTCGATTTCCGTCGGAACGTTGGTATAGGATGCACGCGATGGACCGGTCAGATAGCCGGCCAATAACCGACTGAGCATCGCAAGCGGTCCGGCCGGCCGTTTATGACGAACCGGCTGTTCCATCAAGCGACGGTCAACATGCACGATCTTGCCATGTCGCGGAGCACTTCTGCCTCGATTCTGGTCTCGACAAGTTGAGCGGCGACGATGTCCCCGATGGAGATAAGCCCGGCCAGCTTGCCGTGGTCATCGACCACAACAACATGGCGGCTCCGCTCGGCGGTTATGTAGCGGGCTGCCAAAGATGCATCGTCCTGCAAATGACAAATCGGGACCGGTTTGCGCATGATGCCGGTAACGCCCTGACTGAGGGCCGAGGCACCCATGCTCGCCAAGCCTGCCAGAATTTCCGGCTGGGAAATTAGCCCCAGCAGCTGGCCCGTTTCGGAATGGACGACGATCACTGACCCGATCTGGGCTTCGTACATCATTCTCAGCGCTGTATTAAATGACTGGGTATGTCCAATAACATGGACATCGCTACCTTTACTGGAGAGAATTTCAGATATTTTCATAATTTTGGACTCTTTCATATCGTGTCCCTCCATTTAATATTTCGCCGCGTGGTCCGCGAAAGTTACATTTTGTGAAGAATATGCGATTGGCTTTTTTGCTGTAACCAACTGCGTATATCTTACGAATTCTCTATCGTTGCAGTCTCGGTATTTCGCTGATGGAAAGGCGTATTTCCCGGCTGCCTATTGCTGTTTCGCCAATGAATCTCCCCGATGAGATGGCCCTAGGCCGAAAAGATTTCACCATTTGTTTAAATAAGGTGATGCCGCTGACGCCAAACCAATATCTGAGGGATTTCCCATCAATAATTTTACAAAAATCATCGGAAATTTATTGCATGTCGTATCGTTATTTTAGTGGAATTGCATTTGTATTTTCCGCATTTTTACTCCCGACTTCAGCTATGGCCCAGCAAGCAGGCCTGCAGATCGCCGTTGTCCGATCGGACAACGGGGAAGCTGTCGTCGATACAGAGATCACGGTTGAAAACTCGGCGATCGGTCTACGCCAAACCGAAAGGACCGACAGTCAGGGCTTGATACGGCTTGAATCGCTGAGCACCGGTGGGGCCTGGCAAGTTTCATTCGACGGCAATAGTGAATTTGAAGCTACCAGAGCGGAACCTGTAACCTTGCGTTCCAACTTTGCTCGCTCGGTCACCTTGCAGCTCACACCGTTTGGAGACAGCGTTATTGTTGTAACCGCTCGTCAGGCTGTTACGTCAATCAATACGGTCAACGCAGAGATTTCAGCAACTCTGTCCGACAAGGAACTGCAGGCGTTACCGATTGAAGGGCGCGATGTGATCGGTTCATTGATCCGTTTGCCTAATGTCGTTCCTTCAACGGGATTTTTCCCTGAATCGCCATCGATATCGATCAATGGTTCCAACGGGCTTGATACTAACTATCTGGTTGACGGCCTCGATAATAACGAGAATTTTCTCGGTGGCCCGAAATTCCCCGTGCCGCTCGGTTTCACGCGCGAAGTCACTGTGCTCGCCAATAGCTATTCCGTAGCTTACGGACGCACCGCCAATGGCATTGTCAACTATACTTCGCCGTCCGGAACCAATGATTATCACGGAGAGATATATGCTCTGGTACGCCCCGGCAGACCGATTGATGCGGCTTCAGCGTTTCCGCGCCGCGATCTTTCCGGCAATCCGGTTGGCGAGAGTTTCGAACGCTATCAGGCCGGCGCGAGCATCGGCGGCCCGATCATCGAAGATCAGACCTTCTTCTACGCAAATTTTGAATATACCCGCGATCGCAACCAGCAGATCGTCGATGCCCCTGTATTGGGAACCGTGGAAAATGTGACGGGCAACAACGAATTTCTGCTGGGTTCCCTGCGCCTAGACCATCAACTGACTGACGACTGGACGGCAACGCTGCGAGCCAATTTTGGGCGCGTCACTATCGCCCGGCCCGGTGGTGCACTCGGCGGCGGCAATGTTACTTTCCCATCTGCGGGATCCGACCAGGACCGCTTTTCAACCGTCATTGCAGGTTCGATCCGCTACGCCGGTGACGATTGGAACTATGATGGAGCAGTCCAGTTCAGTCGGTTCCGCTGGGATTATGGTCAACCGACTGGTCCAGCGGGACCGCAGGTCACTATTCGCGATGAAAGCGGACTGGCCGTTGGCATTGTTGGTCATCCGGGTTTTGTTTTCGATGAGCTCGAAAAAACGTGGCAAACCACCCACCGCCTGCAATATCGGGCCGGAGACCATCGCCTGAGTTTTGGCGCGGATCTGATCCGCTCCGATTTCAATCTCTTGGGCGGTGGCAATCCGGACGGCAATTTCACGGTGGAACTGACGCCCCTGCAAATCGCCAGTCTGAATGCTACCGGCGCAGGCTTGAACCTGTCAGCGTCCGATGTTCTTTCGCTCGACCCCAGAGTGATTGACTATAATGTTGAACTGCGACCGCAATCTTTTGGAACCGGTCAGACCCAGCTTGCATTTTATGTCGAGGATGAATGGCAGATAAACTCGCAATTGACGGCTACGCTCGGCTTGCGCTGGGACTATGACTCCCTGACTAGCAAGGGTCACACCGGCGGCGATACAAATAATTTCGCGCCGCGCTTGGCAGTCAACTACCGCCCAGACGCACGGTCATCGTTTCGATTTGGCGCCGGATTATTTTATGGCAAGCTGAACTATGCCGTGATCTCAGACGCGCTACAGCGCAACACGACATCTCCCGCGTTTCTTGGCCAGTTGGAACAGCTGCAGCAGCTTGGAATAATCGGACCCCAGGCAAATCTGGGTGATCTCACCTTCGATGGAAACCTTACGGTCTCACCCGATTGCGACACGGTCAGCGCCTGTCCCGCGCCAAATGATGTGGCAGGATTGCGCGATAGTGCATCGCTCAACGAGGCGCGCATTTTCAATCCTGCGGGCTACAAAAGTCCTTACAGTCTGCAACTGAGTGGCGGCTATCAATATCAGGCAACCGATACTGTCAGCGTGAGTGCGGACGTCATTTACAGCCGGTCTCACAACCTTGTCCGCATTCGTGACCTGAATGCAGCAGCTCCTTTTTCACCCAATCTAACGAATTTGACCGCCACAAATATAGCCCTTTTGCGCGCGCAGCCGGACAATGCGACACGGCAAATACTCGCAGAGTCATTGGGGCTTGTGCGTTCGCAAGATGAGGCCGATGCATCGCGTCCGGTTACAATGGTTCCGGGCGGAGCGCGCCAGATCACCGTTTCGGAGACTGCCGGAAATGCGACCTACCGGGCGCTGAATTTGCAATTGAACAAGGTCCGTGGCGGTGATGATTACGGATTTCGTCTCTCCTATACGCTTTCAAAGCTGACCAATGATACGGATGACATCAATTTCCGTGCCTCGGACGCCAATAATTTTTCTGCCGACAATGGACCATCGGCAAATGATCGACGACATGTGATTTCCGCTGTCGGCTTCCTTTATCCCGTTGATGGTCTGACATTGACGATCGCCGGCCTTTTTCAATCAGGGCAACCGGTCAATCTTGTTCCCGATGCCACTATATTCGGTACGCAGGACCTAAATGGTGATGGCCAATCCTTCGGCGAGAGTTTCGTTGGAAATTCTGATCGCTATCCTGGCGAAAATCGCAATTCCGCGCGCTTGCCATGGTCGGCTTCGGTTGATCTGGGGGTGCGCTACGCCATTCCGGCTTTTTCGGGAAATATAGAGTTGAGCGCTGATGTCTTCAATCTGCTCAATGCAAACAACCAGTCCGGCTTTGCAAATGCCGCAACGGTTTCCAATCAGGTGCAATTTGGCGGCGGGGCGGAATTTGTGCAACGCAATGCCGGGCCACCGCGCCAGTTTCAATTTGGTGTCGCATGGAAATTCTGAGGACGCGGTTGCTTGTTCAATGATGTGATGAGTATGTTTCAGTAAGGATATGAAGTGAGACGCTGAATCACTGTTGCTGCTTCAATGCAAGGCGCAGCAAATTTTGGCGACAATCGCGACCGTCCGTGTGGCGATGTCTGGACAAGATTTGCCATAAGAAGACCTGATTCCCAGAAGCGATTCGTGTCGCTAACCCCACTGCAGTTCCGCATCATCCTCTCGATCGGGGTAATCTTCACTTCGAGCGGAGCAGGCCGGATTCGGAGAGTTTGTTTCAATCCGGTTTTTTTGACCATCTCTGTGTTTTGGTAAAAAGATCGGTACAGCACCTTTGCCGGAGCGGCGTGTTAGCCAGCGTGCCTCGCGTCTTGCTTAAGCAATTTGGCAACAACCTGATAGGTCCGCTCATTATCCACATCGATCGCATTGCGCCCCTCAGTCAGGACGACGGGCTTCACGTGAAGGCCGATACGCTTTGATATCCGCCGCATTGCGCCATCCAAACTGACCATACCGGAGCGCAGCAACAGAAGGTTGAGCAACCCGAAGCTTTCTACAATCCGGCCTATTTTTTTGGCAAATTGCCCACCACCTCGAAAAATCTCTGCGGCCGCCAGAGCATGTGCGCCGGACAGACCGTAAAGATTGCAATTAGAATAATGATTATCCGAAAAGGTGTAGAAACGGTTTTGCCCTTCCGGGTGCGTTGATAACACAGCTGGTTTGGTGGTCAGGCCAACGGCGACATCGGCATCTGATAATAGCACGTTGGCCATTTCCTGAATGGCGACAGCGGTCAACAGCGCATTATCCGCCGTCGTAATCATGGTCGGGCTATCACCCATTTCAGTGATGGCGGCGATGACGCTATCGGCAATGCTCGGCTGCGAGGGGATGCAGCGTATCTGCTTCCCGGTGTCGCCCAGCGCCGCAATAACCGGGGCAAGAGCAGCAAATCCGTCGTGTTCGATCGAAATGCCGATGTCCCCCACGGCAGGATGATGCGCCAATGTCTCCAGGACATGCATAATCAGCGGTTTACCGCCGATAGGAATGATGCATTTATGTGAGACATTGTGCGCAATCGCCAAAGGGTCGGTGATTCCGGGGCGCTGTGCAGCGAGCAGGATAACATTTGTGGGCATTTAAATCACCATCAATTTGTGTTTCTGAATAGCGGGTTGCCGCCTTATGCTTTCACCCATCGACAATGGAATAATTGGCGGTCTGTCGATCTCAATTTATCAGCGAACTAAGTTATTTGAATTCGACAAAACGGTTGAAAAAGTTACAAACTAGACTTGCTCGATAGAAATTAATCGCCTGTATCGATGTTCGTGCCAGATCAAATTTCCGCTATCATGCGCCGGCGAGTGGCATTGCCCCACGGGGAGACAAGGTCCGGTATGTCGGCAAGCCTTGTCGCTATTCTCGTCCCGCCAGAGGCTCGGCATCTCTGAGACGGCTCGCATCCAGTCCTATGGAATGAGGGCCAGCGAAGGCTGGTTGGGCGAAATGACCTATATTGGGGCGTTTGCCGACCGGCAGCTTTAAATCGAGCCGTTGGCTGGACCCGGGCATCAATCCATAAAAGATCAACACTCGGGTTCAAACCTATAGCCACCGTACATCAAAGCACGATCATCGTGTAGATAGAATTTGGCGACAAGAAGTCCTGAATTTATAAAGCATTTTCTGTCGTCAAACCCCGCTATAGTTCAGCATGGACCTCTCAATCAGCGTAGTCTTTACCTTGGGAGAAGCGAACCGAATTCAAAATAATGGAGTTCAATCCGGTTTCTCGACCACCTCCGTGTTCGTGGCAAAAAGACCGGGCGGCGTCCGTTGCCAGGTTTCATCTGTCAAACCGTTCTCGACACCAATGTCGAACAGGCGGCGCATTTCCGGGCCATCAAATTCCTGCTTCGACTCCCATGTGAAGCTGTCAGGCATCTCGGTATAGTAGAAATCATTGCCACGAGCTTTGGCGATTGCATAAATCTGGTACAAGTCGCCTCGTCCCATTGACTGAGTCATGGACTCCACGGTGCGGGTCATGATTTCGCCAAGATTGCGCCCGATATTCTTTGTTTCAGGGACAAACTTTGCGTTGCGGATGACAAACATTCGGGGCGTCGGTTGAAAATCGAAACCTGCAGAACGGGCCTCCGCTATTGCCGCGGGTAGATCAATTACCACCAGCGGAACAAAGAACTGCGCTTGCACTCCGCCATCCACATGCATCTCGTCATAGGTTTTACCGTCGGCGGTAACAGTGATCATCACCGGCGGCATGGCAATCGGAATTGATGCGGAGGCCAGCAAAACCTTGCGAAACAATTGAACAGCATCTGGTGCGTTGCTGTTCGCGATCGCACCGAGGTTCCAGATCGTCAGTTGCTGCGTGTCCAGATTGGTCGTGCCCACATAAAGCCGTCGGCCGCGGCGATATTCTACGGCGATAGCTTCCAGCATTTCCGCAGTAACAAATCCAGAAATCCGGTTAAAAAGAGGGTCGGTCTTGGTTATTGAATCTTTTGTCAAAATACCGACAATTCCTCGCTGCTTGAAGACAGCTTTATCGTTTTCGATGGTTCGAAAGGCGGTCGCGAGCTTTTTATCCCACTCGCTACCGAGAAACGCGAATGGTGCGATCAATGCACCCGTACTGATGCCGGTTACAATCTTGAATTTTGGTCGCTGACCTGACTGAGACCAGCCGTTCAGCACTCCTGCGCCATAAGCGCCATATCCTCCTCGTCCTGAGATGATCAAAACACAAAATACGGGCTGTCCGGCGCGCTTGTCACAGCCAGCCTCCGGGCCGCCATCGACCATCGCTTTTGCGAAATCGTGCTGAAAAGCAGGATTGGGCGAGATACCAAGAGCCCTGATATTATCCGGCATATCTGCAATTCGGGCGTCTCCGTGTTGCTGCAATGGAACGGCGTTACGCGGGAGGGTAGCGCATGAAGAGATCACCGCGGACACGAGAAAAAGCAGCCCGTAGCGGAGAAACTTGTTGAAGAAATGCGCTCTATTCATCGGGAGAATTTTTCGGAATAAAAGATGCTAAAGTCTCCTGTTCTCAAACTTCGGAAAGGCGTTTCATGGATATGAACCCTATGTCAGCAGCGTCAATGTTCAATTTCGTCAATCAACCTCATGCCTTCGTAGTTTTTTGCCGTCATCTTATAACCGTATTTGCGATCCATCCTGATCTATCGGTCGAACAATGCCTTACAAATAGCGATTTGCCCAAGACGCAATCATATTGCCTGCATATTCGGCATCTGCTTTGTTCGAAATAAGGTGGTCGGCATTATCCAGCGAAACGTAACTTTTGGGATGTTTGGCCCAGCCGAATATTTGAGATGCATTTTCAATCCCGACTGTTGCATCCAAGGGGGCGTGCATCACTAGCAACGCCTTATCCAGGTTTCGTACATGCTCCTCAAGGCGGGCGGTGCGCGCATCCTCAATAAACTGCCGCTTGATGGTAAAAGGGCGGCCAGCAAGTTGAACTTCTGCTTCGCCTTCCGTCATAATTTTTTCAATTTGATCGGCAAAATTGTGCGCAACATGAGAAATATCAGCCGGCGCAGCGAGCGTCACCACAGCTTTGGCTGAAGCAATTTGCCCAGCGCCAGCCAATATTGCGGCACCACCGAGAGAGTGACCAATGATTAGCGACGGGGCCTGATAAAATAATTTCATATGCTCTGTTGCCGCCACAAGATCATCGACATTGGAAGAAAAATTGGTGTTGGCGAAGTCACCTTCGCTGGCTCCTAAACCGGTGAAATCAAAGCGCAATACGGCGATGCCTTTTAGGTTTAATACCCTCGTAATTCGGGATGCCGCGTAGATATCCTTGGTGCAGGTAAAGCAATGTGCAAACAGCGCGAATGCGTGGATGTCACCCTCGGGCTTGTCCAGCCGCCCCGCAAGCATGTGCCCATGGCTGCCGGGGAAGGTGATACGTTCAGAAGACGCCATGATCACGATGCAATCGGTTCTGGACGGTGCTGCAATGTGATGACGTCCGGTCTTGGGTATAATTTGTCCATCGGCACCGACTTTCCATCGGACTGTACGATACGCACATGTTTGCGGCCCATCAAACGTGGCCGACTGACGCCGCAGCTATGCGAGATAATCTGAACCTCGTGAATCATGTTCATACAATAATTTGCGACCTTTACCGACTTCTCTTCAGGATTAAGCCCTTTTTGCAAGTGTGTGTTATGCGTCGTAATGCCGGTCGGACAGGTGTTCTTGTTACATTTCAGAGCCTGAATACAGCCAAGTGAAAACATGAAACCGCGCGCAGAGACTACAAAGTCGGCGCCCGTAGCAATTGCCCAGGCGACTTCGGAAGGCGTGATCAGCTTTCCCGACGCGATGATTCTTAAGCGGTCCCGCAATCCATATTTGTGGAGAATATCGGAAACCAGAGGCAGCGATTCGCGGATCGTCAAACCAACATTGTCCATCAGCGCCATGGGTGCCGCCCCGGTGCCGCCGTCACCGCTATCGACGGTGAAGAAATCCGGTGCGCTTTCCGCTCCGCGCGCGCAAATTTCTGCGCATAGATCTTCGACCCAACCATAAGCGCCAATCACCGCCTTGATGCCTGTCGGCTTACCCGTAGTTTTACGGACATGATCGATCATATCGAGCAAGTCACCAGCGTTGCTGATTTCGGGATGGCGGTTAGGGGAAATAGAATCCTCGCCTTGGGGGATACCCCGGATGGCTGCGATTTCCTCTGTAACCTTAACCGCTGGCAGGATGCCGCCTTTGCCGGGCTTGGCTCCCTGGCTCAACTTGATCTCAAACATACGGACCTGTTCATGCGCGGCTACTTCCTTGAGCTTTGCGTCGCTCAATGCACCGTGTTGATCGCGCACTCCATATTTGGCAGTACCAATCTGCATAACGATGTCGGCACCGCCTTTCAGATGATGGGGCGACAAGCCGCCTTCCCCTGTGTTCATCCAGCATCCGGCCAGTTTTGCGCCTTTGGATAAACCTAGCACCGCCACCGATGACAGGGCTCCGAAACTCATGCCCGAAATGTTGAAAAATGATTGCGCCTGATAGGGCTGACGACAAAAAGGCCCGATTTCGAGTGGCTGCATCTCGACCGCATCTTCATCGAGCTTCGGAAAAGCGCAATTCACGAAAATTGCAGTGCCCACAGGTGTGAGGTTTTTTGTGGAGCCGAAAGCAACTGTGTTGTCATGTTCGTGAGTTGCCCGATCCACCCATTCGCGCTCGGCGCGGTTAAACGGCATTTCTTCGCGGTCCATCGCGAAGAAATATTGTCTGAAGAATTCTCCCAATGTTGTGAACAAAGAGCGGAAGCGTCCGATAACCGGGAAGTTGCGCCGCACCGCATCTTTTGTTTGTGTCACATCGACAACAAATAGAATGAATATCAGCAAAATGACTATTCCGAAGGAAAAAATCAATAATGTAGACAGGAAATCAAGTTCGGACATAGAGTTTTCAACCTTTACAGAAGCGCTAATGTGAGGGGCAGTCTCATTTTCAGCGGCCGGATTATCGGCACGTGGTTAGTCTCACAATCGCCCGACCCCCGAACTGCGCATTTTCGCATCGAGCAAGGTAGCGCGTGCGACAATAGAATAATTGCGTGCGTCAATTACGGCTAGATGAACAACGGACCGTTGCAGTTTGCCTCGAATGGGCGCCCTGTTCCCGTCATTGGCGAACCCAACTCAATACAACCTCAAATTACAAACATAGCTTACCGCACTCCTCTTATGTCGCGTCGACGATCGGGTAATTGGCGCGGCACAGGCAAAATGGGGTGGATGAGGATTATTCGACCTTGCGCTGTATTCGCTATAGTCATCTATTCGGTTACACGGACGAAACACTTCGCCATCACTGTCGATGGGTTCCTGTAAATTACTGGACGACCAGCCACATACTCGCCAATCGCCCACTAGCCTTCATCGTGACAAAAGCTGCGGGGGAGTCTGAAAAAAGATATGCTTATCGGACCGGTTATCGCAAACCGTCTTTCCCTAACTCCAAGCCATTGGCCGGAGCGGATATTTATTCTCGCAAAGGATGTCCGCTATGGGGATATTGCACCCAAGACGCTGACGTCTTCAATCGGGCGCGAAGCGGACATTAGATCGGACTAACGCGAACGACTGGTATTGGGGCGTTAGCTGACGGACTGCTTTGTGCCCGGCTTCAGTCCGAGGACACCGAATAAGTTCTTTGCTAAAGACACTGGAGAAGCCGATGGATGGCTCCGTCGCTCAACTTCTGCCTGATCGGCAGCATCCGGGTGAATGGTCCGTCAGGGACTTAGGACTTCCAAGAATGTGGCTCGACGGAATTGGTTAGTCGCTTAGCGCTCGATACACACTGGCTCGTCCGATACCAAGCTGCTTGGCAATCTGGGTTCACCTGGATCCGCTGTGCCCAGTGATGTGGTTATAGGTCGGTTAACCATGATAGCAGAAATGCGCCGGCGAAAATAATATCTCGCGCCTTTGCGGATCAGATAGGTCTGCTTACGCATCTCCTGATTGCCCATATTTGCAGAACATGTTCAACGAACTGGATGATATCCGAAAGGCAATGATACCAAGGGCAATTGATTTGTGAGAAGCTATGTGAGAAGCTATGGGATAAGTCATCGCAAGACCGCCTTAAAAGTAGCGGTTTTCTGCGGCAGAAATGTGGAGCGGGTGAAGGGAATCGAACCCTCGTCGTAAGCTTGGAAGGCTTCTGCTCTACCATTGAGCTACACCCGCATGTCCGGATCGACCGGATGCGTCGCTATTGCCACTGCTTTTGAGGTGCGTCAATCAGGAAAGGTCGGGATTCGGCTTTGCCAGCAGGTCCTGTTGATCAAACCAGCGCAACACGGCCTGCTGCTCTTCGTCGCTCATGTGCAGTCCCAATTTCGACCGCCGCCAGAGGACATCCTCCGCGGCGCAGGCAAATTCACGATCGATCAGCCATTGGATCTCGATCTCATAGAGCCCCGCGCCAAATTCCTGGCCTAAATCCGCAATGATTTTGACGTCTTTAAGCAAGTATGCGGTATCAGTTCCATAGGCCCTGACCAGGCGGTGCACGACTGATCGGTCAAGAAAAGTCCATCGGCTTGCATATTGATCAACCAGCGCGTCAAAGCCATCGGGTGGAAAATCACCTCCGGGCAAATGCGCTTCTTTGGTCCAGTCATCACCATCAACATCCAGCGCTTCCGACAGCGTCCGGATCGCCTGCACGGCGAGCACTCGATAGGTTGTTATCTTGCCGCCAAAAATCGACAGTACCGGCGCGCCGTTCTGATTGTCATAGTCGAACACAAAGTCCCTGGTGACCGTGGCCGCGGTCCGGCTGTGATCGTCGAACAGCGGGCGGACGCCGGAATAGGTCCATAATATGTCGTCGCGGGAAACCGGAGTTTCGAAATATTCACTGGCAGCGTCGCACAGATAACCGATTTCGCTGTCGCTGATCTTGGCCGGGCCTTCGGCATAGCTCCAAGGCTGGTCAGTTGTACCGATGAGCGTGTAGTCGGCTTCGTACGGAATGGCGAAAATGATGCGGCCGTCCCGGTTCTGGAAAATATAGCTGTGGTCGCCTTCATATTTGCGTTTGACGACAATATGACTGCCCTTGACCAGTCGTAGTTTTGCAGCGTTGTTGCTCAGGTCATACATCGCCGTGACCGGATCAACCCACGGCCCGGCGGCGTTCACCAGAACTTTCGCTTGCTCGGTCTTTTGACTGCCATCGTGAAGAATTTCCAGGTTCCAATGATCCGGACCGCGATCCAGTGCGACGCATTCCGCGCGGGTCCGGATGTCGGCTCCCCGTTCGGCGGCGTCACGGGCGGTGAGCGACACGAGCCGGGCATCCTCGACCCAGCAATCAGAATAGGCAAAGCCCTTTTTGAGGCGCTTTTGCAGCGAATCACCGCGATGGTCCCTGTGCAGGTTGACGTTGCTGGTCGCTGGCAAAATGTCACGGCCACCTAAATGGTCATAGAGGAACAGGCCGAGGCGGAGCAGCCATGCAGGCCTCATGCCCTTATCAACCGGAAGAACAAAGCGCATCGGCCAGATGATATGCGGAGCCGCACGAAGCAGGACTTCCCGTTCCTTCAATGCCTTGCGAACAAGATTGAATTCGTAATGTTCGAGATAGCGCAGGCCGCCGTGGACCAATTTGGTGCTCGCCGATGACGTATGCGATGCCAGATCGTCGCGTTCGACCAGCAGGACCTTCAATCCCCTGCCCGCTGCATCGCGCGCAATTCCGACGCCATTTATACCGCCGCCAATGATGGCCAGATC
>RCMY010001757.1_pt1 | contig 20135 bp, 17 predicted proteins | sample 2041341 | NCBI WGS metagenome assembly RCMY01 (sample SAMN09708234, study PRJNA481090) | Marine sediment metagenome, whole genome shotgun sequencing project. | reverse complement strand
ATGATATTTCCACTGTTGAAAAATCGCAGTTTTCCAGGAAAATATTCCTCTCTAAAATCACTTATCAACAAAATTGAAATCCCTACGAAACTATAGGCCAAAGTGGTCTTATCCAAGAAAAGAGGTCCACGCTCAAATAGGATTTTTTTAAATACCAAGAGGGAATCATTGATAGTAACCGCCCTGATAAATACTTCGGAAATCGCGAACAGTACAAACGTAAATCCTATCGAAAAGACAGTGTATATGAAATTATTCTTCAAGTTAAACCGCTTCGCCAGCTTGCTCCGGCGCTTGTTCGCCAGTGCCTCGACACTTAAAAAAACACCCTGCAGGATGCCCCATACCAAAAACCCCAAAGTTGCGCCGTGCCAGATGCCGCTAAGTATAAACGTTATCATAAGGGCCAGTACAATGCCCCAAATACCATATTTTCTGAAACTAAAGGCTAAAGGGGTGTACACATAATCGGTCAGCCATTTGATTAACGAAATATGCCATCGTCGCCAGAATACCGCCATGGAAGTCGCAAAAAACGGTCGGTTGAAATTGTGCATGACCTCAAGGCCCAATATTCGTGAAACGCCGATGGCTATCAGGGAATAGCCTCCCAAATCGGCATACACTTGAATAGGATAAAGGGTAGACGCCAAAAGTATACTGTCGCCATTGTGATTCGCCAAATTATTAAATATAGTATCTACATAAATTGCCGTACGGTCCGCCACGACCAATTTCATAAAATAGCCCCATAACATCAATTGCAGTCCCGGGGAAAAATTGGCGGGATTCAATTTCATGCCGGACTTAAATTGAGGAATCATGTTCGTGGCCCGCTCTATAGGGCCGGACAGTACCAGTGGAAAAAATGCGATAAATAAGGCCACAATACCCAGATTTTTTTCCGCCTCCATCTCTTCATTATACACATCAACCGTATACCCGATGGCCATAAACGTGTAATAGGATATGCCCACCGGCAGCAAAAAACTGATTCTCGGCAAGCCCCAACGCATGTCGTACATTTCGAGCATATCGAATATACCTTCGTTAATCGGGATAAAGTATTTGAAAAAAAACAGGGGAAGAAGTACGATGGCAATATTGATGTACATGAACACGCCTTTCTTGGAATCTTCTTCCGCTTTATCGATCAGGCGTGTAAATATATAGGTGGATACGGTGATAAAAGCTGTCAACAGTCCGAAAACCGGTTCTATGTTCAGATAAAAAAAGTAGCTCGCCAATAACAAGGTCAGCCACCTGAATTTTATTGGGGTGGCGTAAAACAATAAGATGACGGCGGGAAAAAAAAGTAAAAAATTAAGCGAGGTAAATACCATTTTTCAAAGGGTATTGTGAGTCAATTCTTGACCTGTAATCAACCGGTTTTGGTAGCTACCATGTCAATCAGGTGACCCACCGTATTCATTTTGTTCAGTTCCTTCAATTTGAACGTGATACCGAATTCCTTTTCTACATCGCCGATGAGCACCATATGGGTGAGGGAATCCCAATTATCGACGTCGCCGGCGGTCATATCATCCGTTAACTCCAAATCGGCGTTGTCGAAAGTTTTGTGAAATACCTGCGTCAGTTTATCTACTATTTTATTACTTTCCATATATCTTTTCAGGAATTAGAAGATTTTTAAAATTATTTTTATCGTGAACTAGTTTAAAAAAGCTCTCCGAAACCTTATAGTTTATCACAGCGTCAATAAAGCTGCAATTTGTTTTCTATCCACCTTGTCACTGGTGTTCAATGGGAATTTTTCTACGTTGAACATTTTGGAGGGCAACATATAAGCAGGCAATTTAGTATTTAAAAAGCCGGTGATCTCCTTTTCATCGAAACTATCCGTTTCAAGGCTAAGGGCAATTTGTTTGTTGCCTCCCTGCTCTTCATAAACAAAGGCTATTGCATTCTTGCCTCCGATGGCTTCCCGTGCGTAAAATTCAATCTCGCCCAGTTCGATGCGGTAGCCCTGTATTTTTACCTGATAGTCCAATCGCCCATAATATAGTATATCCCCATCTTCATCCTCCATACACAGATCACCTGTTTTATAGAATGTTTGGGATTTTCCCTTGTATTCCATAATTTCAAAGGCCACTGCATTTTTTTCGGGATTCTTCCAATAGCCGGTAGTTACTTGATTACCGGAAACATACATTTCGCCCTTCACACCTCTTCCAGCAATTTGTGCACTTTCGTTAAGGATCACGGCGTCGGTGCCTTTAAAAGGACGCCCGATAGCCAGCATGCCGTTGGCCTCTTTCAGTTTTTCATTGCGCTTGGCTTCATAGGAAACGCAATAAATCGTCGCTTCCGTAGGACCATAAAAGTTAAATACCCGCGCTTTGGGGATATGCTTGAACCACTCATGTATCAAATCTATAGGCGTCGCCTCGGCCACCAGCAGGCAATATTTAAGCTTTTCTAAGTTGATTTCCTCAAAATAAGGCCTTAAATGATGAATCATGCTAGGAGCCAAGACCCCAAAGGTCAGTTCGTGGTCATCCAACAATCCATATACGTATGTAAACTTGATTTGGTCGTGTGGCACCGTATAAACACATGCGCCATGTAATAGCGGAGTCAGGTAGCACTGCACCGAAATATCGAATGTAAGGTCGAAGCACTGTAGGCAACGGTCATTTTCATCCAAAGCGATATCCGAATTTAGAAAAACGGCCATAAAGGTGGCCAAGTTGCCTCTTGTAATCGGCACTCCCTTCGGTTTTCCCGTGCTTCCGGATGTAAATAGGATGTAGGCCAAAGCATCGTCGTCGACGGTAATTTCATCAGTTTTTGGGGCGAGAGATTCGCACGCCTTCGTATCAACTGTGGTAACGGACTCAAATACCCGCTCTGATACGGAATCGAGCACGAACAGCAGTTCCGCTTGAGAAATCACTTCCAAATTACGTTCCAAGGGTTGTTTCGGATGTAGCGGTACGTAGGCCATGCCCTCCATCCAAGCGGCGAATATCGAAGCGTAGGTATACAAGTCGTCATTGGCGACAAGGCCCATCCTTTTATTTTCGATATTGAATTCATCTAGTTGCGTACGTATTTTGCCGATCAAGTTCCATAGCTCAGCGTAAGTATAGAAAGTTTCGTTAATGCAAAAGGCGTTTCGGTCCGAGAAACGGGATGCCGCGGAAGCGAATCTAGAGAGTATCGTTTTATTGAACATAAAACATAAGGTGTTGTATTAAAATAATGCTCTTTTGAACTTTGGTAAAAGTAATTTTTTTTCCGAAAGGTAAACATAGTTATAGTATACTTTGCTGGAAATTAGGTATGGATGGGTATTTTCTGACCAACGAAACTGATATCCTAGCTAGTATCCAAGATATCGTAAATCCTTTTTTTAACAAAAATATGCTACCTTTCACCCCTTTTTAAGGCGTATTATCTGTTTATTGGCCGAACGAAATATCCTTGAATAAAACATCGACTACCGAACCCATGAAAAAGTGGATTTTTAAAGTATTGCGATTCTCCGGTCTACCCTATTTGGTCCGAGAGTTGGTTCAAAAAAACAAAGTTACTATTCTGCTCTATCACGACATCAATAAAGAAGATGCCGAAAAGAACTTTGCCTACTTATCGAAAACCTACAACATCATTTCTTTGGATAATTTTTTGGACGCTGTAGAAAACCGTCGGACCTTGCCACCGAAAGCTCTGGTCATCACCTTTGATGACGGTCATATCGGTAATTACGCTCTTTTGCCCGTAGTCAAGACCTTGAACGTACCAGTTACCATTTTTCTTTGCGCTGCGATTGTAGGTACCGACAGACATTATTGGTTCAATCATGAGCATCCCAAGTATAGTAACGAGCAGTTGAAAAAAAAATCCAATAGAGAACGTTTAAAAATCCTTTACGAAACTGGATTTGATAGGGAAAGGGAATATGAAGACAAACAGGCCCTTACAACGGAACAAATCAAAGGGATGATGGACACTATAAACCTACAGGCCCACGCCCTTTTCCATCCCATTTTACCCAATTGCTCGGACGAAGAAGCGAAAGCGGAGATCATAGATACCAAGGCATTACTCGAAAACAAGTTTGGTCTGAAAATCAACGCCATCGCCTATCCGAATGGTGATTATTCCGAAAGAGATATCGCCTTAACCAAAGAAGCCGGATACCGGTGTGGTCTTACGGTAGATTATGGCTACAATACCCTTTATACGGACTTGTTTAGGCTTAAACGATTGGACACCAACGACACTAGCGACTTGAACGAACTGATTGTTAAGGCCAGCGGCGTATGGGGGTTTTTTAAAACCGGAAATGGTCGCAGACAAAAAGTTGGTCTGACAAATATTCTTGAACAATAACAATGATGACCATAGGATTGCTTACCGCCAAAGGCTTAACCGATTTCAATCGGAACGCGTTGAAACCAATATTGCAAGACCCATCGCTATCAATCAAAGTTGCAATTATCGATGTCAGGCCCGAAAAATCTTCTTATCAAAAATTGAAAAATAATTTACGACGCGGTAGGGGGGGCTATGTACTAGTCATGGCGGTCAGAAGTATGATTTCAAAGGATGAGGATACGGATACCAAGACGTACTGCGACAGCCATAATATTGATGTGATTGAAACTAAGAAACCCTATTCCTCGGAGACAATCGATAAAATCAAAGCATACAATCTTGACATTTTATTCTTACTCGGCGGGTACGGAATCGTTAAAAAACCACTTTTAGAAGTTACGCCTTTGGGCGTGCTCTCTTACCATCACGGCAATATGCGAAACTATCGTGGTATGCCACCCGCCCTTTGGGAACTCTACAATAACGAAAAAGAGATGGGGGTTACGGTCCAGATATTGACGCCAGGGCTAGATCGGGGCACACCCATAACCGAAAAAAACATCGAAATAAAGAAAGGTGATAATCTAAAACGATTAGAGACCAGGGCATACGACCAAAGTGCAGGAATGCTTCACACAGCCATTAAGAAAATATCGGATAAGAATTTTGAGGCTGAAAAAATCGAAAGCTTCGGGAAAGTCTATACGTTGCCCAACTTAAGGCAATGGATAATGCTAAATTTGAAAATAGCTTGGCGGAAGTTGAAGTAAATCACAATTATTTCTTCCTTACGAAGTATGGATTTTATTTTACGCACTTTCTCAAGCCCGTGTGACGACATGGCGTACTACCATTTGGAAATGGCAAAACAATTACTTTGTGAAAATCCGAAAAATATATGTTCCCTCATGGTCGCCCTTGCCAATGATAAAAGCAAAATACCACACAATAAGACTGATCGCTATCATTTCCCCGCCATCTTCCAACAAGGCCAGTACTTTTGACAGCGGTGGATTTTCCAAGGCTAGGGAATGCAGCATATCAACCCCTACGGCGAAGCAGACAAAGAGAAACATCAAAAGTGCCAGGTCTTTACAACTATTCTTAAACCGTTGCGATCCTTTTTTATAGAAAAAGAAAAATATAGTCAACATAATCAGTCCGAACCCTGCGGCATAGCACAACTCTCCCAGATCCACTGCCCTTAGTCCGAACAGGGGTTTAAAATTGAACTGTACCGCAATCCATTCCCCTATGGTTTCGTGATATTCGGAAGAATCGTCAAGCAGCATTGCCGTAAATAACAGACACCAGGCTATATACCCATAGCGTTTTTTAAAAATCAAATAAAGACAGCCCACAATCAGTATTGCGAACTTTACGTATTGAAAAACCTCTCCAAAACCACGATCGCTATCTACGTAAAGTAATGGATAATCGAGCCTGTCATAACCAGCGATTACGGCAAAGGCATGAATACCAATAAAAATGGCATCCAGAACAAGTAAACATATCAACACCCGATTCGCCGAACGCAATGAAAATTGTTTGAACTGGGAGGTTAAAAAGGATAGGTTCATAATGTTCCATTTTTTCAATATGGTAATAGTAGTAAAACTGTGGATTAAAAGCTAGTGAAAAAGAAATAAGAATAAGATAACCAACCGTACGGGTCAGTCACCTGTTCCATTCTTTAGAACTATTCATAATCAATACAATAACCTTGTACCGAATATACCCCTGTAGGTATTCTGAAATTTCTGACAGAACCGATGATGTAAACGAGGCAGCATATTAAAATAGTTAAATTTCTTTTGGGTCTATGCCGTGAAACATCTACTTTCGCTGGTTGAAAACAAGCTATTCCCGAACCAAAAACGCCAGCCCTGATCAACCTGAAAATCGATTGCTAAAACCGATTTTGTCTAATGGGTCCAAAACGACTCTAATTCACAATGGATGAACAACCAAAAAAATACATCAAGCTCGGAAGGCAATATCTTTACGATACTTATCTCCAGATTCTTACCATATTGGCCTCTTTTTGCCCTGTTGTTAGTGGTAGCGCTTGTATTGGCCAAGATTTATCTTTGGTCGGCCACCCCCTTATATGAAGCTTCCGCAACTTTAATTATAGAGGACGAAAACAAGGGTGTCAACGAAGCAAAAATGACCGAGGCCATCAACCCTTTCGATTCCAAAAAAATCGTGGAAAACGAAATCGAGGTGTTACAGTCCCGAGCCTTGATGGGCCAAGTGGTAAACGACCTGCATTTATACGCCCCCATTTATGAGGAAAGCGGACTCGGAGACGATGTATCTGCCTATACCAGCTCGCCCTTGATCGTTGAAGTGAAGGATCCACAAAAAATTCCCATAAAACTGCCGAAAGGCGTTGACAATAAAGTCTTTTTTACCTACGAACCGGTTACCAAAAAGGTAAGTATCAATGGCGAAACTTACCCGACCGATGAATGGGTACGTGTATCCTCAGCTCTGGAAATTAAATTCAAGGAGAACGAAAACGCCACGGTCAAACCTGAAAATGATCTATACTATGTTTTGACCAACCCAAAACTAGTTACCAACGATTTGTTAAGCCGATTGGACGTTGGGGCCACCAATAAACTTTCCACCGTTGTTACCGTATCCTATACCGATCCAACTCCCAAAAAGGGAGAAGATATCGTCAATAACCTGCTTGTCGCCTATAATCAAAAAGGGTTTTCGGATCGAAATCAGCTTGCCGAAAATACTCTTTCTTTCATAGAAGAACGTATGATCGAAGTGGAGCAAGAACTGGAGGCTCTTGAAAAAAAAATCCAACTATACCGCTCTTCCGAGGGCGTGGTGGACCTTAGTGAGCAGGGTAAGCTCTACCTACAGGATGTGGGCCAATATGATCGGCAAATATCCGATTACCGACGACAGTTGGCCGTTTTACGGAGCGTTGAAAAATACGTGATCTCCAAGGATAATGCCGAAGGTATGGTACCCTCGACTGCCGACCTGAACAATCCTATTTTGAGTAATCTATTGCAAAAGTTATACGATGCCGAACTGGAATATGAAAAGCTGAAAAGCACTACGGGAGAGAACAACCCGCTGCTACTATCGGTCAAGAATGAAATAGATAAGATCAGGCCAAGTATCCAAGAGAACATCCGTAGCCAGCGGAACAACCTCAATGCCAATCTGGCCAACCTCAACGAAAACTCCAATAAGTTCAATACAGCGCTCAAAGACCTTCCCGAAAAAGAACGGACACTATTGGAAATCAGCAGGACACAGGCCACAAAAAAGGAGCTGTTTTCGTTTTTACAAAAAAAACGGGAAGAAACGGCCCTGTCGTACGCCCCCAGTGGCGGTGACGGGCGTGTGGTCGATATGGCGGAGTCTTCGTTAAATCCTGTGAGTCCCAAATCCATCGTCGCCTATTTGATTGCCTTATTTCTTGCCACCGCAATCGGAGCCGCGTATGTGCTGGGCAAGGAGCTTCTTAATTCCAAAGTATTGTTCCGATCTGAAATAGAAGACAATACCAATATTCCCGTGGTCATAGAGCTGCCCGGTCTGGATCCCGATGAGTATGATTCGGAATCGATTCCAAAAGAGGCTCAGCTTTTGGCACATTTTCGCCAGCTGAGCACGTCACTTGGACTTTACGATCGTAACTTCAGCAAAAAGAAAGTCTTGGTCACCTCTAGCATCCCGGGGGAAGGTAAAAGTTTTGTGAGCACCAATCTGGCATACAGCTTGGCACAAGCGGGCAAAAAAGTGGCTCTACTCGATATGGATTTTCTAAAGCCCTACACCTCGAAGCGCTTTCAGCTCTCGAATGCAATTGGTCTACTCGATTATCTGAACGACCAAGCGATTTTTAACGATATTGTACATCAGGTTCCAGGAAACAAAAACCTTAGCTTGGTGCCTGTAGGCGAGCAAGTGGCAGAGCATACACAACTGTTGATAAACGGTAAGCTCGAACTGGTTTTCGAAGAACTTTCTGAAGTTTTTGATTATATCATTATGGATTCCGCACCCTTAGACGTGGTCTCCGATGCCAATCTTCTAGCGAGTTTTAGTGACAAGACCTTGCTGGTCGTCCGTCATGCCCATACCCCGAAGAATGTAATCAAACACTTACAAAGAAATTTCGGGAACGGACTGTCCCAAAATATGGCCATCGTATTCAACGGCGTAGAAAAAAGAGGCCTGCTCAAAGAAGACTATGGCTACGGATACGGTTACGATCAAATACGGGAATACGGTTACAGTACCGAACCGGTCGGATCCTCAAAAAAGCCGGTGTTTTCCAACACTTCCGGAAAAGACAGTTTTATAATGCAATGGCTTGCAGAAATCCGGAAGTAGATTCATATCAACTTTGAATACAGTTAATCCGTCAAAAGCACTCCGGGCCCTATGTTCAAAAAATTGCTGAACAACGTTGTCTTTAAGAATTTCTCGTATCTAACTGTGGGTACTGTAATTGCACAGGTCATCAGCCTAGTTACCGTTTTGAAGATCACGGATTTTTTAAGTCCCGACGATTATGGTGTCTTCACTTTTTTGGTGGCCCAAGGCATGTTATTGATCAAAATAGGAGATCTTGGTAATATGAATATTGTCATTCGAACGATTGCCAGGCAACCCGAGAAGACAAACGATTTAGTGGTCAATGTTGCCCTGATACGCACATTTGCAGTAATCGCGCTTTTTCTACTTTACATTGTTTACAACCATTTTTTCGGGAGTCTATCAAGCGAGAATCTTTGGCTGCTCTTTATTTACTCCCTAATAAGTTGTTTTGGGAGTCTTTTTGAACTGGTGTTCATGGGTCGCCAAAAAATGCTGCCCACCTCCATAATCAATTTGGCGTATAGCTTGATCTGGTTTTTAATCGTCTTTTTTATGTTGGAAGAAAGTGTCGATGTTACTACCATTTTCGGCCTTTATATCGTAGCGAGTCTTGTAAAAACAATCCTCTTTTATATATTTCTACGTCGCTATCGACTGCTCATTGGAAAGGTGCAGAATTTTTTCGTTTCCTCAAAGCAGCTGATTGCGCAAAGTTGGCCTTATTTTGCCATTATTTTGATAATGTTGCCTTTGACCAGCCTTTCAAACAACTTTTTGGATATCAATTCCACGAATGATGAAATTGGATATTTTAATCTTTCCCAGAAACTTATTGGACCGATTTCTTTAGTAATTACCATGCTGTTGACTGCGGTATTTCCTAATCTATCCTCGCTTTGGGGCGACGACAAAGAGAAGTTTAAAAGATATCTTTCGGCAGGTTTTGGAGCATACATGCTGACCGGCATGATTATTTGTTTTCTTTTTGCTCTTTTTTCGAAAGAAGTAGTCGAACTGTTGTTCCCAAAAGGATATCAGGCTGCTATTCAGGTTTGTCAAATTCAGGTCTGGTACCTTTTTTTGACTTCAATCGATAGTATGATAGGAGTCGTCTTGGGCGCCGCCAACAAAGAGAAAATGATTTTAAGGTTTAGCTTGGTATACTTTGTAGTATGCACACCAATATTGTTCTATGGCAGTTACTACGGTGCATTGGGCCTTTCATATGGCTATGTACTTTCTTTCGGGGTTTCAATGATTTATGTTTGGTTGACATTCAAAAAATCGATGAACCTCAAAATAAGGCATGATGGTTTGGCTTGGCTACTCGCCCTCGCCTTGTTCACCATCTCCTATTTCGTTTCATTACAAACTCTCTTAATCTATAAAGTAGGGATTGCCCTTGTCGTTGTCGGCGGACTTTCTGTATATCTTTTCAAAACCTACAAACCGCTAATGTCACGATGAACCGAATACTCCAAATAGCGTTTGTCTGTCTCTTGACTTTGGTCTCGTTGAAGTTTTTCGATGCTAAATTTATAAACGCAAGTATAGTAAACTACGCTCAATATGCATGTATTTTGGGTGCGGTAGTCTTATCCGTCCCATACATCTTACCCAAGAATAGAGGTTTTGTCTTTCCAGTGCAATTACTTCTTTTTTCTTTTCTAGTTTCAATACTTATGGCCTTTCAGTATTGGGATCAAAGTTTAAAGGATGGGGTTTTCGCAACTATTCCGTATTTACTCGTGTTTTTCTTCTTCTTTCTGCTGCGTGTCAAATTCCCTGTCAACTTGTTGGAGAAAATCATCGTTGGCTTTGGTGTCTTGTATATCTTACTGTATGCATTTCAATATTTCAATAGCGGAACCATTTATTTCGGGCAGTCATTATGGGGCGATGAATTCACTGAAAACCGGGGAACGGTACGGATTATTTTCCCAGGTGGAGGAATTTTTATCCTATCCACTTTTATTGCACTTAACAAACTGACCTCACAAAAAAAGCACCGTTGGTTTTGGGGCTTACTCGCGTTTTTTGGCCTCCTGCTGCCGGTTTTACAGGTCACCCGTCAATTTATCATTGGCATTTTTTTAATATTCCTCTACCATGGGGCACGAACTTTTAGTGCGACGAACAAAATGCTATTGGTCGCGGCTTTTTTCTTACTACTGTTTGTGGTGCCATTCATAGATTCTCCCATTATACAGGGCTTGATAGAATCGACCAAAGACGATGCCAGCGCAGGCAGTGAATATATTCGCGTATTGGCCGGAGAGTACTTTTTATTCGATTTTTCACCGAGTACGGCCACCGCTATTTTTGGAAATGGCGTACCATATACCGGAGTTTCCAATTATGGTTTTTTTCTCGACATGTTAGGGATAGAACAGTATTATTTTCTTTCGGACGTAGGTATTATTGCCGTGTACGCCATGTTCGGCATCCCTGCATTAATTGGGTTTTTATTAATTTGGATGAAAAGTTTCACAATACCTTTACCTAAAGAATTTCAATATTTGAAATACTATCTTTGGCTTATACTCTTGACCAGTCTAACCTGGTACTCGACCTATCATCATCATTACCTAATCACTACTGTATTTGTTCTTTATATGTATCAGAGCGTTCATGAGAATGAACGTTCTTCGATATCAGCGGGTGACAAAGGTTAAAATTCTGTAGTTTAGATAAGTTATAAAATGCCTTAAGAATGTCAAGACCGAAACTTTCAGTAATTATGCCCGTGTATAACGGAGAAAGCTATCTGACGGAGGCAATAGATAGTGTCCTGGGCCAAACTTTCGAAGATTTTGAATTGATTATTATCAACGATGCCTCTTCGGACGGCTCTGCGGTTATAATTGAGTCATATACGGATTCCAGGATTAGAATCCTTACCAACGAAAAAAATAAGGGCATACCCTACAATAGAAATCTAGGCCTTCGCGAAGCAAAGGGAAAATTTCTCTGTTGGACCGATTGTGATGATATAAACATTCTCGATCGTTTCCAGAAACAAATTCATTTTCTTAACAACAATTCGGAGTATGGAGGATGCGGCACGTGGCTATCACGGTTCAAAGGAAACGAAACCTATTATGAAAGCAAGGCCCTAAAAAATCCGAATGAAATTAAAGCCGCCTTGTTATTCCGACCGGCAGCAGTACCCAACGCTACCGCAATGTTGCGTCTTGAAAGTATCAAGAGTCTGGATATATGGTATAATACCGATTTGCCAGTCGCCGAAGACTATGATTTTATTTTTAGATGTACCCGTCATCTAAAGTTCTCAAATTTACAAGAAGTTCTTTATATGTATCGGGATTCGGAAACGAGTATTATGAGTCAATTTGGAACGTTTGACCAAAAAATATTCAAAATAAACAAAAAAATCTATGCTTTCGCCCTTTGCGAACTTGGCATAAATGCTTCAGATGACGAACTATACGCGCATTACATGATTTGTACCGAAAAAATATTTGGTAGTTTCGACGGCTTCAAGAATTCGGTCGCATGGTTAAAAACCATAAATGAAGCAAATGTCACAAAACACATCTATAATCAAAAAGCTCTGGAGAATATCATTGCAGACCAGTTCTTTTTCGTAACTAAAAAGGCTTCTAAATTCGGATTAAAAACCTTGTTTTTCTATGTCATAGAATCAAAAAAGAATGGATGGCGTATCGATTTTACCCACTTGGCAAAACTTACGGTAAGATGCCTGTTGAAACATAGCGAATTTGAGTTCGGAAGAAGATAGTATGAAAAGAAAACTTAAAGTACTGGTGCTTGCCCACGACCAGTTCGGCTACTCGGTAACCAAATTCAAACATTGTGAATTTGCACAAGATACTTTCGATATTACTTATGTTGGGTGGGATTACGGCCTGCCGAAAATTGAACTCCCAAAAGTTAAGGTGAAATATGTAAGTAGAGAATCGAATGTTCTCATGCGTAATTTTCGACTGCTTAAAGCCTTTCACAAAGAAATTGGTATGGGATATGACGTCGTTTTTATCAATTATGTCCGTTTTGTGTCCTTGGTAAAACTTTTGAACCATCGGGTCAAAGCCATCCTATATATAGACACCTTAGGGGTTCAGGAAAAAAAATACATGAGATGGACATACAATTTTTTGCTGTCGATAGAATCGTCTTTTTTTCAACACATTGCCTTGATAAACGGCGGACTATCTAAAAAGATTAACGTTAGCAAGTTTCATCTTCTACCACTGGGCGGGGATTGTTTTTCAACAGAACCAAAGACATTTGAACGTCTATCGTTGCTCTATGTAGGCACTTTAACCAACAGGCGAATATTGGATTGTGTCAAGGGCTTTCACAAGTACATTACGACAATTGAAGATTCCGAAAAATGCAATTCCACTTTCGTTATTATCGGGGACGGGCCTAATGACGAATTGAAAGAAATTAAGGAATACATTAGCAGTCATAATCTCAAAAGCTTCATTAGGACTACCGGTTTCGTGCCCAGCGAAAAGTTGGCTCCGTTTTTCGATAAGGCCAACATAGGAGTTTCGTATATACCCATTACCCCGTACTATCAATATCAACCCCCGACAAAGACTTTTGAATATCTTATTTCTGGGCTACCGGTAATAGCGACCGCAACCGAGGCCAATAAAGAGATCGTAAAGTCATCGGTAAGCGAGCTAAGCCATGACGACCCGGATTCTTTTTGCGAAGCTTTGCTGAGAATACTTGCCCGCAAAGATGATTTCGATAGTGAACAAATCAGAGCGCAATATGAAAAATATAAATGGAAGAACGTTGTAAAGAATAAGTTTATTCCCTTAATTGATGGCGTAGCGAAATTGTAAGGGATTTTTTCAAAATGAACTACCCCGAGGCAGAGCCTCGGGGAATTTTATTGAATAAATATGATTTAAGAACTTTTGGGATAGGATTTAATAAAAAATACTGTAAGCACATCCAAAATTACAATAACTAACTGATTATCAGTAGTCCTTTGTCTGTCGCAATAAGTATCACCAAACTCCAAATATTTGCTTTAAGCTTGTTAATGCACGAGATAGAATGACTTAAAGTAATAATATAGAAATAAAAAAAATACTGGACCAAATGAAATTTGCAACGAAATAATTGATGTTTTTGGCAATCAAGGTATCATTATCTAACTTCGTTTCCCTTTGAAAAATGCGCGTCAAGACGGTCATGAATATCGGAATTGGTACTATCATCAAATTTTCGGGCAAATAAAAATTCATCTCCCAAGCCCATAAGTTCTTTAAAATCTTCCGCTGTTTGAAAAGTGACAGGCAAGCTAACACCCTTTCGTGTCCAGTTTACATAGGTCAGGCTTTCTTCGATGTCAACATTCGATTTGAGTGCGTGCACCAACGTATGGAAAACCGTTTCGTCGGGGACATGGGTATATTTGTGATATTCGAGAAAATCAGGATAATCGTTTAAATACGCCAATATTTCAATTACGGTTTCCATGGGAAACGCCCACCATGCGGATCCCCCTTTGGGAACAAGAGTTTTCGGATGCTCCCTTTTTTTGTCAAAAACCATTTTAAATGTCTGTTTCAGGCCAAAGTTCAGCGATACGAAAAGAATACTCCTGAGGTTCGCAAGCGATAGGAAACGTGGATCCGATAAAGGATATATGCCATGTTCGGTACGTTGTTTGGGTAAATGAAAGTTGTAGCGTTCGAACCTATTTTTCCATTTCGGCCATATTTCCGACACCTCGGCTAAACTTATGAAGTTCTTCCCATATTTTGCTTCGAAAAAAATCCGAATTTGTTCGTTGTCCTCAATAGGATAATCCTGTCCGGACAATAAAATACAGTAGCCTTTAGCTGAGGTATTTTCTACACATCGGCGTAGCGCGCCCAATGTAGCATGGACAAAACCGATATCTGACCATGGTGTACTAGTGCGCTCTGCATCCGGAAGAAAATAAACTTGGTTAAGGTCGCTCAACAAGTTCTTAAACGGCACGTCATCGACCGTCTTGTCAATATGAATATAAAAGGACGTGTCGGTAGCATTTAATCGCCTCACCAATCTTTCAAGTTGTTCTGGCTTGTTATGAGCGATAATAATATAATTAATTAACATTTCATTAGGATTTCATTACACACCAATTACTACTTTTACGGCCGCGAAACTAAGCAATATTGCCTGTTCACCAAATACCATAACGTAAAACAATCTTTTCGCTACTTTTACAACTATAGTTCCTATATCTCTATCCAGCTTATCCCACTACAGTTAAGATATAAATATCTAGGCACCTTAAATACTTATCCATATCCGGTATTGAAGCCAGCTCACCTGTTCGTAATATTGTTCAACGAAAACTGCCACGCCGTCTATGGAGTTCAAATCGAACTAAGATGATTTTGCACCTTGAACGAAAATTTACCAGTCCAACTGAGACTTTTATCGCTAATCAAATTAACGCAGTTGATGGCTACAAGCACAGTGTCTTTACCATCGAACATCTCAATAACCTTTATACAAACGCAAAGGTATATACTCCAGAAAAAGAAGTCTTTCTATCCACAAAAATTTTACGGGGTACTCATAAAAAGTATTTTCAAGCTCAACTTAATAAAATCAGCCCCCAACTTATTCACGCTCACTATTTGACAGATGCTTCCCTGTTCCATCCGCTTACCAAACATATCGACCTGCCAAAAATATGTTCGTGCTACGGCTACGATGTATCGGTGTTTCCCGAAAAAATGAAGTTTTTCACACGGCCCTACACCCAACGAATATTTAAGGAATACGATTTAATTCTGGCCATGACAGAAGAAATGGAGAAAGATCTTCTCAAACTGGGCTGCCCGAAAGAAAAACTGCGGGTACATTATCATGGTATTGATACCCAAAAATTCGATATTAAAAGGGACTACCTCCTACGGAATAGAGAATTCAACCTTTTAACTATAGCCAGCCTTTATCCGGTCAAGGGACATATGACCGTGCTCAAAGCCATTGAAGAGTTGAAGAAAAACAATTCTGAAATTAAGATTCGCTACAACATAATCGGCCAAGGACCTGACGAAGCATATCTCAAAAATTATGTCGCTGACCACGGGCTGAACGACCTAGTGAATTTCTGTGGCGCGGTAAAGCACGGCCCCGAGTTCAATGCCTATCTTGAGCTTGCCGATGTATTTCTACATCCTAGCATAACGACTAGGGAAAACGACAAGGAAGGGGTGCCCGGAGCTTTGGTCGAAGCCATGGCGAGCGGCCTACCGGTCATTTCAACCTACCACGGTGGGATACCCGCCGTTATGGAGGACCAAAAAACCGGTTTTTTGGTTAAAGAACACGATTTCCTGTCCGTAGCGGATAAATTGCGATTACTGCACGACGAAAAGAAAATACGTACGGACATAGGTTCAAGGGCCAAAAAATATGCCAGGGAACAATTAGATCTGTCTGAAAAATCCAAGAACTTGATGGCCCTATATACCGAGGCAATAAACAACCACAGCGCCAACAGCAAATAAAAATTTATAACGAAAAAAACCAATATGTGCGGAATAGCAGGTACCATAAATAGCGTTTTATCTAAAACGGATATCGACCTTATCGCCCACCGCGGACCCGATTACCAGGCTCTAGTGGAAGATCGCTGTGGAGACCATCGGGTTTTTTTAGGCCATACCCGATTATCAATTCTAGATCTTACCGAAACCGGTAACCAGCCCATGTATTCGCAATGCAGAAAGTACTGCATCGTTTTCAACGGTGAAATCTATAATCACCAAACGTTACGAAAGAAATTACCAAACGTGAAATTTGCCGGAACATCGGATACCGAAACGATACTCTATTATCTAAAGGAGTTCGGCATTCAAGGCATCAAGGATTTCAACGGTATCTTTTCGTTCGCCTTTCTCGACAAGGTCAGAAAAAAGGTTTATCTAGCCAAGGATTTTTTTGGTGTCAAACCCCTATATTATTATTTTAAGGATGGTAAGCTAATTTTCGGTTCCGAGATAAAAATCATCAAGGCAAATCCAGATTATCATAAGCAGATAGACACCAAAGCGCTCAATTCGTTTTTGACCTTTAGGTACAATCCGGCTCCCTACACGCTATTCAAGGACATCAAAAAACTCGAAGCGGCAACATATTTGGAATTCGACCATAAAGATGGTATCAGTTTGTGCAATTATTGGGACAAAACCCAGAAGATAGATAATTCTATCACCGAATCCGATGCTATTTCCAGATATAAGGCCCTTCTAGAACAAGCGGTAGAAAGACAATTACTGAGCGATGTACCCGTTGGCTTGCTATTGAGCGGTGGGCTTGATTCCGCAGTACTGGGATTTTTGATGGCAAGACAAAGCACGAAGAAAATAAAAACGTTTACGGTAGGCTTTGAAGGAAAAGGCAATTTTAATGAATTGGCAGATGCCGCCGAGACAGCGCGCATAATAGGATCTGAACATTTTGAAATGTTAATGGATAGGAAGCAGTATATGAACTGTTTCTATGGCTCGTTCTATTATACCGAAGAACCGATAGCAGAGCCTACGATACCTGCACTTTACAATGTCTCGCGATTGGCATCGCAACATGTAAAAGTAGTCTTGAGCGGTCAAGGGGCCGACGAACCCATGGCTGGTTATAAAAGATATAAAGGCGCCAAATTCTTGGCAGATTATCAAAAATTGTTGGCCTTGCTTCCCCTGTCTTTGGTCTCCAAATTGTTTCCGAACAATAGCAGTATTGAAAGAGGAGTTTATTCTTCACAATTCAAAGGGGAACTAGAGCGGTTTATCGCGATCTACACACTGTTCACTCCCGAACTGAAAAAGAATTTATTCAAGGACGAGCTGACATATCTTATCGAAGAAGACCAAAAAGTCTTGTTTGCCGACCAATATAGCCGGACGGATAAAAACGCGGATTCATTATCAAAACTGCTTTTTATGGATACGCGCAGTATGTTGCCCGACAACCTCTTACTGTTCAACGATAAGATGACAATGGCGAACTCCATAGAAAATCGTGTGCCCTACCTCGATATCGACTTAATCAATTTTATCGAAACTTTGCCCGCCCATTTGAAACTCAAGGGAAATATAACCAAATATGTGCATCGCAAGGCTGCAGAAGAATGGTTACCTTCATCGATTATCGACCGAAAGAAAAGGGCTTTTGAGACACCTGTAGGCCAGTGGTTCAAAGAAGAGCTGTCACACTCTCTAACCGAACTGATAGACGCTCCGGACTCCTTCAGCAGTATCTATTTTAAGAGGGATTTTATCAAAAAAATGATCAACTTGCACGTAAACCGGAAAAAAGACTACAAAAAGCATCTTTTCATTGTTCTTTCATTGGAGTTGTGGTATCAAAATTTTTATAAGTCCGGATACGGGAAACTTGAAACACAAGGAGTCCCTATGTTCAATTAAATCTAATCCTAAATTCTGATACCTTAGTGCATAATGAGCAAGGAGAAAAAAGACACAAAAATCATTCTGATATGTTCCGACGGCGGCCATTTGGCACAACTCTTGGAACTCAAGGAAATGTTCATCCAGTATGATTACCTATTGGTTACTGAAGAATCGCCCGCTACCCTTCCCCTTAAAGACAAGTACAATATTCGTTATCTAAGGGGACGCTCTAAGGGCAAAAAGAGAAGTATTGGTTTTGTGATCAGTCTATTCGTTAATTTTTTCCTATCCGTAAAACTGCTTTTGACCCATTATCCGAAGGTAATTATTACAACAGGAAGCCATACAGCGGTACCTATGTGCTTTTTAGGTAGATTGTTTGGCTCTAAGGTGGTATGGATATTATCTTTCGCCCGGGTAAACACAAGGGCTTTTTCGGCTGATATCGTGCATCCCATAGCAAATCGGTTTATCGTTCAATGGCCGGAAGTTCAGAAATTCTATAAAAATTCTGTTTACTTAGGCGGCATATATTAATATACTTGTTTAAAAAATCAGTAACACTTATGATACTCGTTACCCTTGGTACATTTCCTACGGAATTTAAAAGGCCATTAATTGCCTTGGAGGCCCTATGCGAAACCGGGGAAATCAATGAAAAAATTATCGTACAAAGCGGTCATACAGAGATGGATAGTCCATATATGGAGGTGCGCCCGTTTATTCCGCCCGATGAACTTACCGAAATCTGCAAAAAAGCAAGACTGCTGATTACCCATGCCGGCACTGGTTCCCTGATTAAGGGTATCAAGCTGAACAAAAAAATTATCGCCATTGCTCGATTATCAAAATTGGGAGAAATGGTCGATGACCACCAGGTGGAAATATTAAATGAGTTTGTCGCAGCGCATTATATTATGCCTTGGCATGAAAATGAACAACTAAAGGATGTTCTGACTCGATTGGAAAATTTCGAACCTTCGCCATATGTATCCAATAAACAGAATATCATTGATTATCTCGATAAATATATTATGTCTTTGTAAAGTGGAAAAATACTAACCTTACGTGACATCGCAACCCTATTAGCAGTTTTATATTTCAATAAACACCATGGTAGGTACTAGGCATTTATTGTGTTCATTTAACACAACATCAAAAGATAATTACTTCCAAAATGATTTCAAATAACCGATACAATTCCTATATTGCCCGATTCTAGCCCCACAGCCAATCTAATTTTATAAAATTTAATTTCCTCATTATGCTATTGACTATAGTTGCGGGCGCTAGACCCAACTTCATGAAGATCGCGCCGATCATCAAAGCAATACATCAAGCCAAAAAAGAAGGCAAGAATATTGATTATCGTCTGGTGCATACCGGCCAGCACTACGATAAAAAAATGAGCGGGTCTTTCTTCGATCAACTGGGAATACCCGAGCCGGACATCAATCTGGAATCCGGTAGCGGCACCCAAGCGGAACAGACCGCTGCAATTATGGTGCGTTTCGAAAAAGAACTCGAAACACATCGCCCTGACGTGGTTCTCGTGGTCGGCGATGTTACCTCTACCATGGCCTGTACCATCACCGCAAAGAAATTGTGTATCGACACGGTACATGTAGAAGCAGGCATACGTTCTGGAGATATGACCATGCCCGAAGAAATCAACCGCATGCTTACTGATGCCATTTGCGACCATTATTTTACCACCAGCAGAACAGCGAACGAACATTTGTTGAATGCCGGTACGCCCGTAGAAAAAATTCATTTTGTCGGTAACACGATGATCGATACTCTGAAACAGAATATGGAATCTTTGAAAAAGCCATTGTTTTGGGAAGACAAAAACCTCAAGAAAAACGAATACTTTTTGGTCACCTTACATCGTCCTGCTATGGTCGATGACCCTGAAAAATTAAAGGAAACGCTTGATGCCATACTGGAAAATACCGGTGATTATCCCATAGTTTTTCCAGTACATCCCAGAACCCG